>WFLX010377881.1_pt1 | contig 10528 bp, 8 predicted proteins | sample 4967041 | NCBI WGS metagenome assembly WFLX01 (sample SAMN12857096, study PRJNA449069) | gut metagenome | isolation source: stool from male and female vole | host: Microtus ochrogaster | place: USA:Florida | collected 2017
CCATGACTAAAGAAGAAATAATTGCCGGCGGCGGTTCAAAAGTTTACTCCCGCCCCAAGCTGCTGCTCGATGCAACCATGCACTATTGCCCGGGCTGCTCCCACGGCGTTGTTCATAAACTTATTGCCGAGGTTATTGAGGAACTCGGAATGGAAGATACGGCAATCGGCGTTGCTCCGGTAGGTTGCGCGGTGTTTGCCTACAACTATGTTGACGTTGACTGGATCGAGGCCGCCCACGGACGCGCTCCGGCTGTTGCCACCGCTGCTTCGCGCCTTAACCCCGACGCGGTAGTGTTCTCTTATCAGGGCGACGGCGACATGGCCGCCATAGGCACCGCCGAAACGATTCATGCCTGCAACCGTGGGGAAAATATCGCCATGATTTTTATCAACAACGGCATTTACGGCATGACCGGCGGACAGATGGCCCCGACAACACTCGAGGGCATGAAGACCTCAACAACCCCCTACGGGCGCCGCGTCGACCTCAACGGCTATCCGCTGAATATTACCAACCTTGTAAAAGAGCTCGACGGCGTTTGCTACGTTACGCGCCAGAGCGTCCACACCCCCGCCGCCGTGCGCAAAGCCAAGGCTGCAATCCGCCAGGCCTTTATCAACACCCGCAACAAATGCGGCACCTCGTTTGTTGAAATAGTATCCACCTGTAACTCCGGATGGAAAATGAGCCCCGAAAAGGCCAACAAGTGGATGGAGGAAAACATGTTTAAGAAATATGTCCCCGGCGACATTAAAAATACAGTTGAAAAATGACCAAAGAAATTATAATTTCAGGCTTCGGCGGTCAAGGCGTACTATCGATGGGCAAGATTCTGGCCTATGCCGGATTGCTCGACGGTAAGGAAGTCAGCTGGATGCCCTCCTACGGCCCCGAACAGCGTGGGGGCACCGCCAACGTTACCGTTATTCTTTCCGACGAACAGATTTCTTCGCCCGTGCTCGACCAATACGACGTTGCCGTAGTGCTCAACCAGCAGAGCCTCGACAAGTTCGAAAGCCATGTTAAGCCCGGCGGCACATTGCTCTACGACCCTTACGGCATTCACCGTCTCCCCACGCGAACCGACATCAACAGTGTGGAGGTTGCCGCCACCGAAGCTGCCATTGCCGAAGGCAACATGAAAACCTTCAATATGTTGCTGCTCGGGGCGCTGCTGAAACTTCACCCGATGGTTGCCACCGAGACCGTTATCAAGGGTCTGGAAAAAACGCTCCCTGAGCGCCACCACCACCTTATTCCCCTTAATCGTCAGGCAATTGAAAAAGGAGCAGGATTAGTATGACCGATAACGACAAAAAACGTCTCGAGGCTGACCCCGATGGGCTGCTGACCTACGAATTCATCGCCAATCATATCGGCGATGCCGACCTGGATATAGAGTGGCTCGCCGACAATATAATCTTTGTTGACCCGCTGGGGCAGTTTACCGGTTCGGCCGCAAGGTATCTCAACGCCATCAACTCCGAACTTTTTGCTCCGCAGATTGAAAAACTCATAGCGTCGACCATCGACAAAGACCGCGAGCATCGTTACCTGCCCGCTTTGGTTCAGAGCATCTGGGGCGACGATTATGAAAGCCGGGCCGAGCAACTGTCGGCAGCAAGCAATAATTTCCGAAGAATCTACAAACGACTTTATCCAACATCAGCAATATGATTAAAAAACTGATTTTATGCTTCCTTCCCGCCCTGGGCCTGGTTGCCTGCGGCGCTAAAGCTCAGGAAGCTAATGAAACAACAACTAACCAAGATCAAGAAACAGCTATGACAAACAACACAATTCCCGCTAAAGATGACGCAAAAGTGCTCATCAAAACCACCGAAGGCGACATTGAAATTCTGCTTTACGGCGACACCCCCAAACATCAGGAAAACTTTCTGAAACTCGTTAAGGAAGGTTACTATAACGGAACCTTGTTCCATCGCGTAATCAACGAATTCATGATCCAGGCCGGCGACCCCGACAGCAAAAACGCTGCCCCCGGTCAGCAGCTCGGCCAGGGTGGCCCCGGCTACCAGATTGACGCCGAATTCGTGTATCCCAAGCATTTCCACAAACGCGGTGCCCTGGCCGCAGCACGCACTGCCGACCAGATTAACCCCGAGCGCAAAAGCTCCGGCTCGCAGTTCTATATTGTAACCGGCAAAGCCTACACTCCCGCGCAGCTCGACCAGATGGAGCAGCAGATGAAAATGGGTCAGATGCAGGGCGTGTTCTATAAAATCGCCGGCGAACGTCAGGCCGAAATTCAAAAACTTCAGCAGGCCGGCGACCGCGAGGGCTTGCAGAAACTTCAGGAAGAAATCATTGCCATTGCCGAAAAGCAGACTGCCGACGTTAAGCTCACCGATGCCCAGCGCGAAGCATACACCACAGTAGGCGGCACGCCTCACCTCGATAACCAATATACGGTTTTCGGCGAGGTAATCAAGGGCATGGACGTTATTGAAAAAATTGAAAAAGCTCAGACTGATTCCCACGATCGCCCGACTTCCGATATCAAGATTCTTTCGATGGAAATCGAAAAATAACGGATGAAGTTTAAGTGTAATTTATACGGAGCAACGGTTTATCAGCTACTGATACCGTTGCTCTTTCTTTGGCTTACGCGTTTTGCGTTCTATGCCTACAATGCCGACGTTGTTGGCGAACTGTCCGCTGCGCAGCTACTGTCGGTTGGTTTCCGGGGCCTGGTTTTCGATGTGGTCGCCGTTGCCTATGTAAACAGCCTGTTTATACTGATGCGTTTTCTGCCGTTCGATTTTGTTATGAGTCGATGGTGNCAAAGGCTGNCCATGANNGTTTACTTTATTACCAATGCCATGANNCTGATGGTGAATATCGGNGACANTGTATATTTCAGGTTCAACAACGGGCGGATGCAGGCAGATTCGTTTTTGCAGATGCTTGATTCGGCAATGTTGGCAACAGCGTTTTCCTACATAGCTCAATACTGGTGGGCGTTTGCCGCAGTTGCAGCCGTTATCGCTCTATTTATACGGTTTGCTACGCTCCCCCAAATCACCGGCATGGCCTCCGGCCCGTGGCGCCGGGTGGGATTGCTTCTGGCTGCTCTGTCAATAACTTTCGTTGCCATGCGTGGAGGCCGTGTTTTCAGCCACCCCGTCGGGATTGATACGGCGTCGGCCATTGCCCGGCAGCCGGCCGAAATAAACGTGTTGCTCAACACCCCGGTTTGCATAATACGCTCTTCGGGGTCGACCGGAGCGATGCCCGACCGCATATTCTTTTCGCCCGAACGGTTGGCAGCGCTGCGTTCGTCGCTGCATAATGGCGCCATCGGCGGTGAGCCTGACACGTTGCAGACGCGCCTTAAAGGCAAAAATATCGTGCTGATAATCTTGGAGAGCGGCGCCCAGATCTGGCTTGACTCCATCAGCGTTGTAGATAACCGACCCTACAATGGGTTGATGCCTTATTTAGACTCACTGGCAGGCAAGTCAATGGCCTTGACCTCGACGTTTTGCACCGGTGCGCTAACTGTTGGAGGTCTGGCAAGTATAATCGGCGGAGTGCCGACCTTCGGCCAGCAGAACTGGATGGCAACGAAATATGCTCCTCTGACCGTTGACGCACCGGCGCGACTTTTGAAAGACAAAGGGTTTGAAACGCGTTTCTATATCGGCACTGACAGCGACCTGTTCTCAATCGGACCGATGGCCAAAACAATGGGGTTTGACGTTACCGATCAGTCGGACATTCCCCTCGATTCAAAAACTAACACAAACACATGGGGCATCTACGACCATGTTATGGGCAACTACATTGCCAAAAACCTGTCGGAATTACGTCAACCGTTTTTTGCCGCCTGGATGACTCTCGACCTGCATGGACCTTACTCTCCCCCGGAGAATTGGACTTACCCCGACTATCCGGCGGTTGGGAGCGATATGCTGCGGTGTGTGCAATATACCGATTATTCGGTGCGTTGCTTTTTTGAAGCCGCCCGAAAAGAACCATGGTTTGACAATACGCTGTTTATCATAACCGCCGACCATGGGTTCCGTGATTTTGAGGAGCCCGAACTTAGCGCGCCATTTATCTTCGCGCATGTTCCGTTCCTGATATATACGCCCGATGGCTCAGTGCCGGTTCTGAAGCGTGGCGATCGCCCGATGGCTCAATTCGACATTCCGCCCACCATTTTATGGCTGGCAGGCTACGATCAATCGTATGTAGGAGTAGGNACCAACTNTTTTGACGACAAAAAACCGNACTACGGATNGTTTCANAGATGGNACGGCTGGCACNTTNTTTCGCCGCGCTATGTAGTTAGGCTTCCGGATGCAGCCGACAGAATCGATGCGGTCTTTGATGTTGAGATGGATCCGCTGCAAACGGNNCCTGTTGCGGAATATGATACCGAGGCGGTTGACTCGATGGTTACATGGTTCAGGGCCTTGATGCAGGACTACACTACCCGCGCCAATTCCGGCCGCCTGACGATTGCCCGCGAGAACTGAACCCATACGGGGGGGTGACAGTTTGGCGTTCTCGGAAAAAATTCGTAACTTTGCAGCACTTTATAAAGTTCATCACATGGAATTTTCCGCCAAACAAATCGCCGATACGCTTGGAGGCGCGGTTGAAGGCAACCCCGAAGTCAAGCTATCGAGTTTCAATAAGATAGAAATTGCCGGACCTAAAGACCTGACTTTTCTGTCAAATCCTAAATATTCACACTTTGTTCCCTCGTCGAAGGCGGGAGCCATTCTTGTTGCCAACGATTTTCAGGCGCCCGAAGGCACAACCGCAACCCTGATTCGTGTGGAGAACCCTTATGCCGCGCTGGCTCAGCTTATGCGGATGGTCGACGCCATTATAAACCCTCAGCCCTCGGGAATTGAGGAGCCTGCCTTTGTAGCCCCCGGAGTGGAAATTGCCGACGATTGCTATGTTGGCGCTTTTGCCTATATCGGCGCAGGCGCTACTGTTGGCCGCGGAGCGAAGATTTATCCGCAGGTGTATGTGGGTCGCGGAGTGTCAATAGGAGAGGGCACGATAATTTACGCCGGAGCCAAAATTTATCATGGTTGCCGCATTGGCCGTAATTGCATTATCCATTCCGGGGCGGTTATAGGAGCTGATGGCTTTGGCTTTGCTCCGGAACCGGACGGAACATATAATAAAATACCCCAGCTCGGCATCGTTGAGATTGCCGATAATGTTGAAATCGGCGCCAACACTACGGTTGACCGCGCAACGATGGGCCATACCTTCATCGGCGCCGGAACCAAACTCGATAACCTGATTCAGATTGCCCACAATGTTGAAGTGGGAGCCAACACCGTTATGGCCGCCCAGGGCGGAGTTGCCGGTTCGGCAAAAATCGGGTCGAACTGCATGGTTGGCGGTCAGGTTGGCATTGCCGGACATATTTCCATAGGCGACCGCGTGAATATCGGCGCTCAGAGCGGCCTTCATTCCAATACACCGTCGGATCAAACCATTATGGGTAGCCCGGCGGTTCAGGCGCGCCAGTGGATGCGCAATATGGGCTATGTAAACCGTTTGAGCGAGCTTTTCCAGCGCGTTAATAAACTCGAAAAATCAATAAAAAACTAATATATGAAGCAAACAACGCTTAAAAACAGCTTCACTCTCGACGGTAAAGGGCTGCACACCGGCCTTAGCATTTCCGCCGAGTTTTTGCCCGCTCCCGTGGGCCACGGTTATAAATTTCAACGTATCGACCTTGAAGGCGAGCCGATTATCGATGCCGTTGCCGAAAACGTTAAATCAACGACCCGCGGCACAGTTATCGGCAAAGGCGATGCTCTGGTTTCCACTATCGAGCATACAATGGCCGCACTCTACGCCGCCGGTATCGACAACGTGCTCATTAAGGTAAACGCTCCTGAAATGCCGATTCTCGACGGCTCATCGCGCGTTATTTCCGACGCAATCATTGCCGCCGGCATTGAAGAGCAGGAGGCTGAAAAAGAATTCTATGTAGTTAAACAGAAAATCGAGGTTAGAGACGACACTACCGGTGCATCTATAATTGTTTTGCCCGACGATAATTTCTCGATCGACACTATGGTCGCTTTCGATTCGCCGGTTATTCCTAACCAGTTCGCCTCGATGGACGACATTGCCTCCTTCTACGACGAAGTCTCTTCGGCCCGCACTTTCGTTTTCGTTCGCGAAATCGAGCCCCTTCTGAATGCCAATCTCATTAAAGGCGGCGACCTCGATAATGCAATCGTTATTTACGACAAACCTATGGAGCAGGCAGCGCTCGACCGCATTGCCGACGCTACCGGTGCCCGCCACATCGATGCAACAGAGTTCGGTTATNNCAATAACNGTCCGCTNGAACACGACAACGNACCCGCTCGCCATAAGCTGCTCGACGTTATCGGCGACCTGGCTCTGATCGGTCGTCCGCTGAAAGGTCGCGTAATAGCTACCCGCCCCGGACACTCAATCAACACTACCCTCGCAAAATCGATTCGCAAGGAACTCAAGCGCCAGGAAATTCAGGCCCCTGTCTATAACCCCAACGTAGAGCCGATTATGGATGTCAACGCCATTCGTCGCGCGTTGCCCCACCGCTATCCTTTCCTCCTTGTCGACAAGGTTATCGAAATAGGCCAGAAGCATATTGTCGGCGTGAAGAACGTTACCGGCAACGAGCCTTTCTTCCAGGGCCACTTCCCCCAGGAACCGGTTATGCCCGGTGTGCTCCATGTTGAAGCCATGGCCCAGACCGGCGGCCTGCTCGTTTTGAGCCAGGTTGAAGAACCTGAACGTTACTCGACCTACTTCATGAAGATCGACAATGTTAAGTTCCGCCAGAAGGTTGTCCCCGGCGACACGCTGATTTTCCATGTGTCGTTCATGACCCCCATGCGTCGCGGATGCGCAATGATGAAAGGCTATGCTTTTGTTGGCGAAAAAATCGTTACCGAGTGTGAATTCATGGCCCAAATAGTTAAAAATAAGTAAGCTATGCATCGTCAACCCCTTGCAACCATCCACCCTGATGCCCGTATAGCTCCCGGAGTTATAATCGAACCGTTTGTTTATGTTGCGGCCGATGTTGAAATCGGCGAAGGCACCAAACTTTTCCCCGGAGCCATTGTCTTAGACGGCGCGCGCATAGGCCGTAACTGCCGCATCCACTCCGGCGCGGTTGTTGCCGGCGAACCTCAGGACTTGAAATTTAAAGGCGAGGTGACCACCGCCGTTATCGGCGACAACACCGTTATTCGTGAAAGTGCAACCGTTAACCGCGGCACGGCGTCGCAAGGCACCACCATCGTCGGCTCAAACTGCCTGATTATGGCCTACAGCCACGTTGCCCACGACTGCGTTGTCGGCGATAACGTTATTATTTCCAATGCCTCGCAGTTGGCCGGCGAAGTTCACATCGGCCATCATGCCGTAATTGGCGGCGGCTCGCTGATTCACCAGTTCTGCCACATTGGCGCCCACGTTATGATGCAGGGCGGCTCGTTGGTAAACAAAGACGTGCCCCCCTACATTATGTGTGCACGCAACCCCATCAGCTATGCCGGTATCAACGTTGTTGGTCTGCGTCGCCGCGGTTTCACCGCCGAGCAGATTTCAACCCTGCAGGAAATCTATCGCATGATTTTCTCCAGCGACCTCAACACCACCGACGCCCTGCTGGCCGTGGAAGCCGATTTCCCGCAGTCGGACCTGCGCGACGAGGTTGTTGACTTTATCCGCAACTCCCACCGCGGCATTCTCAAAGGTAATAACTACTAATCAAATATCTCTATGACCCCTACGGAAAAATTTGCCGACGGAGCGTGGACGTCGAAAATCGACGCCGGTAACTTCGTTAGCCGTAACATAACCCCCTATACCGGCGATGCCTCCTTTCTGCAGGGGCCTACTGAGCGCACTCTGAGGGTTTGGAACAAATGTCTCGAAGCCCTGAAGGAGGAGCGCGAAAACGGCGGAGTCCGCTCAATCGACGCCAACGTGGTTTCTACCATTACCTCCCATGGCCCCGGCTATATTCTCAAAGACGACGAACTGATCGTGGGCCTGCAGACCGATGAGGTTCTGCGCCGCTCAATCAAGCCTTTCGGCGGCATCAAGGTGGTTGAGAAAGCATGTAAGGAAAACGGAATTGAACTGCCCGAAAAAATCCGCGAAATCTTTGCACACTATCGCAAGACCCATAACGATGGCGTTTTCGACGTTTACACTGAAGAAATCCGTCGCTTTCGCTCGCTCGGCTTCCTGACCGGTTTGCCCGATAACTATGCCCGCGGTCGAATCATTGGCGACTATCGCCGCCTGGCCCTCTATGGCACCGACCGTCTGATCGAGGCTAAGAAGCAAGACCTCGCTTCGTTGCTCGGCCCCATGGATGAGGCGCGCGTTCGTTTGCGCGAGGAAGTTGCCGAACAGATTCGCGCACTCGACGAAATCCGTCAGCTCGGCGAAATCTACGGCCTCGACCTCAGCCGCCCCGCAGCCTCCGCTCAGGAAGCAGTGCAGTGGGTTTACATGGCTTATCTGGCTGCCGTTAAGGAGCAGGATGGCGCGGCAATGTCGCTTGGCAACGTAAGCTCCTTCCTCGACGTGTTTATCCAGTATGACCTCGACCATGGCCTGATTGACGAAACCTTTGCACAGGAGCTTATCGACCAGTTCGTTATCAAGCTCCGCATGGTGCGTCATCTGCGCATGGCAAGTTATAACGATATTTTTGCCGGCGACCCCACTTGGGTTACTGAAAGCCTTGGCGGACGCTTCAACGACGGTCGCACCAAGGTTACCAAAACTTCGTTCCGTTTCCTGCAGACCCTTTATAACCTCGGCCCGTCGCCCGAACCGAACATGACCGTTCTCTGGAGCCCGGAGTTGCCCGAAGGTTTCAAGGAATTCTGCGCAAAGGTGTCGATCGATACCTCGTCGATTCAGTATGAAAACGACACCCTGATGCGCGAGGTTCGCGACTGCGATGACTACGGCATTGCCTGCTGCGTAAGCTATCAGGCTATCGGCAAGCAGATACAGTTCTTCGGCGCCCGCGCCAACCTGGCCAAGGCACTGCTGCTTGCTATCAACGGCGGCCGCTGCGAAAACACCGGCACAGTGATGGTCAAGGGTATACCCGCACTGACTTCCGACGTTTTGAACTTCGAGGAAGTAATGCATAATTATAAGCTCGTGCTTAAGGAAATTGCCCGCGTTTACAACGAAACGCAGAATATTATCCACTACATGCACGATAAATATTATTATGAAAAGGCGCAGATGGCCCTTATCGACACCAATCCGCGTATCAATCTGGCCTATGGTGTTGCCGGTTTGTCAATCGCCATTGACTCTCTGTCGGCCATTAAATATGCTAAGGTTACGGCCCGTCGCAACGAAATCGGCCTGACCGAAGGCTTCGATATTGAGGGAACATTCCCTTGCTTCGGCAATAACGACGACCGCGTAGACCACCTGGGCGTTGATCTGGTTTATTTCTTCTCCGAAGAGCTCAAGAAGCTGCCGGTTTATAAAAATGCCCGTCCCACGCTGTCGCTGCTGACCATAACATCAAATGTTATGTACGGCAAAAAAACCGGTGCTACCCCCGACGGACGCGCCAAGGGCGTTGCCTTCGCTCCCGGTGCAAACCCCATGCACGGCCGCGACACTCATGGCGCAATTGCCTCGCTCAGCTCGGTGGCCAAACTGCGCTATCGCGACTCGCAGGACGGCATTTCCAACACCTTCTCGATAATTCCGAAATCGCTCGGCCCGTCAGACGAAGAGCGTGTTGAAAACCTCGTTGGCATGATGGACGGCTACTTCACCAAGGGCGCACATCATCTGAACGTCAACGTTCTTAATCGCGAACTGCTCATGGATGCGATGGAGCACCCCGAACTTTACCCGCAGCTCACCATCCGCGTGAGCGGCTATGCGGTTAACTTTACAAAACTTTCGCGCGAACACCAGCTGGAAGTTATTTCCCGCTCATTCCACGAGTCGATGTGATCCGCGTACATTCCTATGAATCAATGGGCACCTTTGATGGTCCCGGCCTCAGACTGGTCGTGTTCCTTCAAGGGTGCCCCTTTCGTTGCCTGTATTGCGCCAATCCCGACACCATCGACCCCATAGGCGAGTCAACCCCGACGGACCCTGATTATATCCTGAAAATGGCAGTTGACCAGAAGCCATTTTTCGGGAAACGGGGAGGCATAACGTTCAGTGGCGGCGAACCGACTGTTCAGGCCCGGCAGCTGATTCCGCTTTTTGAGAAACTGCGCGGCGAGGGTATTCATATATGTCTGGACACGAACGGCACTATTCGCAACCAGGATGTTGATAAGCTGCTGTTGCTTACTGACCTTGTGCTTCTCGACGTTAAGCAGATAAACAGCCGGAAACACACTGCATTGACCGGCATGGATAACTCGCGCACGCTCGAAACTGCCGCCTGGCTGCGCAAAAACCGACGCCCGATGTGGCTCCGCTATGTGCTCGTGCCCGGGGTGAG
>WFLX010115419.1_pt1 | contig 10522 bp, 6 predicted proteins | sample 4967041 | NCBI WGS metagenome assembly WFLX01 (sample SAMN12857096, study PRJNA449069) | gut metagenome | isolation source: stool from male and female vole | host: Microtus ochrogaster | place: USA:Florida | collected 2017
ATCCTGCCTCCCTCGGAGCAAATCCCCTCCACCCCCGCCGCAGAATAAAATTTTACGTATCTTTACTCAAAAATCAAGAGCCATGAAGAAATACATTTGGATTGCAGTTGCAGGCTTGTTCTGTCTGGCGAGCGCGGCCTTTACCGGCGCCCGTGCCCAGAAATACGCCTACGTCAACACCGAATACATCCTGTCGAACATTCCCGAATTCGCGCAGGCGCAGGAACAGATAGACAAGCTTTCCATTGAATGGCAGAAGGAACTGGAAGAGAAGTTCGCCGAAATCGACGCGCTCTACAAGAAGTTCCAGAACGACGCCCCCCTCTTGACGCAAGACATGAAGAACCGCCGCGAGAACGAAATCATCGCCAAGGAAAAGGCCGCCAAGGATTTGCAGAAAAAGCGCTTCGGGGTGGACGGAGACCTCTACAAGCAACGTGCGGAGATGATTCAACCCATTCAGGACAAGGTATATACGGCTATCGAGAAAAAGGCCAAGCAGAAACAGTATGTGTTTGTGTTCGACCGCTCCGACAACGCCAACATCCTTTATGCCGACCCCAAGAACGACATCAGCAACGAGGTGTTGAAGGACATGGGCTACGAGCCGGGCAAGGTGCAGTCGTCGGCGCAACCGCAGGCTCAGCCTCTGCCGCAGGCACAACCGCAGAGGTAGGCTCATTTTGACGAATGTTGCTATCTTTGCAATCCTTGAAAACGAAAAAATTAAAACAAGATAGATGAAAAAGTTTTTATTGCCGCTTATGGCGGGATTGTTGGCCGTGGCACTCTGTTCTTCGGTCAAGGCTCAGAAACTGGGTCATTTCAACTCTACCGAACTGATGCAGATGATGCCCGAAATGGATTCGGCGCAGCGTGCCCAGCAGGAATATGCCAAGGAATTGGAAAGCCTGATTGCCGGTATGCAGAACGAGTTGCAGACCAAATACGCCGAATATCAGAACAACCAGAGCCAATGGTCGGAATTGATCAAGCAGACCAAGACGCGCGAGTTGCAGGATATGCAGGTGCGGGTGCAGGAATTCGCCCAACAGTCGGAAGAAGACTATCAACGCAAGACGCAGGAGCTTTTGGCCCCTATCATCGAAAAAATCACCAATGCGGTGAAAGAGGTGGCGAAAGAGGGTAAGTTCGCCTATATCTTCGATGCNGGCAACAATGCGTTGTATACCGGNCCCGATGCGGTGGACGTGATGCCTTTGGTAAAGAAGAAACTCGGTATTCCCGACGTACCCGTCATGCGGTAGCAGGACCGGTTCACGGATTTGGAAAACTCCGACCCATAGGCTCGACTTATGGGTCTTTTTTTTAAGAGATATGAAAAAGGTTATTGTGACGGGGGGCTGCGGATTCATCGGTTCGCATACGGTGGTGGAGTTGCAGCAACAGGGTTATACGGTGGTGATTGCCGACAATCTCAGCAATTCGTTGGCATCGGTGGTGGACAATATCGAGAAGATTTCCGGGCAGCGGCCTGTGTTTGAGCAGGTGGATCTGAGCAGCCGGCAGGCGTGTCTGCAATTCTTCAACATCCATTCGGATGCCGATGCCGTGATTCACTTCGCGGCGGCCAAGGCGGTGGGAGAATCGGTGCGTGTTCCGCTCCATTACTACCGCAACAATATCGATTCGTTGCTGAATGTGTTGGAGGGTATGGAGAAATCGGATTGCAGGATGNTGGTGTTCTCGTCGTCGTGCACGGTGTACGGACAGCCGAAGAAACTGCCCGTCACCGAAAAGACGCCGCGGCTGGCGGCCAACTGCCCCTANGGAAACACCAAGCAGATTGCCGAGGATATTCTGGCGGATGTCGTGCACGCCTATACGGTGCGGGCGGCGGCGAAAGAACCCGTGGGCAAGCCGTGGAAGATTTTGGCCCTGCGCTATTTCAATCCTATCGGCGCNCATCCTTCGGGGCTTATCGGAGAACTGCCCAACGGCGTGCCGAGCAACCTCATGCCTTTTATCACCCAGACGGCGGCGGGAATCCGCGAGAAACTGATGGTGTTCGGCAACGACTACAACACGCCCGACGGNACGCCTATCCGCGACTACATCCATGTATGCGACTTGGCCGCCGCGCATGTCTGCGCCTTGAAGCACATGGAAAAGGGNGATTTCGAGGGCTTGGATTTCTTTAATATCGGAACGGGCTGTGGCTATTCGGTGCTGGATATCATCAAGAGTTTCGAACGCTCCACGGGTTGCAGGCTCAACTACGAAATCACCGGACGGCGGGAAGGCGATATCGAGCAGATCTGGGCGAATGCCGAGAAAGCGGAAAAGCTTTTGGGATGGAAAGCGTCCCGCACGTTGGACGAGATGACGCGCAGCGCGTGGAAATGGCAACAAAACTTACAAGGGAAGATATAGTCGGAATGATGGCCCGTCAGCTGCCTTTTACGCCTACGTTGGGGCAGGCGGGGCTGATTAGGGAACTGACTTCGTTTATCCTGCACTTTCGGGAGGATGTGGGTTTTGTGCTGACCGGCTACGCGGGAACGGGCAAGACTTCGGTGGTGAGCGCGTTGGTGAAGGTGCTGCCGGCTCTGAACATCACGCCGGTGCTGCTGGCTCCTACGGGGCGGGCGGCGAAAGTGCTGGCGGCTTATTCGGGAAGACCGGCCTACACGATTCACAAGCAGATCTATTATGCCGACGAGGCGTCCGCCGCCCGCCCCGAAACGAATTTTTTGGGCGCCGGCAAAGGCATGAGCCTTAAACAAAACCGTTCAAGAAACACCTTATATATTGTAGACGAGGCCTCGATGATCGGCGAGGAGGATTCGCTCTTCTTTGATTTTTTCCGCTACGTGCAAAGCGGCTACCGTTGCCGCGTGCTGTTGGTGGGCGACAGCGCGCAGTTGCCACCCGTGGGCTCGCCTTACAGTCCCGCCCTCGATTTGGATTACCTCTCCTCCTCGTTTCCGTTTCAGTTTTTCTCCTATACCTTAGACCAAGTGGTGCGGCAGGGCAAAGGCTCGTTGGTGCTCGAAAACGCCACCCTCCTGCGCGAGAAAATCGCGGAGGAGGAATACGCGGCGGTGCGTCTGCCGCTCTTTGCCTTGCAGCCGGGCGACAGCGATATGCGCGTGGATCTGCAACGCATAGGCGGGGAGGAATTGGAGGACATCTTGCAGAAAGAATACAGCCGCAGGGAGCGGGAGGATATCGTGTTCATCACGCGCTCCAACAAACGCGCCAACCTGTTTAACGACGAAATCCGCTGCCGTATCTTCGGGCACGAGAGCGAACTTGTGGCGGGCGACCTGCTCATGGTNCTCAAAAACAATTATTTTTGGCTGCCCGAGGGCTCGAAAGCGGGCTTTATCGCCAACGGGGATATGATAGAGGTGATGAAGATAAAGCATCGGGAAGAACTCTACGGTTTTCACTTTGCCGATATCGAGGCGCGTCTGGTGGACTATCCCGACGAGCCGGTCTTGGAGGTGAAGGTATTGACGGAGGCGCTGCATGTGGAGGCGGCCAGCCTGCCCTATGCGCAGATTCGGGAAATGGGCGAGAAGATTCTCGAAGACTATCCGGAGCTGACCACACAGGCCAAACGCATCGAGTTTCTGAAAAAGAATCCGTATTTCAATGCCTTGCAGATNAAGTACGCCTACGCGCTCACCTGCCACAAGACGCAGGGCGGCCAGTGGCCGTGCGTGTTTATCGACCAAGGCTATTTTACCGAAGACATGCTCGACGTGGAATTTCTGCGTTGGCTCTACACCGCCCTCACCCGCACGGTAGAGAAAGCGTATTTGCTTAACTTTGCCGACGATTTTTTTACGGAATGAACCGAAACCCTACTGCCATGACGCCCGACACCTTGCCCCTCTCCCCCGCCCTCCTTTCCACCCTGCCCAACCCTTGCTATGTGATGGACAAGACTTTGCTCGACCGCAACCTCAGCACGCTTGCCCGCGTGCGCGACGAAGCCGGCGTGGAAATCATCCTGGCCCTGAAAGGTTTTGCCATGTGGAAGGCCTTTCCGTTCCTGCGCGAAAAAGGATTTACCCGCGCCACGGCAAGTTCGCTCAACGAGGCCCGGTTGGCCTTTGAGGAAATGGGTACGCCCGCCTATACCTATACGCCTGCCTACACGCAGGAAGACACCGCCGAAATCGCGCGCCTTAGCAGTCACCTCACTTTCAACTCCTTAAATCAACTTACGCGTTGCGGACAGAACGTCGTACAAGCCAATCCCAAAGTTTCGTTGGGGCTGCGCGTCAATCCCGAAATCTCGTCGGTAGGCACCGATCTCTACAATCCTTGTGTGCCGGGCTCGCGCCTCGGGGTGCGGGTCTGCGACCTGCCCTCGCCGCAAACGCTCTGCAAGGGCGACACCTCTGTGGAGGGTTTTCATTGCCATGCGCTCTGCGAATCGGATGCCGAAAGTTCGTGCAAGCTGATAGACCGTTTCGAAGAACGCTTTGCCNCNTATATTCCTTTTTTGAAATGGGTGAATTTCGGAGGCGGCCACCTCATGACCCGGCAGGGTTACGACCTGCCCCGTCTCATCGCCCGNCTCAANGCTTTCCGCGAGAAATGGCCGCACCTGCACGTGATTCTGGAACCCGGCGCGGCGTTTGTGTGGGAGACGGGCTACCTGCTGGCACGGGTGGAAGACGTGGTGCACAACGGAGGCGACACCCCGGTGGCTATCATGAATGTGTCTTTTACCGCACATATGCCCGACTGTCTCGAAATGCCCTATATGGCCAAGGTCTACGGCGCGGTGTACGAGGGGCAGGTTCCCGACCGCTCGGCCTACACGCACCGCTACCGTTTGGGCGGCAACAGTTGCCTGGCGGGCGACTATATGGGCGACTGGTTTTTCAGCAAACCCCTCGAAGCGGGGGCGGTTCTGCTNTTCAACGACATGATTCACTATACCTTTGTCAAGACCACCATGTTCAACGGCGTGCATCATCCCTCCCTCTGCATCGTGGAGGGAAACCGTATCCTCTTCCGTCGCGACTTCGCCTATCCCGATTTCAAATCCCGCCTTTCGTAACTCCCGTAACGGGCTAAAAACGGGCGTTTCCGCAGGTATATTTTTTTGCGGAAAAGTCAAGTTTAATTTATCAACACGGTTTGTTGAGAATTTATAAGCACGTGGTATTTACCGCGATATAGCCACTTAAAAATTTGTTGACAAAATTTGTTAACAAGAATAACGTTTCTCTAAAAAGAGGTGAGGGGAAAACATCTATTTTTGTTTCCCTGTCTTCTGCGAACCCGAAGACGGGCCTTGTTTTATAGTAATTTATTAGCAACGAAATTGTTATGGATTTAAGTTTATTCTCTGAGAACGAGTCGGAGCACAAGACCGCCTTCCTTGATGCGGAAGATGGACATCAGGAGGAGCAGAGCCCTTACAACAAGATTCAGGAGGGTCGTAATTCCATAAACCGTTGCACTACCGAAGATGAACAACCGTCAGCTAAAAAACAGGATATCGCAGGCAATATGAAAAAGTACGACCCCAAAGAGATTTTGGAAGCCTCCACCCGCTACTTCAACGGCGACACACTCGCGGCTACCGTCTGGATGAACAAATACGCCCTTAAAGATAGCGAGGGCAACATCTACGAGCTTACCCCCGACGACATGCACCGCCGCATTGCCCGCGAACTTTTCAAGAAAGAAAGCGCGTATCCCAATCCCGTTTCGGAAGAGGAAGCGTTTGAACTGATGCGGAATTTCCGTTATATCATTCCGCAGGGTAGCCCCATGGCCGGCATCGGCAACAAGTTTCAGATTTCCTCGCTCTCCAACTGCTTTGTGGTGGGCAACAAGGGGAANTCCGACTCCTACGGCGGCATCATGAAAATCGATGANGAACAGGTGCAGCTGATGAAGCGCCGCGGCGGCGTNGGCCACGACCTCTCGCATATCCGCCCCACGGGAAGCCCNGTAAAGAACAGCGCGCTCACCAGCACGGGCATCGTGCCTTTCATGGAACGCTATTCCAACTCCACCCGCGAAGTGGCNCAGGATGGCCGCCGCGGCGCGTTGATGCTCAGCATCAGCATCAANCACCCCGATTCCGAGCGTTTCATCGACGCCAAAATGGAAGAAGGCAAGGTGACGGGCGCCAACGTTTCGGTCAAGATTACCGACGAATTCATGCAGTGCGTGGAAAGCGGCAAGCCTTTCNTTCAGCAATATCCCATAGACTCCGACAAACCTGTCTACACCAAGGAAGTGGACGCCCGCAAACTGTGGAACAAAATCATCCACAACGCTTGGAAGAGCGCCGAACCGGGCGTGCTTTTCTGGGACACCATTCTGCGCGAATCGGTGCCCGACTGCTATGCCGACCTTGGTTTCCGCACGGTCTCGACCAACCCCTGCGGCGAAATTCCCCTCTGTCCCTACGACAGCTGCCGCCTCTTGGCCATGAACTTATACAGTTATGTGGAAAATCCGTTTACGGACAAGGCGCGCTTCAACATGGAACTCTTCCGTAAGCATGTGGGTATCGCCCAGCGTTTCATGGACGACATCATTGATATGGAGCTCGACCATGTGGACCGCATCCTGGACAAGATAAACGCCGACCCCGAGACCGAAGACGTGAAGCGTACCGAAACCGAGCTTTGGCACAAAATCAAGGACCGCAGTTCGCAAGGACGCCGCACGGGTCTGGGCATCACCGCCGAGGGCGATATGATGGCCGCCCTGGGCTTGCGCTACGGCAGCAAGGAAGCGACGGAATTTTCGGTGGAGGTGCACAAGAACCTGGCTTTGGCCGCCTACCGTTCGTCGGTGGAAATGGCCAAGGAACGCGGCGCCTTCCCTATCTTCGACGCCAAACGCGAATCGCGCAATCCTTTCATCAACCGTCTGCGCGAGGCCGATAACGAACTCTATCAGGATATGGTGAAATACGGGCGCCGCAACATCGCCCTGCTCACTATCGCTCCCACCGGCAGCGTGAGCATCTGCACGCAGACCACCTCGGGCATCGAACCTGCCTTTATGGTGGCCTATAAACGCCGCGTCAAGGTAAACCCCAACGACAAGAACGTGCATATCGACTACGTGGACGATGTGGGCGACTCGTTCGAGGAACATACCGTGCTTCACCCCAAATTTGTGGAATGGCTCAACGTGAAAGGCTACGAATTGGACAAGGTGAAGGCGATGAGCGAAAAGGAACTGAACGAATTGGTGCAGAAGTCGCCCTATTGGCAAAGCACCTCCAACGATATAGACTGGGTGAGCAAGGTGCAGTTGCAGGGTGCGGTGCAGAAATGGGTGGACCACTCCATCAGCGTTACGGTGAATGTGCCGGCCAATACCAAAGAGGAATTGGTGAGCCAGATTTATACCACCGCCTGGCAATGCGGCTGCAAGGGCATGACGATTTACCGCGACGGCTCGCGTTCGGGTGTGTTGATTGCCGACGACAAGAAGAAAAAGGAAGACGCCGCGCCGGCCAAGCTGCCCACGCGCCCCAAGAGTTTGGANGCCGATGTGGTGCGTTTTCAGAACGACTACACCAAATGGATTGCCGTGGTGGGTCTTTACGAAGGTCGCCCCTACGAAATCTTTACGGGTACGGCCGAAGATTTTCCGCTTCCCGCTTCGGTTACCAAGGGTTGGGTGGTGCGCGTGAAGGATGAGGAGACCGACACCACCCGCTACGACTTCGAGTTTAAGGACAAGGACGGCTACAAGGTGCATTGGGAGGGGCTCTCGCGCACGTTCGACGCCATGTATTGGGACTACGCTATCTTGATTTCGAGTATCCTGCGTCAAGGTTCGCCGCTGCCCATGATTGTGGATCTGATAAGCGGCCTCAAAGTGGGTTCCGACCAGATCAACACGTGGAAGAACGGTGTGGTGCGCGCCCTCAAGAAATACATTCCTGACGGCACGATAGCCGAGAAGGCCCAATGCCCGAGTTGCAAGGAGCATTCGTTGGTCTACAAGGAAGGCTGTCTGGTGTGTCTCACCTGCGGTTATTCCAAGTGCGGATGATGCAGAGAGGAAGAAGAAAAAGGCTGTGCGGATTTTTCGGACAGCCTTTTTTTGTAACGTTTTATTTGTATTTTTATAGCGATTAAAAATAACATCATGAAAAGAAACGTATTTGCACTCTTATTGAGTCTGCTTCTTCTCGGACAGGTGGCTTTTGCCGCGCCGATCGGTGCCGACCGCGCGCGGGAAGCAGCGCAGGCTTTCTACACCGCTTCGGTTCCCGCCGCCAAATCGCTCGGCGCGGCCGACTTCGCGTTGGTCTATCCCCCCATGCCGAAAGACGCTTCGCAGACCCTGCCCTACTATGTGTTCAATGTGGGCGACGACAAAGGTTTTTTGGTGATGAGCGGCGACGATGATTTGCAGGCCGTGTTGGGATATTCATTCCAAGGAACTTTCCGTTCCCAGAACCTGCCCGCCAATCTGAAATGGTGGCTTTCGCACTACGAAAAGCAGATTCGCGCCTATCAGGAGGCTGTGGCGAACGGCACGATAGAGGCCCGCACGAATGCGGACCCCGCTCCCAAGGCCGGTACNNTNANNGTGGCTCCCTTGCTCGAGAATTTCAAGGACGGNGCCATCCGTTACGACCAGGACGNNCCTTACAGCAACCTCTGCCCTAGCAACAAACAGGAACCTATGTACACGGGATGCGTGGCCACGGCTTTGGCGCANATCGCCCGTTTCTACGAATATCCCTACCACGGACAGGGTACGGCTTCCTGCTCCGCCTATATCAACAGAAACAACACCAAAACATATACGTTGGACCTGAGCAAGTCTACCTACGACTGGGNAAATATGCTCTGCGACTATTCCAAGTCGTCGTCCANCACGNCCCAAAAGACGGCCATCGCCACCTTGATGCGCGACATCGGCTATGCCTGCAANATGGAGTACGGCTACGACGGCAGCGGTGCCTATGATGAGGATGCCTTGAACGGGATGATCAAGCATATGGACTACAACGCCAAAGCCACCTACAAAATGCGGAGTGACGAATACAAGACNTATTATANNAANACNNAGTGGTNTAANCTTGTGAAAGGCGAANTGGACAAAGGCCGTCCCNTNTATTACTCGGGNGCCGACTANACGGACAATTCGGGCCACGCCTTTGTATGCGACGGCTACCGCGACGACAACTATTTCCACTTCAACTGGGGTTGGAGCGGTGATTGCGATGGTTGGTATAAATTGGACGATTTGGAACCCGGTGAGGGTGGTATCGGTGCCGGCATGGGTGCCTATAACGATGAGCAGGGTATCTTCATCAATTTCTTTCCCGCCAACAAGCAAACGCCCGACGAAGGTGGTGACAATGGCGATGATAACGGGGACGACGAGGGCGATACGCCCGGTGTTTCCGGTGTGGCGGGTGCCTACAATCTGATTACCTCTACCTCTGCCTTGCAGGACGGTATGGAATGTATCGTTGTCTGCGAAAGCTATGATGTAGCTATGGGTGAATTGAACGGGAAATTCCGTGTGGATTATCCCGTGGAAATCAGCGGAAACGCGATTAAAACCGAAGTGGTGCAAAGCGCGGACGAAGAGGGTGTACACGCGATTATCCTGAAAAAGCAAAGCAACGGCAACTGGGCTTTGTACGACAAGGCTGACGGAAAATATATTTCCTCCACCACGGTAAAGACCTTGACCAACGAAACAAGCGTGGCAGAATGGAGCATCAGTGTGGCTTCGGACGGCACCGCCACCCTCAAACCCGCAGGGAAAAGTTTTCTGTTGGCCTATAATCAAAGCAGTCCCCGATTCGACACTTATAATAATATCAACTCTACGATTATTGACATCCAACTTTTCGCAATGGTAGAGGAGGGGGATGATAATCCCGACGACCCGGATAACCCGGATGACCCCGAAAATCCAGATGACGGGGACGACAACGGGGACGACAACGGGGACGACAACGGAGACGACAACGGAGATGATAACGGGGACGACAACGGAGACGACAACGGAGATGATAATGGGGACGACAACGGAGACGATAACGGCGACACGGAAGCGTATTTACCTGTCAAGAACCTTACCGTAGTGATAGATCACCTTACCGCCTGCTTGTCGTGGGAAATCGACTCCTCGGCCAAACCGCTTCCCGAACGCTACAACATCTATGTGGACGGAGAGAAAGTAGCCTCTCCGCGTAAAACGAAATATGATGTGGAAGGCCTTTCCGTAGGTGAACACACCGCGGAAGTAGCGGCTTCTTATGCAAACAACAAGGTATCTCCAAAGGTGTCGGTGAAGTTTGAGATAAAAGACGACGACAACGGCGACGATACGGCGGTAGAGAATCCGGAGGACGCACCCCTGCACTTCTACCCCAATCCTTTCACCTCCACGCTGCACATGGATTTCGCAACGGCGGGACGCCTGTACGTATTCTCGGCCGAGGGTAAGACGATGCTTGAACAAAACGTCGGTGCCGGCTTCATGAACATAGAGGCTTCCGCATGGCCCACCGGCCTGTACATGCTCC
>WFLX010131529.1_pt1 | contig 10519 bp, 8 predicted proteins | sample 4967041 | NCBI WGS metagenome assembly WFLX01 (sample SAMN12857096, study PRJNA449069) | gut metagenome | isolation source: stool from male and female vole | host: Microtus ochrogaster | place: USA:Florida | collected 2017
CCGGAGGTCAAAAATTTCCCCTGCTTTACAATATGATAACCGCAGGACCAAATCTGGTTCTGTCCCACATCTGCCACATACACGGCATCCTCCTCCATTTTTTCGGACAAAAGGGTGATAAAGGCCGCCGGGTCCACATAAGAGGGATTGGGGCTTCTTCTGGGCATCATGCTCTCCCTGTAGCCCTTCAGGGTTTGAATCCACTCCTCATAATCCCCTTCCAATTCTTCCTTTGCAAAATCCTCAAAAATATGTTTGGCATCTCCCACTAACGGAATGGTGGGACCTGCATTTTTGCCGATTTCCGCCGGGTCTACATCAATATGTACCAACACCTTGCCCTGTGTGATCAAATCCGGCTGGCTCACCGCTCTGTCAGCCACTCTTGCTCCCACCATAATCAGTAAGTCTGACTCATTCATGGCACGGTTGGCATAAGGTTTTCCGTTGTTGCCCACCATACCAAAATACATGGGATGTCTGGTAGGCATAACACCTATCCCCATCATGGTAGACACTACGGGAATTCTATATTTTTCGGAAAAGAGACGAAGTTCGTCCTGAGCGTCACTGAGAAGCACACCGCCCCCCGCACAGATAATGGGGCGTTTTGCCCTTTCCAGCTCCTTGATGACTTTTTTAATCTGTACTGCATGCCCTTTCACCGTGGGCTTGTAAGTACGCATATTCACTTCTTCCGGATACTTAAATTTGCCGAGAGGAGCATTCTGGATGTCAATGGGCACATCAATTAACACCGGTCCCTTTCTGCCGGTATTGGCAATATGGAACGCCTCTTTAAAAATTCTGGGAATGTCATTTGCATTCCGTANCAGATAACTATATNTTACAAAAGATNCCACGGCTCCGGTAATATCCGCCTCCTGGAATACATCACTTCCCAGCAGTTCNCTGTTTACCTGTCCTGTGATAACCACTAAAGGAATGCTGTCAGCAAAGGCAGTAGCAATTCCAGTAATCACATTGGTAGCGCCAGGACCAGAAGTCACAGCGCACACGCCGGGTCTGCCTGTAAGTCTCGCCATGCCGCTCGCCGCATGGGCAGCATTCTGCTCTGTCCTGATTAAGATTGTCCTGATATCGGACTCCAATATGCTATTGTAAAAAGGACAGATTGCAACACCCGGATAGCCGAACACAATCTCTACCTTTTCCTCCTCTAAACATTTGATAATGGCGTCTGCTCCATTCATAATAACTCCTCCTTCATCTATCTATTGTCTTAACTTTTGAGCTAATTTTACAGCATCAGCTGCATCAGTGGAATAACCGTCTGCACCGATTTCCTCAGCATATTCCTGAGTGATAACTGCACCCCCTACCATGATTTTGGTATCCAGATGCTCCTCTTTTGCAAGGGCAATCACTTCCCGCATTCTCTGCATGGTAGTGGTCATCAGAGCCGAAAGGGCAATAATCTGTGCATTATGCTCCTTTGCCGCGGCAATTATCTGTTCCTTGGGGACATCCTTCCCCAAATCAATTACCTGAAAGCCATAATTTTTCAACATCAAAGCCACCAGATTCTTGCCGATATCATGAATGTCGCCCTCCACCGTAGCAATGACGACCNCCGGCATNTCTTTTCCATGGGTTTCTTGNAAAAGTAACGNCTCCAGCNCTTCAATGNAATTTTTCATGGNCTCTGCGCTGGCAATCAGCTGGGGCAGAAAATATTTTCCTTTGTCAAAATAATCTCCCACAATATTGATGGCAGGAAGCAGCGCTTCGTTTAAAAGTGCGGAAGGCTCCTCCCCGGCCGCCAGAGCCTGTCTGGTAATTTCAGCAATCCCACCGCGGTTTCCCTTTAATACGGCATCGCTTAAACTCTCATGATATTGGGAAGCGGCGTTTTTTGTATCTGTATGGGCAGGACTTTCATCTGCCGGAGTCTGCTCTGATTGTCCGCTCAGGTCTTGTCTGTTTATGCTTGTTCCGCCTGCATCCGCCCCCAGACTATTTGCTCTCTCAAGCTGCTTTACCAAAGCGGTCTCTTTCTGCTCCCGTTTTTCCTTCACCATTCCGGCATACTCAATATAACGTAAATCCGCCTCTTCCTTTGCCAGAAGCAAATCCGCTGCCAAAGCGCAGCTTACCAAAAGCTCCTGAGAAGGGTTGGCTATGGCCATCGTGAGTCCTTCCTTTATGGCAAGAGTCAAAAAGGCTGTATTCACAAAATTTCGCTCCGGCATACCAAAGGAAATATTGGAAAGCCCGCAGATAGTGGCAAATCCCTGCTCCCTGCAATAGTGAATGGTCTCTAATGCCTCCAATCCCGCCTGTTTATTAGCTCCCACCGTAGTCACCAGACCGTCCACCACAATATCTTCTTTGCGCATTCCAAGTTCGAAAGCCCTTTGGCTGATTTTCTCAATAATCTGCCTTTTTTCCTCAATATTCTCAGGCAGTCCTTTATCCGACAANNGCAGCAGAATAAACATTGCGCCATATTTTGCCACTATGGGCAGAAGCTTTTCAAATTTCTCTGTTTCCAGAGATACAGAATTGACTAAAGCCCTTCCGGGGTAATGGCGAAGAGCTGCCTCCAGCACCTCCACATAACTGGAATCCAAGGATAAAGGAAGGTTTGTTGCGCTCCCTAGTTCCTCAATGACCTTTAACATCATTCCCTTCTCGTCAATACCACTCATTCCCATATTGACATCCAATACCTGTGCACCACATTCTTCCTGCTCTTGGGCAAACTGAATCACTTTGTCCATGGAGCCTTCCCGAAGCTGTGCCTGCAAAAGCTTCTTACCGGTAGGGTTGATACGCTCTCCAACAATGATAAACTTATCACCCTGAGAAAAGGACACCGTCATGCGCTCAGAGGCAAGATACCCTGTTCCCTCAGGTCTTCTCTGTACATCTTTCCCGCTTGTTTCCCCAAACTTTTCATGAAGCTTTTCTATAAATTCCGGTGTAGTACCGCAGCAGCCTCCAAGCAGCGTTGCTCCGGCTTCCACCAGCTCTTCCATTTCCTTTACAAAAGTATCTGCATCCATATCATACGCCGTGCCGCCCTCCTCATTCAAAAAAGGAAGCCCGGCATTGGGCTTTGCAATAATAGGAATACTGCATGCGGATGCCATATCCGAAATCATCTGCTTCATATGCGCCGGGCCCGTGGAGCAGTTGGCTCCCACGGCGCAGGCTCCCAGACTTTGCACCACAACGGCTGCAGTTACAGGATCCGTGCCATACAGAGTTCTTCCGCTCTTCTCAAAAGTAAAGGATGCCATAATGGGCAAATCACAAACTTCCTTTGCCGCAATTAATGCTGCCCTTGTTTCCGCAAGGCTCATCATGGTTTCCACCACCAGAAGATCCACTCCTGCCTCTTCCATACAAAGAATCTGTTCTTTATAAATATCGATTAAATCCTCAAGTTCCAGCCTGCCCATGGGCTTTAACTGCTCGCCCGTCATGGTCAGGTCCCCTGCTACATATACCTTCTGTCGGGTACTAGAAGCCGCCGCTTCCTTTGAAATACCCACCAAGTCATTTATCATGGATTTCATCTGGTTTTCCAAATGATACTCGGAAAGTTTAATACGGTTTGCCGTAAAGGTGGGTGCATACAAAATATTGGTGCCCGCCTTCACATATGCCTTCTGCAGTGAAAGCATAACATCCCTGTTTTTCAAAATCCATTCCTCAGGACAGACTCCCGAAGGCATCCCCGCCTTCACCAGATTGGAGCCCGTAGCTCCATCAAGATAAACTATGTGATTTTGTACAAATTCCTCAAACTCTCTTTTTGTCATCCTAAACTCTCTTCTTCGTATATTTTTAAATAAACAGACTCATTATACCACAAGCTTAAAATACTCGTAAAGAGTCTGTCCCACTTATTTCTTAGTTTTTTATAAGCTTTCACGAATTAGTTGCATTTTTCTGCAAAATGTGATAAATTTTTAATAATATGTATTATACAGAAATGTTTGGAGGTATCAGCTTGAATTCCAAAATACGATTAGCCGCTGCAGGGCTTCTTATGTCAGTCATGCTGACAGCCTGTGGACGTGACCCGGAACTTACGCAGTTTCAGCTAGATGTGGACTCATTTTGTTCCGATATTTCTGAAATTGACACAGCCATGAATAATGTAGCTCCTGAATCCGAGANCGCCATAAACGAAGTGCTTTCCTATCTGGATAAACTTGATAAGCGTTTTCAGGAATTTGCAACCTTGGATTTCCCGACAGAATTTGACTNTCTGGAAAATCTGGCGGATGAGGCCAGCCNATACATGACGGAGGCTGTATCCAGCTACCGTGACGCATCTACCAACGATGACTATGACGAGGCTCAGGCTGCTGCTCAATACGCCTATGCAAAGGAAAACTATTCCAGAGCTTATAAGCGTATTCAAGTCATCATCACCCTGCTCCACGGCGAGAATCCAGAAAATGTGGATTTAATTATCGAAGAATCAAGCGCTTCTGGTTCCTAAGATATATCTGACTGCAGGATTAATCGGTTCTCATACAAAATTATACTTTACCAATTAAAAAACTGTCATGTATGGTTTTTAAGAAAAACAATACATGGCAGTTTCTTTTTCTTGCTTTATAGAGATTACTTATAAAGCTGAAGTGCTCCAATCANGGGAAGCTCCTTCTTCTCNTNATTATTTNCNTNAATAATGCCCANAATNATGCAGGCAAAACAGAAAATACCAATTGCCGTAGAAAGCAGCGAGCCAATAAGGCCGCCCACAAAAGGAATAATTCCCATTATGGCGCAGACAAAACCGCCCACAGCCGCTGTGATCCAGATAGCCAATGACTGGTTTATGTGAAATTTGATATCCTCGTCCCCTTTATATGGCGAACAAATCGCAACTATCATCCCTATAAAAGTAACATAAGCAACAATTCCTGTAGTCTTTTTATCCATAATCTATCCATCCTCCTGTATTTTGAAATGTTCTAACTATAGCATCTTAAATCGCTAATGCTCATTATAGCATAATATGAAAAAAATACAACAGAACATTCTTGAAAACCCAATTTATGGCTATGACTGCCAATCCACCCCATAGATACCAATCATGGAATTTCCAGCCCTTTATCCTGCCGATTTTTAACTTTTCCAAGGTATGGCTGCCCATAAATCCTGTGCATAGTACCACTGCATATAATACAAACGGATGATACCACAGGGANAGTAAAAACTTGCCNTGTAACAACGCCTGCACTGCNCTGGTANCTCCGCATCCCGGACAATATNACCTCAAAAGATACCACATGGCACAAGGGTAAGAAAACCGCGGTACTATAAACCCCATATAGAAAATGAGTAAAATAGTTCCGGCTCCCAGCAAAAATAATCCTATGCAATAAAGCTGTTCTTCTAAAGTTTTCTCATGCTTCATGGTATGTCAAAAACTATCCCTCCATCATGCCTATAAGAACTCCTACTCCTATTGGTGACAGGAATATGCCGATAATGCCACAAACTAGACCGCCTATAGCCAGCCCGCTCTTTTCGCCCTTCATTCCTAATACGCCACAAACGATTGCCGCAACACCTAAAATAAATCCAAATCCACAACAGCAGCAGCATAAAATGGAAAGAATACCGCATACCAGACTGACAATAGCTAGTGTCCCGCTGTTCTGATTTGACTGTTGTGAATCATACTGCACTGTAGGCTGATAAATATTGGCAGTATTATCCTGATAATTTGAGGTATTATTCTGGTAATAAGAATTATTGGGCTGTCCGTTACCCGGCATACCACTGCCCTGATAATAGGTATTACTTGCCTGACTATTATCTGGGGTACTGCTGTTCGGTACACTGTTCTGATAATAAGGATTGCTCGTCTGCGTATTATCCGGTGTACTATTGTTGGGTACACTGCCCTGCGTACTATTGTCCAATATAGTAGAATCCAATATACCGCTATTGGATATATTGCTGTCTAGTACACTGCCGCTATTTAATATGCTGCTCTGATAATTAGAATTATCTGTCTGGTTGTTGTCTGGCTGATTGCCGCCCTGTGTACCGCCTTGATAATAAGGGTTGCCTGCCTGATTATTGTCAAAATTTTCGCTCATCTTTCGCCTCTCATTTCTGCGCGGCTCTTATGGCTCAGCTCTGCTGAGACTATTGGCTCAAGCTCTGCTGAGATTATGCTTATACCAAGTTTGCGGATACCACGCAGACACAAACTTGTAGCTGAAATATACCTCTTTAGCTTAACATTCTCCGGCTATTTTTTCAAGAGGTAAATCATGATTCTCCAATGTATGATTTAATAGAATCAAAAATTTATAAAAGTTTTTGCATTTTTCACATAAGTTGCCCATTCTGAGAATACACCTGTCTTATCCAGAGAATCGGCTAACCCATCCAAATCTGCCTCCTTAATATAGTCCCTCATGTCATAGCNATCCTCTATCATCATAACNGNATNACTANNCGNAAGGGACGCTTTTGAGCCATTTCCGACTTTCATCGCCAAAGCTACGCTCAACAGCTTATCACCGTTGTCATTCAATGTTACCTTCCAATCAAATTCTTTGGAAGAAGATTTACTGTCCAGAAGAACGGTGAATCCCTTCAAATAAGAGGAAACAGGAACATCTAATTCATCAGCCAATGCATCAATCAGCTCAGAAGATGGGATAAACTCCACTGTGCCGTTTAAATATCCGCTCTTTAGCATATTGACATCAAGCTGGCTTACTTCCAAATCTGCCACAGGCTTTCCGGCGGCTTCCACGCTGAACTCACCAGTCAGCAGACCTTTGGACTCTTTTCCCTTGCCGGATATTTCAAAAACATTTTCTCCCCGATTTACAAGAGAAATCTCATATGCTGTATTATTGCCTTTTGTGGCGGAGAGCATGCTGCAGTTTGAATCTTCCTCCTCAATTTCCATGACAACTCCAATTACATTTCCCCTGCTGTCCACATATACTCTGACTTCTATTTCTCCATCAGCTTTTGCCATGTCTTTCAGCGTAGTTTTCATATCTTTCAGTGATTCCACAAAATCCTCATAAGAATCNTCCCNATTCTGATCTGTTNCAGCAGCCATTTCCGTAATCNTCTTCTCANGCTTTTGATCTTCCNACGCCTCCTCAATAACCNCCTCCATGATATTCTNCATGGTCCTGCCATCAATGGTGATNTNANGCTCCGTACNTTTCTGGGTGATTNCTTNNACCTTTNAACTTTTTTGGTCACCAATAGACACCTTATCTATATTCTTGATAACGATNTCNAAATAACGTTNCGTCATCTTTTCAATATCTGNCNGTTTGNNCAGCGCTTTTATCATTTCTCTNTTCTGTTCCTGCATTTCTGCAAATTCATCCGACTTATACTTATAATACCCAATAGCATAATNGTTCAGGCCCAGATAGGTATTGGACAACTCAGGAATCTGAAGATAAGCTTTCCCCTGCTCCATATCCATCACAAAATTAGGGGATATAAGTGATACTTGGTTAACATCAGTCATAATGCCCAAGCTGACTATGCAGTCCTTGATTGCCATATCGAATCCAACCTTAAGGCTCTCAAATTTCGACACATCTATGCCTCTCAAATCCATATCTGACATCTCCATAGCCAATTTCACCAGATTCATCATTGACTTGGCATCCTCCCCCAACTCTATGGAGAATTCTCCGCTGTAGCTGGTGTCATAATAATTCAATCCTGATACCATGTCACTGTAAAGCACCCCCATATGTTTGGAGGTTTCCGACACCTCTTTTTCCATCACAAACTNANAATATNTTTCAGGTGAAGAAAAGNTTTTTTNCAGGAAATTATTGATACCAGCTGCATTGACANCACANACGGATACCACTGCTGCAAGGGCTGCTGCNACCACAGCCAGAGCCACAAATATCCCCNTTTTCTTTCCTTTCTTTGGCTCATTAACAGGAGTGTTAAAGGCAGAGGCATCAAAAACAGGAGCACCTGCCCCCATCTGCACAGGTTCTTCCTGTACAGCTTCTTTCTGTACAGGCGCTTCCTGCATGAGTTCTTCCTGTACCGGGGCGCCACAGACTCCGCAAAATTTTCCGCCTTCTTTTATTTCTGAACCACATTTTCCACAAAACATTTTTATGTACCACCTATCCTTTTCTTATGTTATTTTATTATAATTCCCATATAAAAACCTGTCAAGAAAATACACTTTATAAAATATGTATCCTCTCCCCTGTTTTTAAAAAGTAACATTTTCCCTGATATGCTTTTATTTCATACAATTTTGTAATAATTTCCCGCATTCTCTTATCTAATCTGTGGTAACACAGCCTTCTCTCCCATGGAAGTCCCAAAATATACTCCTTGTGCGTATCCTCTAACATCTGCAGGGATTTTATAAATCCCTCCGTCTTATCCTCGTTGTGCAGCTGTAACCCAAAATTGCAGGACACATAAGAAAATTCCTCTCCATTTTCCCTGCATTTTTGCTTGAGAAATTCCGCAAGGCTCCTGTCTGCGCTTTCTCCTTCTCCAAATCGCAGTTCTCTCACATTTTGTTCCGCCACAGCTTCTTGGGAAGAAAGAACTACCCGCCTGAAGCTGGGCTTCCCGTATTTATCATAATCCCTTACATAGGTAACCCTTTCTCGTCCGCATCCCTTTTCGCTTCCCGGTTCTTCCATAAGCAAAACGCCGATATCCAAAAAATGCTCCCATACAGTCTTTTGCACCCGTTCATAGGGAGTCGGAAAAGTCAGGTTCTTCATGATTTGATTAACTGTATATCCCAAATCCGCCAAATGGCGGATTGCTCCGCCACTTGCCACCTCAAATGTAAAATTAGACATTGCATTTTTAAAATATTCCTGTTCTGACATGATTCAATGCTTCCCTCAACAAGGCACTCCTGTTTTTTGTGAAAGATACTCCATCCAATTCTTTCTTTTCATCACAGAGCATTTATATTTCTTTGTTTTACCCTTTTCCTGATTATCTGCTGTAACCAAAATTCCTGTAGGCAGAAAAAGGNTGATCATACATTTTTTGATTTCTTTGATATCNGTGTATTTAACTGCAAAATTATNCAGCCNNANTCCNCTGACAAAAATAAACTTCTCTTTGGTAAAAAAGAAATTTCCGCGTGTCTGGCTGGTAAGCCACCAATAATCGCCTGTTGTATGCTCCTCAATCACATCTTCTTCACTCATCAGTTCTAGTTCGCGGAGGGTCTTTTCCCACTCCTGTTTCTTTTGTTCACTTAAATCCATTTTGTCTCCCTTCTGCCTGTTTACAAGAGAATTTCCCTCTTTGGGCACTCAAATATTTTATTTAGCTTCCTCAATTTTAACCTAATATAGCACAAAACACAAGGTGCTTTAAAGGAGATAATTCTTATACCACAAAGAGGGTTTGGCAAGCCATGTCATAACTTGTCAAACCCTCGAAAAATCAATGCTNCTTAGAATTTGTAATCGTTTTAGAACTTACCTTCCTTAGCAGCTTCCTCAATCAACACAGCCACAGCCACGGTAGCGCCTACCATGGGGTTGTTGCCCATACCGATAAGTCCCATCATCTCCACGTGAGCGGGAACAGAGGAAGAACCTGCAAACTGTGCATCGGAATGCATACGGCCCAAAGTATCGGTGAAACCGTAGGAAGCAGGACCTGCAGCCATATTATCGGGATGCAGGGTACGTCCTGTACCGCCGCCGGAAGCTACAGAGAAATACTTCTTGCCAGCTTCGATTCTCTCCTTTTTGTATGTACCTGCAACGGGATGCTGGAATCTGGTAGGATTGGTGGAGTTACCGGTGATAGATACATCCACATTCTCCTTCCACATGATTGCCACGCCCTCGGGAACGCTGTTAGCGCCATAGCAGTTTACCTTGGAACGAAGTCCATCGGAATATGCAATCTTCTCAATCTCTTTTACAGTGTTTGTATAAGGATCATACTCTGTCTCAACAAAGGTAAATCCGTTAATGCGGGAAATAATCTTTGCAGCATCTTTTCCAAGACCATTCAAGATAACGCGCAGAGGCTTCTGGCGAACCTTGTTTGCCTTCTCAGCGATACCGATTGCGCCTTCTGCTGCTGCAAAGNACTCATNTNCTGCAAGGAAGCAGAAGCAGTCTGTATCCTCTTCCAAAAGCATCTTGCCCAAGTTTCCATGTCCAAGACCTACCTTACGGGTATCTGCAACAGAACCGGGAATGCAGAAAGCCTGCAGTCCTTCGCCGATTGCTGCAGCAGCTTCGGAAGCCTTGCGGCAGTTTTTCTTAATTGCGATTGCAGCGCCTACCGTATAAGCCCAGCAAGCATTTTCAAAGCAGATGGGCTGAATCTTCTTAACCTGCTCATAAACGTCCAGACCAGCATCTTTAGTAATCTTCTCTGCCTCTTCGGTGTATTAATTAGAGGGAGAAGGCTTCTTTCAACAGATTTATTCTTTTGTATAAACCCGTTTTCTTCTAATTATTACCACTTATAGACTATCCTTTCTATGAATAAAATTATCAAACTTTCC
>WFLX010251714.1_pt1 | contig 10519 bp, 9 predicted proteins | sample 4967041 | NCBI WGS metagenome assembly WFLX01 (sample SAMN12857096, study PRJNA449069) | gut metagenome | isolation source: stool from male and female vole | host: Microtus ochrogaster | place: USA:Florida | collected 2017
TCAGGTCAGTCTCGGCATACTGCTCGCCGAGCCATGAAAGAGATCCTGGAATAAGAAGATACTGGTTGATGCACCAGCAGACCGGAAGGGCTATAGTCAGAACGAATGTAACCGCTATTCCAAGGCCGAATGCAGTCTTGACGTTTTTCGAAACCGCCAAGAAGCTGCACATACCAAGGAAGTAGGCGAATATCATGTTGTCGATGAAAATCGACCGGATAAATAGATTTAGATTTTCCATAACTTCATTACTATTTCAGTTGATAGAAAGAGATTATTTCGCCTTTCGGTTGTGAAACCATATGATGCAGGCCACAGTGATGAGTGCCATTGGAGGCAGAATCATCATGCCGTTGTTCTGATATCCAAGGTCGTAAAGAGCCTGCGGAATCACTTGGAATCCCCAGAGAGTACCGCTTCCGAGGAGTTCGCGGAAGAATGCCACTATGACGAGGATGATACCATAGCCAAGCGCGTTGCCGACACCGTCGAGAAATGAATTGAACGGTGTATTGTTGAGTGCAAAAGCCTCAAGGCGACCCATGATGATACAGTTGGTGATGATAAGACCGATGAAGACTGAGAGCTGTTTGCTTACCTCATAGTTCCATGCTTTAAGCACTTGGTCGACCACCACAACGAGAGCTGCCACCACAACGAGCTGAACGATGATTCGGATAGATGTGGGGATAGTGTTGCGCATCAAGGATATGATGACGTTGGAAAGCGCAAGCACTGCGAGCACAGAGATAGTCATGACCACTGCGGGTTGTAGTTTCGCTGTCACAGCAAGTGCCGAACAGATACCGAGAATCTGAACAATCACGGGATTGTCATTGCTCAGAGGATTGATGAGAGGTTCGAGTCTTTTTCTGATATTTCCCATAATTATTCTTTATTAGAGTCTTTTCCGAGTTGTTTGAAAAATGCAGTATATGGTTCGAGAGAAGTGAAGAGCATCTTTTGCACGCCTTGGCTTGTGATGGTTCCACCGCTAACTGCATTGACGTAAGCACGGTTGGCAGGTTCTTGACCTTTCTTCACTACAAGCACCGACTCGAAATCGCCGTTGCTTCCGAAGATGGATTTACCCTCAAACTGGCCACTGAAAGCCGGACGTTCGATTTCTGCGCCCAGACCCGGAGTCTCGCCCTGATGTCCGAAGTAGGCTCCATAGATAGTGGAGCCATCGGCGTTCATGGCGATATATCCCCAGATAGGTCCCCAGAGGCCTGCACCGGCCACTGGCACAATATACTTCATGCCTTTGCCGGTAGAGCAGACAAACACGGGTAGCACACGCTCAGCCTCAGGCTTCTTCACTTCAGCAGCCATGTCGACATCAAATGCTGAGACACCGTCGACTTTAGCGCCCTTGCTGTCGACGCAGAAACTCTCCTTGATGTGTGACTGATAGAGTTCTCCTATGCTTTCGTCGGCTGTCGGATAGATAAGTGCGGCAGCCAAAATCTGCTTTTTAGTATCGTTGGCAATGTTCTCAAGTTGAGCGGGACGAAGAGCCTGATAGACAAGAGCCAGCGCAAAACCCACCACTACAACGAGCACAGCAGCGTAGACCACCGTATAGACGTTGTTTTCTTTATTTATTTTCATCTTGATATGATTGAATTATGCGTTAATACTCTGTCATACAGCCATTCTCTTCATGCGGCGACGAATGTTGCTATTGACCACACACCAGTCGATAAGCGGAGCGAAGCAGTTCATGAGAAGCACTGCAAGCATAGCTCCTTCTGGATAGCCGGTATTGTAGAAGCGGATAGTCATCGCCAGGACTCCGATAAGAAAACCATAGATCCATTTGCCAGTCTCTGTGCGGCAACTCGTCACGGGATCGGTAGCCATAAACACAATGGCAAACATGAAGCCGCCAAGGCAAAGCTGCTCTATTGGGTCTACCATGCTTACCGGATAAGTTGGATTGCCAACAGCATATCCGAGGCAAGCCATGCCGAGACCTCCTACAAGGGCGGAGATCATGATTTTCCAGCTTGCCATTCCGGTACAGAGGAGGATGACTGCACCGATAAGGATGCAGAAAGTGGATGTCTCACCCCAGCTGCCCGGAATGAGTCCCCAGAAAACATCCATGAAGTCTACGGGAGCACCATTGACACCGAGTATCTCGACATGGTCGGGAGTAGCGGTGGCAAGTTGTCCGAGAGGAGTCGCGCCTGAATATCCATCGACTGGAGTGGCATCGCCAAGGCTAACAAACACACTGTCTCCGCTCATCTTGGAAGGATAGGCAAAGAAGAGGAATGCGCGTGTGACGAGAGCTACATTAAGGAAGTTATAGCCAGTGCCACCAAACACTTCTTTGGCGAAGATGACAGCAAAAGCCACAGCCACTGCGAGCATCCAGCACGGAGTGCTGACCGGACAAATCATAGGGATAAGGATACCTGACACAAGGAAACCCTCCTGAATCTCATGGCCGCGAAGTTGCGCCACTATAAACTCGATGCCGAGTCCCACAATGTACGCAGTAAGGATTTGAGGCAAGACGGCCCAGAGTCCGTAGAAGAACTGCTCGAAGAAACCCACGCACTCGCCAGTGGCGAGATGATGCTGGTAACCGACATTCCACATGCCGAATAGGCAGCAAGGAAGGAGCGCGAGCACCACTGTGATCATGGTGCGCTTCGAGTCGTTGGAGTCGTGGATATGCACGCCGGAAGATGATGTCTCGTTTGGCGTGTACAGGAAAGTATAGAAGCCGTCGAAGACCGAGTGGAGGGCATGTAACTTGCCTCCCTTCTCGAACATCGGCTTCACGCTATCGATTTTTTGCTTAAGTTTGCTCATTGATANTGTTCTGAAAGAAATGATTTGACGTTGTAAGCCTTATCAGCTGTCTTTCCGTAGGCGTTCGAGGCTTTCACGGGTAAGCTTCTGGAGCTCTTGCTTAGAAGTGTCTACAAACTCTGGCAGAGCAAAGTCTTCCGGAGCAATCTCATAAATGCCGAGTTTCTCCATTCGGTCATAGTCACCGGCGGTCATGGCCTTTATAAGATATTCAGGATAGATGTCGAAGGGGAATACTTTGTCAAGTTCGCCACTAAGAATCATAGCGCGGCGACCACCCTTGATTCTCGCATCGAAATCGAAGGCCTTGTTGAGTCCTTTCAGGAATGCCGGGAAAGTGCGCTTGATACTGAATTTATTAGGATTCATAGAAGCCCAACCCATNAATTCATCTGCCTTATCTCCTTCTTCGATAATAGTCACCTGTCGGTACGGGTAGCGTAGGAAACCGGCTTCGGGGTCTACCTTCACGCCAGTCAGAACGTTGCCGGATATTACGCGAAGTGATTCTCCATCATTGAGCTCACCATTGAGAATATCTTTCAGTGAGGCACCTATTTCAGTTATTATTTTCTTGGGCTTCAAGGCAGCCGGACCGGTAATTGCCACTTCAGCTTTGTAGTCGCAGCATCCTTTCTTTAGCAGGAAACCGAGGCGCGCAACAGTTCCAGCATCGACACACCAAACGGTCTCTCCCTTATTGATAGGAGCTACGGCCGCAATCTGCACGCTGGGATTACCAGCGGGATGAGGGCCGTTAACGTCGATCACCTTGGCAGCTTTCGTTCGAAGTCCTTGGCCGGGACGCACCGCGAGATATAGGTTTCCTTTGGTGAGAGTCTTGAGGGCCTCGAGGCCAGGCTCGAGATACTCTGCAAGATGTGTGGGGATTACGTTTCCGGCCAGGGGAGCGGAATCAAAAGCAGTCACAAAGATGTCGCGTGGCTGCGCCTTGTCATCGGGCACTACATCGAAGGGGCGCTGGCGCATCATGGCCCAAAGGCCACTTTGTTTCAGTTTTCCGATAAGCGTGTCGGCATTCAGCGGAGCATTGGAGTCTTCTCCCGGTTTGATTGTCACGGCCAGGATTTTACGGCGTTCGCCACGTCTGATTTCTTCAACTGAGCCGGCAACCGGCGCCACGAGTTTGATTTCTTCCGCTTCTTTGGCATGGAAGAGTGGAGCGCCTTTGGCTACTTGGTCGCCTGGCTTGACGTCGCATTTCCAGGTGTAACCCGGGAAATCGTCAGGACAGATACCGACAAGTTCTGCCTTGATGGATTCTGGCTTTCCTTCCGCTTTGCCTTCGAGAGGAATGTCGAGTCCCTTTTTAATATTGATTTCTATAGCCATACCTGTTTGGTATATAAAATGAATATGAAATACTGTTCAAATTATCCCATTCCCCTATGAAAAATACAAAATTAATTAAAATTCGCAAATTAAACAAAATTTTTGAGATGAAATAAGACAAAAAAAGATTCGGTCTGCGGTTGCAGACCGAATCTATATGATATTGAAATAGGGGAATGTTCCCTATTATGTAGGATTATTTGAGGCTTTCTACGAATTTGCGGTAGTCGGCATTGTCGGGATCATACTGGAGATACTTGTTGAAGTTCTCCTTAGCTTGGGCTACGTTCTTCTGGTCGAGATAGTAGTTGCCGAGATAGTTGTAGATAGTCTTTGCGTCTCTTGCATAGCGTGAAGGATTCTCGCTCTTCTCAATGAGAACGGCTGCTTCGCTGTACATCGGGAAAGCGGCAGTCTTTGCTTCTGCATCAGAAGCTGCGCGCTGCATGGCGATGTCACCATAGATCTTATATGGACGATAGTTGCCAGGAAGGGCAGCCTCCATCTTGGTGGCGTAGTCATATGCCTTCTTGAAATACTCCTCAGCTTTTGCAGGGTCATTCTGCTTGCTCTCCACGCCAGCATAGAAGCTGAAGGTGGCCTGCTGGCTATAGTCGTTGAAGTCAGGGCTTTCGAGCTTTGCGAGGTAGCCTTCATATGTATCAGAAGCCCCAGCCATGTTGTTAGACTCGAGATATGCCATTGCAAGCTGCTTGTTGAAGTTAGCATTTTCAGGCATCTCCTTGATAGCCTCATTCAAGACAGCGATAGCTTCATCAGTACGCTTAGCCTTAGTGAACTCTTCTGAGATAAGCACATAGTCGATAGGGGCGAACTTATTGGTCTGAGGGTTAGCGTTGCGGGCAGCGAGAAGCTCCTCTGCCATAGGAACGAGCTTATCAGCCATAGCAGGAAGGTTTGCGGCGTTCATAAACTGGAATCGACGAGCTGTGAAGTTACCAGGGTTCTCGGAGAGAAGCTGGGTAGCGTAGTCATAACCGTTCTGGAAATCCTGGCTGGAGAAGAGAAGGAGAGCATAGCGGTCCTCATCCTGCTTGAAGTGGTTAGGATTCTTCACGTATACTCCATATTCGCGGGCAGCATCAGCGTAGTCCTTCTTGTTGTAGTATGCGTTGGCGAGCTCACGCTGACCGAGAGCGGAATTAGGATTCACCTGAAGAAGCTCCTTAAGCATGGTCACCGCAAACTGAGGATTCACCTGAGTATAAAGGTTAGCATATTTCACGTATGCTTCCGTGGCGTNGGGATTGTAGTTCTTAGCCATCTCATNCTTACCGGCAGCACCACNCCNGTTCTTCTTATCTTTCTCCTGGNCGCCCTCNAAGANNTAGATTTCAGGNGCCTCGNTTTTGGAGATTTTGCGTGCGTTCGCAACTCTTTTCTCTATGTCTTTAGCGTATGCAACAGGATCTGCATCATAAAATGCACGTGCGATTGCAATTTGAGCCGCAGCATCTTTCTTTAGAAGTCCCTCGCCAGTCTTAAACTGGGCATCTGCAGCTTTTTTATCTCCCTTTTTGAGATCAAGACCGCCAAGCCCGATGTAGTTGTAGCCATAGTCAGGATTTGCCTGAATTCCAGCATCGAAATACTTCTTAGCTTCGTCGAGCTTGTTCTCATCGATGGCAATAAGGCCGAGGTAGTAGTTTGCGATGGCTTTGTCGGTGCCAGCATTGTTAAGGTTGCGCTGGAGCAGCTCCTTAGCGTTCTCAAGCTGGTCAGCCTTGTAGTATTCTGCGCCTTCGAGGTGNGTCTGCGCAGAAGCGCTCATTGCGAATGCGGCAAGTGAAGCAGCAAATAAAGTTCTGAATTTCATTCTTATATGGTTTATTATTTTGATTTTACGTCTAATAATAGGTTGTAGATTTTGGGGCTTGTTAGGCGCCGTGTGTCTTCTGACTTGCAAATTTAACGAATTTCTGTGACTTTGACAAATATTTTCGGTGCAAGTTTAGTTATCTTTTGCTAAAAAATAGCTGAAAAATCTTCAATATTCGTTAACAGCGGGGACAAATCGCCTCTCCGAGGCTACTGAGTCTTTATGTCTACCCCAGGCTGAAGCCTGGGGTTTCGTCACAATAACAGCTCTCCGAGCTGAAAATTTGTAGAAGGGCATCTTGTATTTGGAAGAGTCTTCAAANAAGTAAGATGCTTGACGCGNGGGGGGACGCACGCACGAGCATGCTATAATTTNAGNATTATTTTCTTCAGGTAGAGGGGGAGGCCTACGAGCCAGCATNTCANNACCAAGAAGAGGGAATAGGCGAGGGAACCGAATTCGTTTNCTCCGAANAGCATGGAGAACCATGAAGGGAAATCCACTCCTCCAATCTTTATGATCCATACAAATTCCTCAAGAAGATAGCTGAAACAGTAAAGCACCAACGGATTGAGTCCGAATACGCATGCAGGCTTGACCAGCCATGGTGCCTTTATCTTCCGGATATCAAGCATCCAAAGAAGTATCGCAAGGGTCATGGCTGCTCCTCCGCATGTGGCGAAGACGAAGCTCGGTGTCCAAAGATTCTTGTTGATGGGAATCATAGGATTGAGGAAGAACCCAAGGATAATCAGAGCGCCTCCAACCAATGCCAATTTCGCAACTACTCTCCAAAGGTCTTCTTTACCTTTCATGACAACATTGCCGCAAAGCATGCCTATCAATACGTGTGCTATGCCGGGGAGATTGGAAAGCAGACCCTCTGGGTCGAAGCAGATGCGCACATCGTTTCCAATGCGTTTATGATACATATGCTCACATCCTATAATCGACTGGTCAATCCTGGCGATGACATTGTCTTCCGACAGGCAGAATCCATTGAAGAAGACAAGAATCGCAGCGTATGCCACAAGAATTGCCACTATAGTGGCGATGAGCCTTTTAGAAGGTCCCATATAGATATAGATGACGGCAGCGAAAGCATAGCAGATACCCAGTCTGACGAGGACTCCAGTCAATCTGAGCGTATCGAACTCGAGAAGCTTCTCAACCCCATGAAATCCTCTGGCAATCCACGTCAGTAAGATTCCGACCACGATAATCTTCAATCCTCTAAAGATAGATTTCCATGCTGCTTTGGATTTGGATAGTTTGTGCCTGTTAAGAGAGAAAGCTGCTGACACTCCCATGATAAACATGAAAGATGGGAAAACAAGATCTGCAAAAGAAAGTCCATCCCACAACACATGGTTGAGGAATGGAAACATTCTTCCGCTGCCGACCTGGTTATTTACCACAATCATCAGCGCTATTGTAAGTCCTCGCATAACGTCGAGGCTCAAGAGTCTTTTGGGTTGACGAGTCATCTATTCTTATATCCGATGAGAAATGAGTATCATTTTAGATTTACCATCCGTGTGCTCATATGATAGGGGAGGATACCGGTCTTGGATATTATCTTCTGGCCGATGAATCCTTTGCTAAACTGGTAGAAGCTATTCAGGACACTGCTTCCAGTGGCTGTGCTGATCATATAGACTTTTCGGAAAAGAGGATATTCACCACTGTTGATATAGGCCTGATATGGCATATAGGCAACTGTTGAGAAATCATTTTCCTCCACCGGATTAGCAACTTTGAGAATCTTTACTTCTGTAGTGAGATTGGTTGCCACTGTGTCGTTTTCCACTGCATAGTCGGCCATTCTTTTCTCTACAGGAACGTTCTTAGCCTCACTGAGGTCAGCGCCAAGCCAGCTTACGCTGATGATGCCAATGGCATTCTTGTCTTTCTTGACGATATCAAACACTTCAGCGTTGTCTTTCTGTGCGAAGGCATTGGGATTGTCGGATACCTTTCCATTTTCTCCAAGGAATTTCTCTCGCATATAGCTTACTGTAGAGCTTCCCTGATTGTCAAAGACGAGGCGGATATTAGCGTCGTTGGGCACGGCCAACTGATTCCATTTGGATATCTTTCCGTTTATAATCTCTTTGATATCGGAAAGAGTCAGAGTATTCACCGGATTGTCTTTGTTGACTATCAAGGCAACTGCATCCACTGCGATGCAGCTTTGGCGAACAACCCGACGGTATTTGTCTTTGATGTATTTGATTTGGTCTTGTGTAAGCTCATGGGTGGTCACTACGAGCTGGGTCTTGTTTTCAAGAAGAGAGTCCATTGCAGTCTGCTCATCTACATAGAAGGGGATGATGGCACTGTTGGGATACTGGTACTCAAAGACCTCGATTTCTTCCTGGAGGATGTTGCGGAAGCCGTCGTCGCAGTACATCGTAGCGCTTCCTTCGGCGTATTCCCCTCTTTTGACAGGAGTACAAGCTATAGCTAAAGCCGCCAGGATTACTCCAAGCGACATTGCATATAGACTCATGTGTGAATTATTACGATTCTTCATGGCAGTCTGTTTTAAGGTGAAGCCATGCTCCGAGGAGCATGGGCTATTGGTCTTTGTTGACGATATAAATTCTAATTCCTCTCCAGATGCCATAGGCTACCAGGAGACCTCCGACACAGTAGCTGATGACTTTGTTGTCGATATTGAAGAAGCCGGTGAAGAATAACACTCCGACTGCGATGTAGACTAACATCATGAAGATATTGAAGCCAATACGAAATCCCTTCGGTTGGCCGGTCTGGGGATCATCTAAATTTTTCATGTTTTCAGTATTTTTAGGGTTTCTATTATTTTAACATTTATGCGGGCCGTTGGTTTAGAAATGTTATAAAAAAAATCCCGCATCGGCTGATGCGGGATTCTTTCATATGCGGGNTAGGGGATTACTGCTGCTGCAGACGGAAGTTGACCGGGAGGGTGAAGTATGAACGAACGGCAACACCGTTGTTCTTACCAGCCTGCCATTTCGGCATTTTGTTTACGACGCGGAGAGCCTCTTTGTCGAGGTCCTTGTCGACACCCTTCACAATCTGAGCCTGAGAAACAGAACCGTCTTTCTCAACGACGAACTTCACGATCACACGACCCTGAACGTCGTTCTGCTGAGCTGCTTCCGGATAGCGGATATTGTTGCTGAGCCACTTCATGAGTGCCGGCATACCACCGGGGAACTCTGCCTGCTGCTCAACGGCAACGAAAATCTCTTCCTCCTTGGGCTTAACGGGTTCGGGCTCCTTAACTACGACCTGTTCCTGTACAGCCTGGAACTTGTCAGCGTCGTCAGAACCTTCCTGGTTTACTACACCACGAGCAGTGTTGTCTTCCTTCTGGTCTTCCATATCCATCACCTCGTTCTTTACGTCGTCTACGATGGCGATCTGAGTCACCTGTACTGTAGCGAGCACTTCCTGAGGCACTTCTGGAATTTCGATTTCGACTTTCTGCTCTTCGGGTTCGGGTTCTTCTTCCTGTTCCTGCTCCATCTGCTCGAGCTGAGCAGCGAGCATCTTCTCAGCCTGCATCTTAGCTTCCAAAGCGGCCTTTTCAGCCATCTTGTCGCTGTAGATGCCCCATACGAAGATGATAGCGAGCAGGGCTGCGAGACCAGCGAGAAGGAAAACGAATGCCTTGTTGTGACGGCGGTCGCTCTGCTGACGCATTACGTATGCGCCGAAGTCTTGGTTCTTATCGGCAAATACTATGTCGCGCCATTCTTTCGATGTAAGATCTATATTGCTTTTAGCCATTTTTCTTGAGTCTTAAAGGTTAATAAATCATTACATCAACGATTCCGGTTCTGGAAATCGATAAGCATCGTCGAGTCCATGCGGCTCATGTTGTCGATCTGATACTTCGATACAGAATTGATCTGCATCTCGTCGAGCATCTCCACGAGAGCTCCGTATGAAGCCTCAGGAGTAGACTTGATGATGATCACCGGTTTCTTAAGATTCTCGTCTTTTCTCACTGCCTTAGCCTTTTCGTCAAACTGCTCCTGGGTGATCTTGCCGTCGCGGAAGTCTTTCTTCAGATATTCGATTTTCTCCCAAACGGCTTTGTTGCGGTTTTGAATGATACGTCGGATATCTTTTGACTCATCCTTAGAGCCGACGAAGTCAGCTTTCTTGAGGTTGTTGTTCTCGGCATTTGGAATGGCCTCGCCATTACAAGGTTTGCCGTCGTAGTAGTAGATCTCATTCACCACTCGGCCGTTGACAGTGTCGGGGATAAGGCTACCCGGCTTGCGCTTTGCGTCGATGATGATAGTGATCGCGTCGTCAGCAGATGCCTGGCTCATGTTCTCTTCGTTCTGAACTTTTTCATTAGAAGGGAGCGCGATGTTGAGCGTCTGCGATTTAATCATGGTCGTACACAGCATGAAGAATGTGATAAGCAACATGTTCATGTCGACCATCGGGGTAAAGTCTACCCTAATTGTCATTTTTTTCTGGGCGCCTTTT
>WFLX010151035.1_pt1 | contig 10518 bp, 17 predicted proteins | sample 4967041 | NCBI WGS metagenome assembly WFLX01 (sample SAMN12857096, study PRJNA449069) | gut metagenome | isolation source: stool from male and female vole | host: Microtus ochrogaster | place: USA:Florida | collected 2017
CATTTGCTGGGATATGTTGCCGTTGGTACTTTCCATTTTTCTGTTTGTCTTCGTAAGATCTTTCTACAACCCCATTAAGGATTGTTCTCTAGTCGGTTTAGTATTTCTTACCAGAGGAACCTATGTGGTTATCCAGGCTGTCACTCATCATTTTGGCTCCATCCTCTCCATGCTCTCCACATAGTTTGGCATATTCATCTTTGGTAAGAGATACAAATTCACCATACTTATATTTTTTCTTTTTCTCTGCTTTTGCCTTTTCCTCGGTTGATAGAGGTGGTGGCAATTCCTCCTGGGGTGGTTCCTCATTGAGTGGTAAGATCGGCTCCTCCACTTTGATCTCCTGGGGTTTCTCCCTGGGAGGATCTGGATCTGGAGGAGAGAAAATTTTGGCTTTGGTAACGTTTCCGCCTTTCAGCCCAGCCTCTCTCCTTTTGGCTCTGATACTCTCCCCTCGGATTATATCCCTGCTGAAAAGGGCACCATCTTCACGCCAGGCGCACAAACCAGCATCAATAAGGGTTTGTATCATTCCATCATCGTTAATAGCCAGGAGGCGATTTATTTCGCCCCTGGAGTATCTATCTCCGTTAGGTTTCAATAGCACCCCTCGCTCAACACTCCCCCACATAAGGCATAGCAGATCCATCCAGAGCGATCTAAGCTCTGGGGATAGCCCCCTAACACCTGGCATGGAGAGCCATGCCAGGGTGTCAAAAGGCATTAGTGGGATTGGTCGTTTACGAGCCATGCGATTCTGTTGCTATACCTCCAGGATTGCTATATCGGGAGCTAATTCACGGATCTTATCCAGCACATCATCTATGCACTGATCACGGTATGCCTCGGTAAGCTCATTGGCACCAGGAGAAACGAGCTGTAGATATACCTCTCCATCTTTGAGGTAGTGATCAAACTCCACCTCAATAGCCTCCTTTGCAGTTCCTTTGAATATCGCCATGTTTACAGTGAAACTCTTTGGCAGATTGCTCTCTACCTCCTGGCGATATACATCAGCGGTGGAGCCAGAGGGATCACGCTGTTTCTGGATCTCCGCCTTTGCTTTGGCAGTGAAATTTTTGAGCTTTGAAACCAGTACCATGCACTCCTGGCGATCCTCAAACACGCCACGATTGAGGCGGAGGAATTGCCCCAGTTTCGCTGGGATCCATCCAGCTTTGGGATCATTGATCCCGAAATGCTCATAGGTTTCAGTGAAAGCCACGGTGCCCACGATCTTTGATTTGTTATAGGCATCACGCTCCTCAACAGTAAGCGTGATCATCATCTTTTCACGGTTCACCTGGATATTGGCTTTGAGCTGATCTATGGTGCCAACTCGCTTTTCCAGCCAGTCCAGAGGGGTTGAGATCACTCCCTCAATATCAATGCTCACTGGAGGCTTTGTTGCCAGAGGTTCGGGCTGGGTTGCTGCCTCTCCGTTGCGGAAAATGATCTCAATAGGATCCTTTCCATCATAGTTGCCGATATTGACAACTACCTTTTCTTTCTGATCTTCCATTTTTGAAAGTTTTTAATGGTTTGTTAATCATCCGTACCAGTACGGAAACTTCTTAGAGCCGTCATAATTGTTGGCTGTTTCTCTCCAGGTGTGAGGGGTCGTTTCTCCAGGAGGTGCCCATCGGGAGTGTAGATTGCAGCCATGCCACTCTCCATATCCTTGAAAAGGAACACCTCCGTTGTTACCCATTCGCCACCAGATTTGATCTCATCCAGGATTCCACTCATACGCTCCAGGAGTGGCTTGATTCTGCCTTTGTAGTCGGCACGGATCTCCGCAAGCTGTTTTTCCAGCTCTGCCACCTGGATTCCCACATCGGCATATTCAGCCCTCCGAGCGTTGATCTCCTCCTGGTCGAATTTTTTGGTATAACTCCGCTCAATGATCTGATCGCAGTTATCCCTCATCACTTGCTCCCTCTCCTCTCTGGGGAGATCCAGGAACATAATTTCATCTACCATTGCGTAAAGAGGTTATAAAATTGTTGATAAAAGTTGATATGTAGCTGGAATTTGTTGATCAGCACAAATGCCAGTAAACTCACAGTGATAATCTTTCTGGTAAGCACTCTCCAGCCCATCCATTTNCCCAGAAAGATTGTGAAAAGGAGAAACACAAAGAGAGCCGATTGAGAGGTAAAAACACCTCCAAACACCACCAGGATTGTTGCAGCGGTAACGGTGTTGCATACGATTCCCAGAGGGGAATAGTTGCCCTGGAGCTTGATCTGCTTTCTGATCGGTTTCCCCCAGAAAAGGAGGATCACCTGGAACACCAGAGCCAGGGCAACCACACCATAGTAAAAATTAGTCCACATCGCCATGATCATTTGAGAGGATCGCCAACAGTGAAATTGAAAGCCAGATAATCAGCCCAGATCTGGATAAACTGCTTTCCGAAATATTCCGCTTTCTCCTCCGTTTCCTGGCACAAGCGGAACCCAAGGTACGCANCCGAGTACGAGGAGCGAAGGTACGCATGCAGACAACCGAAACCCGCACCCGTACCATAACCCGCAGTGGCAGCGAGGAGGGCACCCCTCTGATCATCATCCATACGGTTGATCTCATCCTGGGTGTAGAGAGCAAACCAGGGGTACCATAGGATCTGGGATCCTTTGCCATCGGGCTTAGGCTGGAAATTACGCCCCCAGAGGGCACGGCTTATGGTTTCCAGTTTCATCAGCGCAATGATATGTTTGGGCATTTCCTGGCGATAATCCCAGTGATCGGGAAATTCAGCACACAATGCCTTTTCCCTATTCTCTGATAGGATCGGATTCTCCTCCAGAGCCTCACACGCATCCTCATAGGTTTTGATCGTGGTGTAATCATCCAGAGAGGGCTTGTTGGTGTTTGCAGTTGTCTTGCCAGTGAGGGCATCCAGGAGGCGGATNATTCTCTCATCGCCTCCGTTTTCGTTTGCTACCTGGTAGGCAGCCTGGAGATTATTTTCGTAGATCTCCACTTTTTTGTTTTCGCTCATCGCTTAACTTTTTAATTTTGTTGATATTCTGTTTAGTAACTCTTATTGCATTCAATAGCCTTAGCTTGTTACTTGGAGCTTTNGGCATATTCTCCAGAATCATTGGCAAATGCCTGGCTAACTCATGGATCAGATTATCTGGTACGCTTATCATTTANCCTCCAGTATTTATCTGGATCGGGAATCTCTATCCCCAGATACTCTCTGCCATATTCCCTCAACTTTTCACAGTAGGTTGAAAAGGTTACNGTNTCCATTGTGGCAGTNGATCCAGGAAATTCAATGATCTCTCCAGTGTGTTTATTCACTACCTTATCAGCGGTTATCCGAGCCTTGAAAAATTCGTGAACTTGCTCCACACTCACAAACTCCCATCCAGCATCCAGGAGGGCATCCAGCAGCATTGGATAAATACATCCCCATAGCCATCCGTTCTGATCATTGCTCCTGGGCTTGCGGATCTTTTTTATTTCAATCCGATAAAACCCATCCAGAGCATTATTAAACCAGTCGTATAGCGGTTTAAGGTTGAATAACCCTTTCCGTTTTTCTATGAGGACTTTATTTGCCATTACATCAGATCCAGATCTACAGTTAAACCACGTTTGCCAGCATAGACCACTTTCCCAGTCGCTCTCTCAACCTCCGACACGAAAAACGGCTCATTGCCATTATCCTTTGAGAGGTGGAGCAGCACGATATTTGAAACCTGGGATAGGTCGGAACTTTTCAGATACTCTTTGCAAGTTTCCAGCTCCATGTGTGAAGTGAGCAACCTTTCTCTTTGAGTGGGCAATGTACGCCCCTCACTGATCGCCTGGTAAAGGAATTTATCAGCATAGTTGCACTCTATCAGCACATGATTGAGATTGCGAAACTTGTATTCACACACATAGCTATCGGTAAGAAACATGATATTGCCACATTGGGGGTGGTTGATCATGTAGCCCACGCACGGCACATCATGGAAAGCTGGGAAAGGGATCACCTTGAAATTGCCCAGCTTGTAGCCTTTGTTAGGCACGATCGCTACAGACTTAGAACCCCAGACCTCTTTTGCANTCCATACCTGGGGGAGTGCCAGGGTTGTAAAGCCCATTTCAATCATGCCCTTAATGTACTTTGCGTGATCTCCGTGCTGGTGTGTGATTAGGCAGCCCACAACCTTGCGGACATTGAAACCTAAAGCCTTTTTTACCTCATTCAGTCGGATCCCAGCCTCCAGGATCAGAGCCTCATTGCCAGCATCCAACACATAGCAATTTCCGCTGGAGGAGCTGCCTAATACAACCAGTTTCATATCACATCATTTAATAGGGAACCTCCTCCTCTTTGGGAGTTACTTGTGGAGCTGGAGCCTCATTTGATAGATCCTCAAAAGAGGCTGTTTCCATATCAATCACAGTGGCATCAATCGGGGAGGATNCTGGGAGCTGGTGATCAGCACTGATCTCAATGGCTTTCTCATCNCTCTCCGATTCATAGTTAAATGCTTTCTCCATTTCCACGGAGAGATAGCCGTATTTACTTAGTAAATTGCGGATCGTGGTTTTGATAGCCATACCGTGAAAGTTACCCAGCCAGCCCAGGTTTTTGCTGCTGTCTGCTGCCATAGGCAGATTAGCCAGATTCAGCAGACTTTCCACGGTTACATCTTTCCCAGAGAGAGCTTTGGAGTATTGCTTTGCGTGTGCAGCCATAGCCTCCACCGACATATAGAGGGTTTTGCTAAAGCCATTCAGCAGCTCAAAATAGCAGAAATACCCTATCACCTTATCGGATTTTCTCTCTCCGTCAAAGTCATAGATCCCAGTGAGCTTGGATCCTTTGCGCAACTCTCCCTCATATACGGCATCGGCATTGATAGTGCGATATTGCCCAGTTCTCATAGCCAACTGGATCAAACCCTTATAGCCGATCTGGAATGTTGGAGTATAGACATCATCCCATTTCTCTCTATAAGATCCATCGGGATTTTGCACCGTAAATTTGGTTCTCTGCTTATAGGCGATCACAAAAGCGAAACCCAGAGCCTTGCTGATAGGGAGGCGGAGGGAGGCAGCTTTTAAGCACTCNCAGATCACTCTTTTAGGATCGCAACGCTGGAGATAGGGATCTCCGCTAAAGAGTTCCAGAACGGAGGTTACGAAAGTGCCAGGGTTTTTGCCCACAGCATCCATGATCCGCTGTTGCACCTCATCCTCATTGATCGCCAGTTTGAGGAGTTCCACTGGCTTTAGTTTGGCTGGAGCCTGGGTTGCAGCCCCAGCCTGGATTGTAGTTGTTGGTTGTGTCATTATTCGATCGTGATTTTAGCATCCAGGGAAACACGGAGGTTGATCACCTGGGATATTGTGGGAATAATCTCATTNACGCTCTCTCTGTTGTCNATGAATATCGGNGCNGATANNCCCTTNAANNNNCATANAGCNTTGATNATATCCAGTCCAGCATTGAGNTTGCCAGCAGCNTTNACATCGGGATANGGAGTGCCATTNACNGTGCAAACACANGTTACNTTCTCNTTGCCGTTNAGNTGCTCNTTNATGAAAGAGAANGNAACGTATGAGAAAAGNCNATCAATTTTCTCCTGGAGNTTTGCATCTTTGGCTTTCTGAAANTCNAGNGCNNCCANTTCCCAGCCCTCCAGNTCTGCCAGNGCTTGATTGTTGGCGATCCTTTTCTCCTCCAGATCCTTGATCTCCTTATCGGCTCTCTGGATTGATTCACGTTTGAGCAATGATCTTTCCAGTTCTCGGATCTCATCCTGGAGCTGTTTTTTCTCCTGGTTAAGATCGGAAACATCCACCGTCTTAGCGTTCATGGAGAGCTGGTTTTCCAGCTCGGAGATCTCATTGCGGATAGCCTGGCAGTTAGGATCAGATCCGATCATGCCCTCCACATTCGGAGTGGCTGGGATAGAGGCTTTCTTTGCCTCAATCTGGGATTGTAAGCCAGAGATCCTTGCATCGGTTTCAGAGATAGAGGCGTTTACCTTATCCAGCTCTTTCTGGATCTTTGCTTGATCCTCAATCCGTTTCTTTCCTTTGGCTACATTCTCTTTGAGGCGTTTGGATTTATCAGCGTTAAAGTTGGCTGCCAGCTCCGCCTTTTTAGCCTCAATATCGGATGCCTCCAGAGGTCGGTTGCAAGTAGGGCAAACAAAGGTACCCTCTGGGATCGGGGGCATAACCTCCGCATTGATCCTCTTGTAGTCGTTTCGCATAACCTCCAGCTCTTTATCTATGCTGGTGATCTGCTCACTGTAGCCCTGGCTCTTTTGTGCCAGGTTGTTGCGTGTTGCCTGGGCATTGGAGAGATCAAAGTTGAGTTTCTGGAGTTCCATGTTTGCCTGGTTGATTCCAGAGAGGGCATTGTTTTTGATCTCATTCTCTGCCTTAGCCAGTGCCAGGCGTTTCTCTCCGATCTGGCGTTGTAGATCGGATTTTCTCTTATACTCCGCCTCGGTTGCCGTGGATTTATCACGGATCTGATCCTCTACAGCCTGGAGGCGGTTTTCTTTCTGCTTTTTCTGGCTCTCCAGATCCTCCCAGTTTTCGGGCTGGGGTCGGAGGCGTTGTGCAGTCTCTATCTGGCTGGGGATGATTTTCAGCTCCTCATTGCAAGCCCTCTTTTTGGCAGCAACCTCTTTGGCGTATGTTGCCAGCGGTCTGCCATTGAGTTCTGCCAGGAGTTTCACAAACCCCTCATTAGATCCAGCAACCTCCTCATCGGTTACGGTGCCCACCATTTCCAGGAGGATAGCTTTCTGTTGCTCTGGTTTGAGGTGTACGAAATAGTAAGGGTTAGTTACCAGCTTGAAAACATCCTCTGGAATGATCTCTGCGATCTCGGAATCAAATTCTCTCTTGGTGCCCATCTTAACATCATTGATATAAAACTCCGTGTAGTGGTTGATCAGTCGTTCCTCGGATTTAGCCGTGGCACGGCTCCACTTCTCGCAATAGCAACGCTGGATCTTAACAGCTCTGCCATCGACATCCAGAACGGCTGCCACAGAGTGCTCCAGGTGCAAAATTGGTTTCTTTGTAGTCGGATCAATCGTCTTGATGTTGAAATTGGAATCCGATCTACCAGTGCTGTCCTTTCCAAAAAGGAGCCAGTGGAAAGCGTCAAAGATCGTGGTTTTGCCAGTACCGTTTTCACCTTTGATTACAGTTACCTGCTGGGTGAAATCCAACTGGAGAAAACGCACACCCTTGAAATTCACTATTTCCAGTGATTTAAGCGTGATCTTGCTCATAATTAAACTACTTATTGATTATAGAATTGAATTTTTCTGCTGTATTTGCAGCCATCAGATCCGCCCTGGAGTATTGGATTTTTGAGCGGAGAGTGGTGCCCATCCTGGAGCCTTTAACCAGCCCATCATGCACCCAGCGTTTTACCCTTGCCTCTCCAAACACCCTATAAGCCTCACGTTGCGACATGAGATCTTTTGCTGGTGTTGTGCTCTTGGCATAGTTCGCAGCTCCTAACTCCGACATTTGGGCGCAGATGTTTTTGAGTTCGTATATATCCAGGACTATATTCATCTTACTTACCCTCGGTATAGCGTTTTACCAGCCTTACGGTAAAATCTTTCAGACTTTCTCCCTCCTCCTTATCAACCCAGGAGAGCAATACGAAATATATGCTCGCTCCTAAAGTAACTAAGTGAGCCAGGTTGCCCATTGCCACTCCATAGGCTCCTCCTATTCCCAGGAGAACCCAGACAATGAGCCAAACGAGATTATAAACTTGATAGCCATTCATCGGTGTTGCATTTTAGATGATTGTTAATCGAATAATTCATTCTCTGGAATATCCAGATGTTTTGAGATAAGAGATCGCCTTAATGCGTCTGGCGTTTGGGTGCCATAGATCCAGCATCTAACTGTTGCTGGATGCACCTTGCATAGATCAGCGATCTCATCCACAAAAGCTGACTTTGGAGCCTTTGGTGCTTTAGGGGGTAAAGCATCGTAGTGTTCACGAAATCTGTTTTTTGCCATAATTTTTTCCACTTAAAATGTGTGTTGTGCAAACATATTTTATTATATTTGCACCACTAAAAATGTTTCAGTGTTGCAAAGGTAAACAATTTACCTCACATACACAAATATTTTAGGTAAAAAATTTACCCTCACTATTAACATTTCTATGTAACCCAATGGATATTAACAAGATAGGCAGATATAAATTTTTCTTACAATACCTTGTAAGTGTCGGATTCGCCCCCGATCAGAAAGGGATAGGACAAATGATAGGCTACAACAATCCCTCCGCATTCTCCCAGGTGATCAACGGAAAGAAACAAATGCCTAAAGACTTTACCGCAAAACTCAAAGGTATTTACCCAGATCTAAATGAGGATTGGCTGGAAACTGGAGAGGGGAAAATGCTCCTCTCCGAAAATGGAGGACAAAATTTTTTTGGGGACATCAAAGGAGGGGATAATAAGTTTTCGGGGCGTGATATGACTGTAAACCCACCATGCACATTAGGTTTCGACATAGACAGAGTTTTCCAGGAGATCTCCGCCCAACGAAAGCTCACAGAGGAGGCACAAGCCCAGACACGAAAAGCCCAGGAGCAAATGGATCGCCTCATAACAATTATTGAGAACTTCAACAAAAAATAAAGAATCATGGAAAAGTATTATCGTATGGTAATAGACCTCTATAAAGAGGCTCTGATAAACCAGGTAAATTCTGAAAAGATCCTGGAGGTAAAGAAAGAGATCTCAAACGCAATCACCACTGCCAGGATCCAGGGCACTCCCTATGATGCACTGCAAAAGCTCCTGGAGGATGTAANTGAGATCAGCTTATGANATGGANAACCTTATTGATCCCTTTGCTATTCTGGGGNTGCACAACAGATGATCCAGATCCAGTTGATATATCTGGAGGAAATGAGGAGCCAGAGTATGCCTATGTTGTGGTTAAGAATGAGGATCCAGAAATAGCTCTCCGAGTTTTCGGAGAGGAGTATGTTGCTCCAGGCAATAGCTCAAAACCTTATGACGTTCTAAAAGGGCACGATTATGAAATCTGGTATTACTGGGATGATTCTTATGGCAAGAAAATCCAAATTAAAATCCCCTGGAGTGATCTTTCAGTCGGTAAAACCAAAACTATAACAGCAAAAAAATGAATACGCCAGTGAGTAAGCAGATCATGGAGCGTTTCTATTCCGCTCTGGATGCTATTATAGCCATGAATAAGATCCGAGGGGTAAACACCTATTGTAGGCTAAACGAGATTGACAGACGCAATTTCATCGCCCAGAGGAAAGATCTGGATCGTGGCTGGTTCCAGGTTTCCTGGTTGCAACCAATGGTTAAGGATTATGGCGTTAGTGCCAGGTGGCTCCTCCTGGGAGTTGGTAAGATGTTTGAGAAAGACTAACGAAACAGAAAAGCGGTGCCCAATCTCCAGGCATCGCTTTTTTGTTCTTTCCCCCATACCCCCTATTTCATATACTCACTATCTATAATATTAAAATTTAATCTATGTATTTTTATATATTAAACTATATATATTCGCGCACGCGCACGCGAGGAAACATTTGCCTAAGCAAAAGGCGATTTTTCGGAGATTGATTATTAACCAGTTACAAACATTTGCCTAAGCAAAAGTTTTATTTGCCTAAGCAAAAGNAAAACGCNAAAATCTTTTGCCTAAGCAAATGGCGAAAATTTGAGCGTTGATTTTCAATAGATTATAAACATTTGCCTAAGCAAATCACTTTTGCCTAAGCAAATGTTTGTAAGTTGCTGATTTTCAATGATAGTTCTTTTGCTTAGGCAAATGAATCAAGCTAAAAACATTTGCTTAGGCAAATGAGCAAAAAATTAAGATTGATTTCCAGAGGGTTACAAACATTTGCTTAGGCAAATGTTACTTTTGCTTAGGCAAATAACGCTCCTCTTTGACATCATAGGAGGTGGGGATCAGATCCAGAACGGATCTGTTGGCTCTATCTATCGGATCCCAGGATTTACGGAGATAAATATCCGTTACTTTCATGGAATCATCCACATGGTTCAACGCAGCATGAACGGTGTATTTATCAACCCCAGCATCATTGAGGGCAATGGTAGCCCAGGTGTGCCTGGCAGCATAAAACTCCAGATCCTCTAACCCCAGGCTTTTGCCGATCACTTTCAGCCCCTTGTTTATGGCAGCAGTGAAAGTGTCTATGGAGGAGTAGAGCCTATGGAAATTGAAAACTCTCTCCCCAGTGGGATCTTTGTATTTCTCCAGGAGAGCCTTTGCCTCTGGCTCAATCTTGATGGAGATCTCCGCTTTGTCGGATCGCCTGGTTCTGGTTTTTCTCCTCTGGTAGGTAAGCCTCCCTCCCTTGCAGTCGGTGCAAGTGTATAGATCAGCCTCATTCATCCCCAGTAAAAGGAAAGAGAGCATAAACACATCCTTTGCCAGATTATGCCTATTGGTTCCAGGTTGCATGATCATGGTGTAGGGGTGTGCAATAAATTTCTGGAG
>WFLX010368993.1_pt1 | contig 10518 bp, 10 predicted proteins | sample 4967041 | NCBI WGS metagenome assembly WFLX01 (sample SAMN12857096, study PRJNA449069) | gut metagenome | isolation source: stool from male and female vole | host: Microtus ochrogaster | place: USA:Florida | collected 2017
GGGTACGGACTGTACGGGTGGAAAAGAAGTGGGTCGTGGCCGAGGTGATGAAGAAAGACCGGAAGCTCATCGAAGCCGCCGGCCTGGATATTACGCCTAACAATGGGATTTTATAGATTAACTTATTGAGGCGTATTAGGTTAAATAAACCTAACGCGCCTCATTTTTTGGAGCTTAACTCTTGACAAACGCATGCAAATGTATTAATTTTGCATCGTGTTTTTCATGGTTTATCTTATATTCTTCTACCTATTTATTTCAGAGTGCAAAGTTAATAAAAATAATTGAGAATTGGGAATTGAGGATTGAGAATTTGCTAGAAGCGGACAGCCAGCTCCAATACAAGCTTATTGCCTTGCCCATCAGATGGAGTGTATCCGTGCTGATAGAAATATTGTTCATAGTCGAGCATTACGTCGGCAAATACTTTTTTATAGCGATAGGATAGTGTTCCTCCGATTGTAGCACGATGTCTGCCTTCATTGTCGGCAGTCTGCTCTACGCCATTCCATTGTCGGTTCATACCATCGTAGCGAGCTTGCACTGACCAATGATTGAAAATCCCAAGTTTTGCAATCTTCCCATAGTCGCCCCATAACACCCAAGAATGAGTATCCTTATGATATGAGTCTACATAATGCTCATTCATATATTCAAGTCTGCCACGCCAATCGCCACGACTCCAAGTAGTGCCTATATCATAAAGCATAATGCGGGTGACATCGGGAAGAATGTCCATTACACCACCACATATATTGAAATCGCCAGCTTGGATGGTGACACGTCCGCAACCCATATAAGATTTACTCCAAATATTATGATTTGCAACTCCGCCGGCGTTGCCGACAGCAGCCTCTACGGTAAGTGGCAATGAAATAGGTAATTGGTAGGTGAGTTTTGCCCCGACTTTACGGTAATTGCACATCTGTTTTCCCATAAAAGAACGGTTGGCAAAGATGTAATTTTGCGGTGCCATGAATGGTTCTCTTCCAAATGGCATCCTGAATTGTCCTGCTTGCACCTCCAATCCTTTAGCTATCCCCATCTTGACATATGCATCATGAAACTTGAATACGCCCTGGTCGCAAAGATCGACTTGCAGGAAATATCCAATTTTTGGCGCTACTTTTCCTTCTGCAGTGAACCTTGCCCATCTTATTTCGAAGCGACTTTGTCCAGTCTCGGTGTCAAGTTCCCATCGAGGTCGAACTGCACCATGAAATTCGGGTATGTAACTGATTTTTTCGGCGCCTTCGGCTGGAGTTGGATTGCTTTCTGCAGAGATTGGAATACTAAGAGAAGCAATCGCCAATGTAAAGATTGCGTTAAAAATGTGCTTTTTCATGATAGACGTTGCTGTTTGAGTTGGCAAATTTAGGAATTTTTTATTAACTTTGCAAAAAATAATCCTAAGCAATGGTAAAGCATATAGTAATGTTCAAACTTCACGGCAGTGATGAGCTCCGCCGTAAGATAGCTGAAGATTTCAAAGCAGCTCTTCTTGCACTTCCAGAGAAGATCGAATGTCTGCAGAGCATGGAAGTTGGTGTTAACGAAAATCCTGCTGAAGACTGGGACGTGGTCTTGACCGCTGTTGTTCCAACCATGAAGGATGTCAGCGTATATGCCAAGCATCCGGCACATGTGGCCGCCGCCGCTATCCTTGGTCCGTATAAGGAAGCGAGGGCATGTGTTGACTTTGAATTCTGAGAATCAATCCGGCGATGATAAGGCTCCAGATTGAAAAACTCACCAAGTCGATAGGTGATCGTATTCTTTTTTCTGATCTTTCACTTACAGTGGAGGAAGGAGACAAGATTGGAATAGTGGCTCGAAACGGATCCGGAAAGACTACATTTCTTAATATTATTTGTGGACTCGACGATTATGACTCCGGTAAAATTACATTTTCCGATGGGGTCAGGATAGCATATCTCTCACAGAGTCCGGAATTCGATAAGGAGGCGACGGCCCTTGAGTATGCCACGCCAGAACCACGTAACAGTGAAGATTATGGTGCAATAGACCGGGCACGCCAGATGCTTTCTCAGTTTGGAGTGAGAAATCTCGACCAGAAACTTGCATCGATGTCGGGCGGTCAGTTCAAGAGAGTATCTATAGCTAAGGTGCTTCTTCAGGAACCTGATTTATTAATTCTTGATGAGCCTACCAATCATCTTGACATTGCCATGGTAGAATGGCTGGAATCTTATCTTTCGCGTTTGCGCACCACTCTTATCATGGTGACTCATGACCGCTATTTCCTTGATAATGTGTGCACGCGCATACTTGAGATAGATCATGAAGAGGCGTATTTATATGATGGAAATTATGACTATTATTTGCGTAAGCGCACGGAGCGCCATGAAGTGTTAAGTGCTGAACTTGCAAAAGTAAAGAATCTTCTGCGCACTGAATTGGAGTGGATGCGTCGTCAGCCTCAGGCTCGTGGAAGCAAGGCAAAATATCGTATAGATTCCTTTCATGACCTTGAAAAGCGGAGTCATGTCAATCTTCATGAGAAGGATGTGCGTCTTGCAGTCAAGGGAAGCTATATTGGCAATAAAATCTTCGAGGCAGTGCACGTGGCGAAAAAATTTGAGAAGAATTTTTCTGACGGGTCTGCTCAGGTGATACCTATTCTCAACGATTTTAACTATAACTTTGCTCGATTTGAGAAAGTTGGTATTGTTGGGGATAATGGAACGGGTAAGTCCACATTCATTAAGATGCTTCTGGGGGAGATAGTACCGGATTCAGGACATTTCGATGTGGGGGAGACGGTGAGATGGGGATACTATTCTCAGGAGGGTATGACCGGGTTCGATGAGAGAAAGAAGGTGATAGATGCAGTCAGGGAAATATCGGAAACTGTCAGGATTGATGATAAGACAACTCTGACGGCTCAACAATTTCTTACCCATTTCTTATTTGAGCCTGCCACTCAGCAGAAATATATCTACAAGCTCAGTGGGGGAGAGCGAAGACGTCTGTATTTGGCTACTGTTTTGATGCGGCAACCAAATTTCCTTATACTTGATGAGCCAACCAACGACCTTGATATCATGACACTTGGAGTACTTGAGAACTATCTTGCAGGCTTCAAGGGATGTGTGATAGTGGTAAGTCACGACCGCTTTTTCCTTGACAGGATAGTAGACCATATTTTTGTGATGAAAGGTGACGGTGAGGTGCGAGATTTTCCTGGTGATTATTCTACGTATCGCCATTGTGTACGTCAAGAAGAGAAAGAGGCTAAGGCAGCCGCTGAAGAAGCGAAGCGGGCAGCCGAAAGCAAGGGAAGTGGCTCTACGGCAACAACGAAACAGAAGACGGAACGAAAACTCAAGCTTTCATTTAAGGAGAAAAAAGAAATGGAGGCTCTTGAGATCGAACTCGAAAATTTAAATCAAGAAAAATCTAATCTTGAATCTGCCATGTCATCAGGTTCTATGTCGGTAGATGAGATCACTTCAGCCGCTTCAAGAATACAAGAAGTAATCGAAAGAATAGATGAGGCGGAGATGCGATTGCTTGAATTAATGGAAAAAGAAGGATGAATGCTTTAAGCGTTCATCCTTCTTGCATAGTATATAATACTTTTTTCAAGTTCTTATTTTATACTGAGGCAATCATCTCTATTTCGACGAGAGCCTGCTTTGGGAGTTCTTTTACTGCGAATGCACAGCGTGCAGGGTAGGGAGCTGAGAAATATTCAGCATATATCTCGTTCATTTCGCCGAAGAGGCTCATATCTGCCAAGAATACGGTAGTCTTAACAACGTCATTTAAAGAAGCTCCTGCAGCTTCAAGAATGGCTTTGGCATTTTCAAGGCTTTGGCGAGTCTGGCACTTAATGCATTCCCCCATGGTTCCATCTGCTGGATTTATGGGGAGCTGACCAGATACAAATATTAGGTTGCCCGCTTTTACAGCCTGGCTATAAGGTCCGATGGCTCCCGGAGCTTTTGGCGTATCAATTTGAGATTTCATAATGATAAGTATTAAAAATTAAATAATGATAATTTAATAATCAATGATAAGTGATCGACATTATTTTTGTCGTCGGGGAATATTGACGTTTTCGGCATCGAATACTTTACTGGAAGAGCGATCGAATAGGCGCCAATGTTCCATTTGGGATGAAGGAATTAGGTCGGTGCGGTCAGAGGGAATGACTGTGAAGTTAGTACCCTTTCCTGTAGGTTTTGCGCAGAAAAAAGTGTCATAGTCTGCCCATTTTACTCTTGGTTTCCCATCTTCTTCGCGTTCAACCCTTACTCTGACGTAGGCACCACCACGAGTGTCGCCTGTCTTCATGTTGGAAATGAAGTTGCCAAGTGAATAAACTACCGGCACATCTTGATTCCTTTTTTCATCGCGAATCATCTTCATCGGTTGAATCACATGGGGATGACTCCCAATCACCATGTCAGCTCCATTGTCGATTAAGAATTGTGCAAGATCACGCTGTATGGCATTCTCTTTCAATACATATTCGATCCCCCAATGCATAGTGACTATAAGAATTTCTGCACCGGCTTCACGAGTTAGTTTCATCTCCTCCGCAATTTTCTTGCGGTCGATTAGTGCCACTTCCATTCCGTCGCGAGCAGGGATGCCGTTTGTGCCATAAGTATAATTAAGAAAGCCAAACTTGATCCCATTTATTTCTTTGATGAATGGTGTCTTTTCTCGTCTGTCTTTAGCATTATGGTAAGTACCGATATGATCTATGCCAAGCGAATCAAGAGCATTGATCGTACGTCTGGCTGCTTTCATGCCGGAATCAAGACAATGATTGTTGGCAGTTAGCATCATATCGAAACCGGCATCAGCAAGAGCTTGAGCATAGCTGTCGGGAGCGCTGAAGCATGGATATCCGCTATAGCGAGGTCCTCCTCCAAGTGGGACTTCAAGATTCACTACAGAATAATCAGCCTCTGTCACCGTCGGAGCGATCCAACGGAAGCATTCTGAATAGTCATAGCTCTTTCCATCACCTTCCAATAATGCCTGATCAAGTTGAGCTTGATGTTGCATGGCATCACCGGCAAAAAGAATTGTAGCACCCGGACGAGACATAACGGCACTGTCGGCCGGATTGGCCGCAGTGCCGGTGATAAATTGCAGTAGACTGAATAAGAGTATGATAGCCGAAGCGTTCAGTGTCATTTCATCTGCTGTATTGAATAAGTGAATATTGTTCGCGCTTTATCCATATGCAGTTTACACATGGATGGTTTGGTAATGTAAGGAGTACACTTGGTAGGATATTTTTTCTTAGAACTTGAAGAAGTGCTATATCCTAATAGCCAAGAATAATAGTTGCTGGTAGAAGATTGCTCCTCCTCAAATACGATATTTGCCGGAATAATAGTGAAATCAAGGTCTTCATCTTTCACTCCGTTTTGAATAAGATTGAGGATATAATCTCTCATTTTAGAGAAAGTATAACTCTTTTCTCCAGTTAAATATTCAGTATATTCAGCATAGAATGAATCCTTATCGTCAGGTAATGAATTGCTTGCAAGGAATTCAGAAAGTTTAGATGTCTTCACCATTATGAGATATGGGGGAGGAGTGAGCCCATAGTCGTTCTTTATTTCTTCAGCCGGGATGCTAAACGAAAGATTATTGACAACGGCGAGTTTAGATTGAGATCTATAATAAATGTCAAAGAGCTCTTTAGCAGGGAACTTAAGATTTATTCTATATCCTCCGGGAGTGGTAATGATAGCCTGGTTGTTAGCAGCAAGATTCTTAAGATAATCAGATGGCTGATATTTTATGTTGTTGCTGTTTAATACAATAGGAGAGGATGCGAAAACTCCGACTTCCCCGACATTTGTCTTTATTGTGGTTGTGGTCTTATCGTCGGTGGTTGTGGTTTCTACCGACTTATAGTTATAGTAAATGACAAAGTTAGTCAATCTAATATTGGCAATACATCCTCTTCCGAACGAAGGCTCTACATATATGCCATGGAAATGCTGTTCAAAAGTCTGAGGCCATTCAAAGATGGATTTTGTCTTTTCGTTGCGATATGCATTCACAGTCTCTACAGCCATCTCCCTTGACAGAGGAATCTCAATATCGACATATCTCCTTTTTTGATATAATGAATCGCTCATGCCAAGAGCTGAGAGTGTAAAGCTTCGGCTTCCAAGCGGATTTTCCGGATCATAATAGCCTGTAGGGTCAAACTTATTGTTGATATCCTTAGGGAGGCTCTTAGTCAGACGATAAACTCTCAATTGCTGAGGCGCAAGAGAGTCACCTGTCAGTTCTCCTCTCGGCACAGTCAATATAAGTTTCATGGAGTCTATCTGAGAGATGGGAATAGAATCCGGAATGTCAAGCTTAGTAGTGCTAAGTAATTGGCTGACATAAGAACAGTTAAGATCGCCATATTCAGGGACGCTAATTCTGCCAAGAAGATTAGTTGTGCTTCTTGAGTCGACAGCATCGTCAAAGAGGGTAGAATAGCTGATCTTGGGACAAGCAACTTGAATTTTTTGATCTCCTCTGTGAATATATTGGTCGGTTCCGTCCCAAGTCAAAGAGTCAAGGGCAATCTGTACTTCACCCGTAGCGAGGTCGCTGCCAACGGTCGACACGTTGTCTTCACAGGAAGCGAAAACGGCTCCGACGGCTATACCGAAGATGGGGGCTGCAAGAAGCTTGAGCGACTTGCGCAAAGATCTGTAGCGCATCATTTTTCTGAAAGTTTGTCGTAAAACTCAATGTATGCCTCAAGGTTACCGTTGGCATCTTCTTTTTTGAGGTAGGGGATTCCTTTTGATTCAACGGCGGCAAGTAGGTCAGGATCGGGAACATCTGTCATGAAAATGACACCATCAGAATTATCAATAGCCATTCTGTGAAGAAGTTTGCTATTGAGTTCACATCCTTCATATGCAGCCAAATATTCTTCTTTCACTCCGTCTTCCTTCAGGCGGCGGAAGAAATCATGGTCTAACGCCACCTCATTGTCTTCAGGAAGAACTGTATATACCACCTTGGAGTCCTCGAAAGGAATGGAATCACTAAGTTGGCGGAGATATACAGGAGTCATGGATGCCACCCATCCCTGCGAATGGATTACAGCCGGATCCCATTGGAGCTTTTTAGCTGTCTCGATTGTAGATCTTGTAAAGAAAATAATTCTCTTGTCATTGTCGGGGCGATTGCTTCCTACCTCGTCAATGTCAGAGTCAAGCTTTTGGAAAAAGTCGTCGTTGTCAATGAAATAGACCTGTGTGCGTGTAGGATGAAGGCTTGCAACCTTCAGAAGCAGAGGATGGTCGTTATCATCGATAGTTACGTTGAGTCCGCTGAGACGGATCACTTCATGGAGTTGGTTGCGACGTTCGTTGATACCACCCCATTTGGGAGTGAATGTTCTCACTTCATAACCTCTTTTGTGAATGCCTGTGGCTACTTCTTTTCCCAGAGATGATATATTTTCGGGGGGCAGATAAGGGGCAACTTCCTGCGCCACAAAAAGGAATTTTTTCTTGGCCATATCTNAATTTTATATTCTGCATATCNTCTCGCTTCGCGCGTCGNTATATGCCNNNATGCAAAATTACAAAAAAAAATCCACATAGCCNNTATANTGGNGTGTGCTTTTTGATTCTTTTGCATTTNNTATGCTATTTTTTCNGNTTTTTTANCANTGGCNTATGTTTTTTGACGGAAATGCTTGGTNGGTTTGTGNGTTNTTTATTAACTTTGCAAGTTGAAACTTTTATCAGGTAATATGCCGCACATTTATGTCGGCAGAAAGATTATCAATATAAAGCAATGGCAATGCAGATAATTCGTAGTGTCAGCGATCTTGAAGATTTTGTAGGCAAGACGCTTGGCAGTGGAAAGACAATAGGATTAGTTCCTACAATGGGTGCCCTTCATGATGGTCACCTTTCGCTCGTGAAAAGGGCCGTATCAGAAAATGATGTGGTTCTCGTCAGTGTGTTTGTCAATCCGACACAGTTCAATAACCCGGTTGATCTCGCCACATATCCCAGAAACGAAGAGGAAGATTTCCGTCTTCTTGCCGGAGAGGGTGCAACTGCGGTATTCGCACCGTCAGTTGAGGAAATGTATCCGGAAGGGACCGAAAGAGATCATGAATTTGATCTGGGCATGGCGGCTGAAGTAATGGAAGGGAAATTCCGTCCCGGACATTTCCAAGGGGTAGCACAGGTAGTCAGCCGGTTATTCCGTCTTTGTCGCCCGACGCGTGCATATTTTGGAGAAAAAGACTTCCAGCAGATTGCTGTCATTCGCAATATGGTGAAGTCAGAACATATCAATGTTGAAATAATCCCCGTTCCTATAAAACGAGCTGCCGATGGCCTCGCCCTTTCCTCTCGCAATGCACTTCTTACCGAAGAGCAGCGTAAAGTGGCTCCAGAGATTCACGCTGCCCTTGAGTATAGTGTGGAGTATTCTAAAGAACATTCAGTTCAGGCTACTCATGACACTGTAGTAGAGCGTATCAATGCAATCCCACATATGAACGTGGAATATTTTGAAATAGTCGACGGACGCACTCTCCTTCCCGTAGATGAATGGACGGAATCACCTGATGTGGTAGGATGCATTACTGTCTATTGTGGCAGTGTGCGCCTGATTGATAATATAAGGTATAAATAAATCAATACGGCAATGCAGATAGAAATGCTGGCCTCCAAGATACATCGGGTGCATGTCACCGAGGCCAATCTAAACTATATCGGAAGCATAACTGTAGACTCAGCGCTACTTGATGCCGCCGGTATTTTACCGGGACAAAAAGTGTCGGTTGTCAACAATAATAATGGAGAGCGCTTAGAGACTTATGTTATTGCCGGGAAACCTAATTCTGGAGTGATATGTCTAAATGGCGCAGCTGCTCGCAAGGCACAAGTAGGGGATGTCATAATCATAATTGCTTATGCTTCTATGACTCCTGAAGAGGCGAAGATATTCGAGCCGAAAGTGATTTTCCCCGACACTGCTACAAATCTATTGAAATAATAACTAAAATATAGTGTATAATATCATAAATGCATTCAACTGGAGATTCAGAGACGAGTAATTATGAATTATGCATTATGAATTATACATTAATACTCAAATATTATGTTTAATAATCTTTCCGAAAGACTCGAACGATCGTTTAAGATATTAAAAGGTGAAGGCAAAATCACCGAGATTAATATAGCCGAGACCATGAAAGACGTGCGCCGGGCTTTGCTCGATGCTGACGTCAACTATAAGGTAGCTAAGAATTTCACAGATACAGTAAAGCAGAAAGCTCTTGGCCAGAACGTAATCAATGCCCTTAAGCCTAAAGAGCTGATGGTGAAAATCGTGCACGATGAACTCACATCGCTTATGGGTGGTAAGGAAGAGCCACTTGTGCTTGAAGGAAAGCCGGCAGTCATACTCATGTCTGGTCTTCAGGGCTCAGGTAAGACCACTTTCTCTGGCAAACTTGCACTTAAGCTCAAGAAGAAAGGGCGTAAGCCTTTGCTTGTGGCAGGCGACGTTTATCGTCCGGCTGCTATCGAACAGTTGAAAGTGTTGGCAGCTCAGATTGATGTGCCGGTATATACAGAGGAAGGCAATAAGAATCCTGTAGAGATAGCGCAGAATGCAATCAAGTATGCTAAGGATAATAAACTTGATCTTGTGATAGTCGATACCGCAGGCCGTCTTGCAGTTGATGAGGAGATGATGGTGGAGATTGCTGCTATCAAGAAAGCTGTGAATCCGGACGAGACACTCTTCGTTGTCGATTCAATGACAGGTCAGGATGCCGTCAATACTGCAAAAGAATTCAATGATCGTCTTGATTTCAATGGTGTGATCCTTACGAAGCTTGATGGTGATACTCGAGGCGGTGCTGCACTTTCGATTCGTTCGGTTGTAGACAAACCGATTAAGTTTGTCGGCATCGGCGAAAAGATGGAAGACATTCAGGAATTCAATCCAGAGGGTATGGCCAATCGCATTCTGGGTATGGGTGATATCGTTGAGCTTGCCAAGCGTGCGCAGGAGATTTACGATCAGAAAGAGGCAGAACGTCTTCAGGAGAAGATCCGCAAGAATAAATTTGACTTTGACGATTTCCTCAAACAGATACACCAGATCAAGAAGATGGGTAACATAAAGGATTTGGCGGCAATGATACCTGGAGTCGGTAAGGCGATCAAGGATATCGACATTGACAATAATGCATTCAAGGGTATCGAGGCTATCATCTATTCGATGACTCCATATGAGCGTCAGAATCCAGAGATTATCAATGCTTCCCGTAGGCAGCGTATCGCAAAGGGGAGTGGCACTTCGCTTCAAGAAGTCAATAGACTTTTGAAGCAGTTTGAAGAGACCCGAAAGATGATGCGAATGGCTACCGGAGGCATAAAGAATCCGATGGCAATGATGAAGCAGATGCGCCAGAAAGCTGGTGGTCGCCGATAAATAATTATACAGATATTCAGCAGATACAAAAGAAACGCACCC
>WFLX010256383.1_pt1 | contig 10516 bp, 10 predicted proteins | sample 4967041 | NCBI WGS metagenome assembly WFLX01 (sample SAMN12857096, study PRJNA449069) | gut metagenome | isolation source: stool from male and female vole | host: Microtus ochrogaster | place: USA:Florida | collected 2017
TTATTCATGCTCATCTGGAGAGTGCGGAGGGCGTCGTCGAGATTATCGCGCGAGGCGTAGAAATTCTTGAAAGTCTCTACCAACATGCCCTGCATACGCTCGACGCCACGGAGGGTGTAATGCNCACGCTNCNCGATAGAGGCGCGCACGNGGNGATCGGNAAGAATGACCATANTCGTCAGNTTCTCCCAGATCTGATCGTCTTCTGCGGCGAGAGGGTCATTGTTTGATTTGTCGAAATTCTTGTAGACACCGCTCTCCTTTATCTTCTCAGCAAGCTGAGGGATAACAGATTCGAAAGGGAACGGCTGGAGCTGATACTTTTTGAGGAGAGCTTTGATAGTTTCGTCGGCCAAAATTTTCTTAATAAACCTTGTGTCGGCGAGCGGACGATATCCTCCTCTTTTTTCGATTCTATCAGCAAGTTTAGCCATCAGCACCAACAGATCGAGATATAGACTATAAGCGAATCTCTTCTCCTTAGTGGGGGCCGACGGCTGCGATTCCAACATGAAGTGGTTTTCAATCAATAGATAAGAATAAAGGAGCTGAACCACCTTAATTCTTATCAACACACGATTTATCATAACTCTTTATGCTCGTTTGTTTAATTGGCTGAGTTGTATCTGCTTTTTTTCGCCGAACTGAAACCCGGAGAAGAAAAAGCGGAAAACAACTTCGGTGCAAAATTACACTAAATAGGGATAACTTACAAATTATCCCTATTATATTTTCCGAAAAAAGTTTTACGAATGGGCTCAGGAATGGCCGAAACCGGCTGCCAAGCGCTGGCGAACGGCCTCATAGAGCATCACGCCGGCAGCCACCGACACGTTGAGCGAGCCGATGTTGCCCAGGATAGGAATTGCGGCGAGAGTGTCGCACTGACGGAGCACCTCGGGGGAGATACCGGTGTCTTCGGCTCCCATCACGATGGCCACGGGGACAGTGAAATCGGCATCTACATAGCTTGCCGCCCCCTTCTCAGAGGCACCCACGATGAGATAGCCATTCTCCTTCAGTTTCTTCACGGCGGTGAGAATNTCGCGCTCNCGGCANACAGGCACATAGAAGAGAGCCCCGGCAGAGGCCTTTACGGCATCGCTCGTGACNGATGCGCTGCCACGCTCAGGNATGACCACGGCNTCGACNCCGGCACAGTCGGCCGTGCGGGCGATGGCTCCGAAATTGCGGGCATCCGTAATGCCATCGAGCAAGAGGAGCAGCGGCGTGCGACCCTCCTCATAGAGCGCGGGGATGAGATTATCGAGGCGGTGATAGCCCACGGGTGAGAGAATGGCTATCGCGCCCTGGTGATTTTTCATGGTGATGCGGTTGAGTTTCTCAGCCGGCACGCGTTGCACCACGATATCGTATTCCTTGATCTTGTCGAGCAGTTCCTTGGCCAGGTCGCCACCCAAATCGCGGCGCAGCAGCACTTTATCGATGCTTTTGCCGGCGTCAATGGCTTCCATGATAGCCCGAAGTCCAAATATGTAATCGGTTTTATCCATTTGTATTAACTAATTATCAATTAATCACGCTGTTGCTCTGTGGACGCGAAGAATCGCGTCGCTACAATTGGCCATAGCACTACGATTTCTATTCGAGGCCGAGGAGGACGCGGGCGTTGAGACGCGCGGCATCGTTGACCTCCGTGCCCGAGAGCATACCGGCCAATTCGTCGATGCGTTGCTCAACGGAGAGCACGCGCACGTGAGAGACAGTGCGCTCCTCCTCGTCGGTTTTATACACCTTGAAATGATAGTCGCCCTTCGCGGCCACCTGCGGGAGGTGGGTTATGGCGAGCACCTGCATCTCGCGTCCCATCTGGCGCATCATGGCTCCCATCTTGTCGGCAATCTCGCCCGACACACCCGTGTCGACCTCATCGAAGATCACCGTGGGGAGGTGCATGCATCTGGCCATTATCGACTTGATGCTCAGCATAAGACGGGCCGTTTCGCCGCCACTGGCCACGCGGGCCATGGGTTGAAGGTCGTGGTTTTTGTTGAAGCTACAGATAAACTCCGCCGTATCCTGACCGTCGGCCGTAAGCTTGCCCTGAGTGAGTTCGACAGCGAAACGGAGGTTGGGCATACCGAGCGGTTTGGCCGTTTCGATAAGCGTAGCGGCAAATGCTTCGGCAGCCTCGCGGCGAGTCTCCGTGAGCGCGTCGGCCTTACCTTTGAGCACCTTCGCCAGGCGTTTGGCCTCCTGCTCAAGCTCGGCGATATTGTCGTCGCCAAAATCTATCGCGTTGAGACGGTGACGAAGATCTTTGCGCAACTTGATGAGGCCATCCTCATCTTCTGTCTTGAAGCGTTTTATCGCATCGTAAAGTTGATTCATACGCGCTGTGACGCGAGCCAGTCGGTTGGGGTCGCAGCTAACGCGCTCCAGATAATCGCGCACCGTCTCCGATATATCCTTCAATTCGATGCGCACCTGTTCGAGGCGCTTCATCAGTTCGGCGTCGTCGTTTTCGTCGAAAAGGAGGAGATTCACCTTCGAGAGATAATCGGTGGCCTCCGTCAGTTGCGGGAGGGCACTGCTGTCGCTACCGTCGAGCAGATTGTAGCTCGCGCCAAGGTCTTCGCGCAATTGATCGGCATCGCTGAGCATGTCGAACTCCTGCTCCACCTGCTTGAGCTCACCCTCTTTAGGATTGATCTTATCGAGCTGTTCGAGCTGGAAGACAATGAATTCGCGGTTTTCGCGGCTCTTCTCCATGCGCTCCTTGATTTTGCGGATCTTGGCGCGGAGAGTGACGTAGCGGCCGAAGTCGGCGCGATATTCGGAGAGTTGGCTTGTGTTGCCGCAGAAAGCGTCGAGGATGGCGAGATGGCTCGTAGACTGCGAGAGCTGGATGTTGCTGTTTTGCGAGTGGATATCGACAAGGTTGCCCGTCACGGCCGTAAGCACGGGGAGAGTGACCGGCGTATCATTTATGAAAGCGCGCGAACGGCCATTGGGGGCCACTTCGCGGCGCACGAGAATTTCGGAGGGGTTCCATTCGAGCCCCTGCTCCTCGAAGATGGGGAGCAGCTCCGGATCGGGGTCGGTGAAGACGGCTTCGATCACCGATTTACGGCTCTTGTCGGAGATCGCCTTCGATTCGGCTCGTTCACCCAAGAGGAGAGAGAGCGCGCCGAGCATGATCGATTTGCCCGCGCCCGNCTCGCCCGTGATGANCGTGAATNCAGGGTNNAACTCAAGGCTGACGNGATCGATCAGNGCATAATTCNTTATGATAAGCGATTGTAGCATTACTATTTACTTAATTAGCGCGTGGATGACAGCTCTGGCTTATTGCTCTTCGGCACCCTTTCGAATCTTCTCAAGGCGATCGGTGTCGGTNGGATANATCGGGCGGAGAAGCTCGTAGACCTCATCGCGCTCCGACTGAGGCGCCTTGGAATAGATATTGACCAATTCGTCGAGTTTGGCATCGCGAAACATAGAGAGGGCCACCGACATGGGAGCGTTTTTATACACCTCCCCTATCGCCTTGATGGCCTGCGTGATAGCCGCGCGACCCTTGTCGGGACTCGTGACCATCTCGTCGAGACCCTTGCGATAATACTTGTAAGACATATCGCGGATCATCGAGGTGTTGCTCTCAGTGAGCGTGCTGAGCACCGCGCTACGGTTTTTCGTATCTTCGAAAGCGCGCCACCCTATCTCGCCGCTCGACTGAGCCATCTGCACAACCGAGGCCGCCTTGTCGATGTAAGGTTGGCCACCTTCGGGAGAGAAGCTGTCGAAATCGAGGGCCAGGATGAGATAGGCGTAGAAATCGAGAATGCCGGTAAGGTTGCTATCCCAGCTATTGTCGTTGCGAATCAGCTGATCGCCCTCACGATAATCGAACTCCACCTTCGTATCCTTGAAATTGAGCAGAGTCGTGGTGTAGGTGCTGTTGTAGACCGGGCGCGACACCTGAATCTGGATATCGCCCTTCACCTTATCATCCGTATACTCCTTGACGGTGAGGAAGAAACGGCAATCGATCTTCTCATTGGGCATGAACTGGGTGTTGGTCCATTTCGTGTCGTTGAAATAGTCGGAAATATCCTGGCGCAGGCTTTCGAACACAGCCTTGTAGGTGCCCTCGACCGAAGCCGAGTTCACCTCCACCTGGCAGTTGAGCTCTTGCGCGGCCATTTCGGCTGCTCCGCCAATAAACAGCGCNGCTGCAGATAAAATGATTCTTTTCCCTATAGTCATCAATTTATTTATTCTCCTGGAAGATAGTGTCGACGATGTCGGCAGCCACCTCCCTTTTGCTTTTGGCCGGGAAATCGAACTTGCGGCCATCGGCCGAGACGATCGTCACCCGGTTGGTATCTTTCATGAATCCTGCCTGCGGGTCGCGAAGCGAATTTAGCACAATCCAATCGAGATTTTTCTTTTTAAGTTTGTGCTGGGCATTCTCGAGCTCATGGTCGGTTTCGAGCGCGAAACCGACGAGTATCCTNTCGCCCTTCCGCTGGCCGAGCGAGGCAGCGATGTCGGGGTTGCGCACGAGACGGAGCTCCATCTCTTCGGCTCCCTCACGTTTGATCTTGCTTTCGGCCACTTCGGCGGGAGCATAATCGGCCACGGCCGCAGCGAGCACCATTACATCAGCCTGCTCACTTTCGCGAAGAGCNGCCTCATGCATCTCACGTGCGGANGTGACNTCGATGCGNCGGATATCGCCTGNCGGCGTGGAGAGACTCACCGGNCCNGCCACGAGCGAAACNTGCGCTCCGCGCGAGGCAAACTCCTCGGCNAGAGCGAAGCCCATCTTGCCGCTCGAATAATTGCCNANGAAACGAACGGGGTCGATATTCTCATAGGTAGGGCCNGCCGTGATCATAACNCGCTTACCCTTNAGCGAGAGACGCGATTCGAAATAACGCTCAATATGCTCCACGATTTTCTCAGGCTCCTCCATGCGGCCCTTGCCCGAGAGACCGCTGGCCAATTCGCCCGAGGCAGGCTCTACCACGATCACGCCGTCGCGCTTGAGAGTGGCGATGTTGCGCTGGGTGGAGGGATGCGCCCACATGTCGAGGTCCATCGCCGGGGCCACCAGAACCTGCTCCTTGGCAGAGAGATAAGTTGTGATGAGCATATTGTCGGCAATGCCGTTGGCCATCTTGCCGATCGTAGAGGCTGTGGCCGGGGCCACGATCATGAGGTCGGCCCAAAGACCGAGATCTACGTGGCTATGCCATTCGCCAGTGTTTGCGGCGAAAAACTCGCTCACGACCGGTTTGCCGCTCAGAGCCGCGAGTGTGGCCGGAGTGATAAACTCCTTGCCGTTGGGGGTGATGACCACCTGCACCTCGGCCCCCTTCTTGATGAGGAGGCGAAGGAGATAGGCCGACTTATAGGCNGCGATGCCCCCCGAAATTCCGAGCACTATATGTTTACCCTTCAGCATTTCAGTAACGCTTTTTAGCCTCNGCGGGGCGACCCTGACGCTTCTCCTGCTCAAACTGATACTTGAGCTGGAAGAGCACATCTTTCGTATTCTTCGGGAAATCGCCCTGCATCATCCAATCGTAGAAAGAGGGTTCGCGGCGGAAGACATCTTTCACCTTCTTACCCTTGTGTTTGCCGAAGTTGAAGATCGGTTCGTCGTCATCGTCGAGCACGATACGGGCCGCGAGGTCGACGTTGCGACCTATCGTAGAGAACTTCGCGAGGAAGTCGACGTCGTTTTCCAACTCGTCGTAGCGGTCGAGCTGACCCATGAGCACCTCATATGTGGCCTGAGTGTCGGCCAGGGCGCTGTGGGCATCCTCCAGGTTGGCTCCGCAATAGAACTTATAGGCCGCCACGAGCGTGCGCTGCTCCATCTTGTGGAAGATATTCTGCACGTCGATGAAGCGGCGGCCAGAGATGTCGAAGTTGATGCCGCAGCGGGCAAACTCCTCCATGAGCACAGGCACGTCAAACTTATTGCTGTTGTAGCCAGCAATGTCGCAGCCCTCGAAGATAGCGAGGAGCGACTTTGCTATCTGCTTGAAAGTGAGCTCATCTTTCACATCTTCGTCGGTGATGTGATGCACAGCCGTGCTCGCCGGGGGGATAGGCATCTCCGGGTTGAGGCGGCGGCTCTTCTTCTCCTCAGTGCCATCGGGATATACCTTGATGTAGGATATCTCCACGATACGGTCGTGGGTGACGTTGGTGCCGGTGGTTTCGAGGTCGAAGAAAATTATGGGACGTTGAAGATTGAGTCGCATCGTTATTCAATTACTTGCAAAGGCATCTGGATAGTGACAATATTCTCGTTGGGCTCCTGCTCGAGGGGTTCGAACACACCTGGGCGAGCGGGATCGGAGAGGCGCACCACCACGCTTTCGCCGCCGAGGTTGCTGAGAATCTCCATCGTGTAGGTGGCGTTGAAACCGATAGTCATCGCGTTGCCTTCATATTCGCACATCACCTTCTCTTCGGCCGACGTGCCATAGTCGAGATCTTGCGCGCTGAGCTTCATCGTGACGGGAGAAAGGTCGAACTTCACGAGATTCGAAGCCTTGCTCGCGAAGATAGCTACGCGGCGCATAGCGTTGAGGAATGTGTCGCGGTCGGCCTGCATCGTGAAGGGGTTGCTTGAGGGGATCACGCGGTTGTAGTTGGGGTAATTACCCTTTATGAAGCGGCAAGTGAGGGTGTAGCCGCCGAATTCGAAGCGCGCGCCCTTCTGNCCGATAGTGATCTTGACGTTTTCNACCTCCTTGTCGAGGATACCCTTGATGATAGAAGCGGGTTTGGCCGGCATGATGAAAGAGGTTTTCACCTCGGGAGAAACCTCATAGTTGATGTAGCGCACGAGCTTGTGGGTGTCGCTGGCCACGAAAGTGATGTCGCCCTCATGGATATCCCAGAAGATACCGGTCATCATAGGGCGGATGGGTTCGAGGCTCACGGCGTAGATAGTTTTTTCGATGCCCTTCTTCACTACTGAGGCAGGGACGGTGAGTTCGATAGCGTCGGCTTCCATATTCTCCCCTTTGGGATATTCATTGGCGTTGATGCCCATGAAATTGAAATGGCCCGTGAGGAAAGAGATCACGATCTCGTTGGTGTTTTCATCGAGATAGAACGTGATGGGCTGGTTGCTGATCTCCTTGGTGATTTCNAGGAGAGTCTTTGCGGGCACTGCGATAGCCCCCTCCCCTTCGGGATCCATGACTTCGACGCAAGAAGAAACGATATTCTCCTGGTCGGAGCCAGTGACACGGAGTTGGCCGTCGTTGAGTTCGAAGAGGAAATTATCGAGAATAGACAAGGCATTTTTCGAATTGATCACCTTGTTGACTGCCTGAAGCTGCTGCTGGAAAATTTTTCCGTCGATATTAAAGCGCATATGTAGTGATGTTTTTTATTCATTTTGAAGAAGGCCGTCTGTTGTTTCTTTTTTGGGGATGAATTCGGGCTGGGGATGAATTCGGGCTTTTTAGAGGAAGACTTCGAGGCGGCTTCTGAATGTGCAAATTTACGCAAAAAAATTGACATTCCCAAATAAAGATGGGCTACACTCCGAATTACGGAATGCAGCCCGATATAAGGGATGAATTGTGGGGCTGAAATTACTCAGCGACAACTTCGAATTCGATATCCTTGGAAACCTCCTTGTGGAATTTGATAGTGGCAGTGTAGGTGCCAACTTCCTTAACGGGCTCCTTGATAAAGATGATCTTGCGATCGACGTTATGGCCGAGCTTCTCGAGAGCCTCGGCGATCTGGATAGCGTTGACAGAACCGAATACAGTGCCNGTAGAGCTTGTCTTGGCACCGATAGTGAGCTTCACGCCCTCGAGAGCNGCTGCGGCAGCCTCGGCGTCGGCTTTAAGCTGAGCGATTTTGTGGGCGCGCTGTTTCTGATCTTCCGCGAGCTGCTTGAGGGCTGCGGCAGAAGCGATGATAGCCTTTCCCTGGGGGATGAGGTAGTTGCGGCCATAACCATCCTTGACCTCGACAACATCGTCTTTGTAGCCGAGATTGGCCACGTTTTCTTTGAGTATGATCTTCATATTGATTCTATTTGTCGGTGTTAAAGTTGATTATTTCATCAAGTCTGTTACATAGGGAAGAAGGGCGAGGTGNCGNGCACGCTTAACGGCCTGAGCCACACGGCGCTGNAACTTCANGGAAGTGCCGGTGATACGACGGGGAAGGATTTTGCCCTGCTCGTTGAGGAATTTCTTGAGGAACTCGGGATCCTTATAGTCGATATACTTGATACCGCTGCGTTTGAAGCGGCAATATTTNTTCTTNTTNNNGTCNACCGACAGAGGAGTGAGATAACGGATTTCGCTATTTGCTGCCATTGCTTGGTCTCCTTTCATTAGTTAGCTGCTTCGGCNGNNGCCTCNGCGGGTTGTTCACTTGCTTTTTTAGCTCTCAGATTGCGACGCTTCTCAGCATACTCCTGTGCATACTTGTCGAGACGGAAAGTGAGGAAGCGGATTACGCGCTCGTCGCGGCGGAAAGCCACATCGAGTTTCTTCACGATAGTGGGCTCGCCCTTGAACTCAAGGAGGCAATAGAAGCCTGTTGATTTCTTCTGGATGGGGTAAGCAAGTTTGCGGAGACCCCACATCTCTTCGTTGACTACCTCAGCGCCATTCTGCTGAAGCACGTCTTTGAATTTTTCTACCGCTTCCTTCATCTGCTCATCAGACAAAACGGGAGTTAAAATGAAAACGGTTTCGTAAGAATTCATACGTTTTTCGTTGATTAATTATTATTTGTTACGTGGTTTCCGCATCTGCAAGAGGCTCACGGAGGGGCGTCAGNCAGGGTGTTTNCNCGAAAACCGCCGCAAAGTTACAAANNTTTTTTCAAACTGCCAAATTTTTCGAGGGCCTCGGAGCGTCCGGCCGTAACTTTCGANGCATAATGGGCGTCGCTNTCGACGGCTACGGCCACTCCGGCGCGTATCAATTTGCCCCACCAACGCTCGGCCGGATAGAATCGGCCACGGTCGGCCAACGCCTTCGTGTTGATCTCGACCACCACGTCGGAGCCCTGCACATGACTGATCACATCGTCGACGAGAGCCTCATACCAGGGCTCATCCTCGATGCCCGGCGCGGCCTCGGAGGCGTTGCCCGCGATCTTGTCGAAATGGCCGAGCAGGTCGAAGCCGCCGCGTTCGAGCATCGTAAGCACCCCTTCGAAATAACGCTCCACGACGTAGCGGATGTCCCCGTGATATACGGTATCGAGGAGCGGCTTGAAGCGTTTGAAAGAGCCGTCGCAATCGTGAGGAATGCCGTCGCGGTCGGGCACGAAATGCACAGAGCCGAGGCGGAAGTCGAGAGGGAGGCGTTGGAAATAGTCGATGTGCGGCCCCCAATCGGGGCTCAGCCAGTCGATTTCGAGCGAGGTGAGAATCTCCATGTCCGGGGCATGCTGATCGCGCAGGCGACTGCACTCGGCGAAATATTCAGGGAGTTGCTCGCGGGTCATATTGCAGGGAGAGGGAACGATGATCGGTGAGTGAGGCGTGAAGGCGAAATAACGCATTCCGCACTCATGGGCCGCTGCGGCAATCTGCTCCATCGTGTCGCGTCCGTCGCAGAATTGCGAATGGGCGTGNAGGTTGTAGGCATCGGTTTCGGCCACTATCTTTCTGATATCTGTTGCCATAAATACTTCATTATTGACGGAGGGCGCGATTTTATTGACGAAGGGCCCGATAGACGTCGCTGCGCAGTTTGGCCACCTCGCGGCGCTCTTTCTCGATCTCATTTTCGGCTGTGGCGATCTGCCGGGCCACATTGTCGGCCTGAGAGCGATGATAGCGTTCGCGCAGCTCCTTGAGGTGCTGCTCCGAGCGTTCGAGGGCCTTCGAGGCGAGCTGGTAGGTCTTCATCGCCGNGCGAGCCTCGCGGTCTTTGAAATCGTCGAGNGTGGTGTANTATACGCCGGCCGACACGGGGAAGAGGAAGTCGCGTTTCGGCACAATCTTCTCAGGGTCGATCTCCGTGATAGTCTTGAGCAGGGCTTCAACCTCCTCGCGGTTGTCGGCGGTCCAGGTGCTTCGATAGTTGGTGAGCCGGGCGTGGTCGAGTATCCCCTCCTCGTCGGGGTCGTAGTTTTTGCGCACGTCGTTCACCTTATATACATAGATGGTGAGTTTGTCGCCGAGCAGGTTGCTGTCGGTGGCCCACCAGCCGATGCCGTTTTCCTCGTCGATGGCGAGCATATAGTCGTCGTGAGGCGAATTGAACGGCCTGCCGAGGTTTTGCGGCTGGATGTACTCGTCAGTCTGGGGGTCGCGCGTCACGACGAAGATGTCGTAGCCACCCATAGAGTCGTTGTCGTCAGTAGCGTAATAGAGGGTCACGCCGTCGGGCATCATGAAGGGATAGTCGGAATAGCCGTTGCGGTTGAGGAACTCAGGGGTGGCGACGGGTTCCTGCCACGTGCCGTCGGTGAGGCGGTTTGACTCCACGAGGCGCACATTGCCCACGGAGTCGGGTTCGCCCCACATGAGGAAATCTTC
>WFLX010016841.1_pt1 | contig 10514 bp, 10 predicted proteins | sample 4967041 | NCBI WGS metagenome assembly WFLX01 (sample SAMN12857096, study PRJNA449069) | gut metagenome | isolation source: stool from male and female vole | host: Microtus ochrogaster | place: USA:Florida | collected 2017
TCTTAATCCTTATTCTAATGGAATGCGTTCCGACAAAACAATATTACCGTCGACTGTTGTCGACCTCAAAAAGTCTTAATCCTTATTCTAATGGAATGCGTTCCGACAAAACAATATTACCGTCGACTGTTGTCGACCTCAAAAAGTCTTAATCCTTATTCTAATGGAATGCGTGCCGACTGCCAGATGCAGAATATCTGGTGAAAAACGAAGAGTCTTAATCCTTATTCTAATGGAATGCTTGCCGACTTCATCAGTCGTAATTTTCTCGCTGCTTTCTTTGGTATGTCTTAATCCTTATTCTAATGGAATGCTTGCCGACATGCGTGAAGTCGTTAACCCTGAAGACCCGAAAGAAGTCTTAATCCTTATTCTAATGGAATGCGTGTCGACGCTCCAGAGTTCGCAGGAACCGACTTCAAGTGGTTGTCTTAATCCTTATTCTGATGGAATGCGTGACGTGTCGGCGAAATACTTTGCAAATGTACTAAAAAAAATGAGATTCGCCAAATGATAGATATAATTTAACTTTGGGTCCATTTTGGGGAATGAACCCAAAGTAAAATTATGCAATATGAATCAAGAGTTTATCTCCGCAAACACACTGTCGGAAAACTCGCGCGAGGTCTTTTGATCCAAGTACTTCCAAATATTGGAATCCCTATTCCGCCAAGGATTCTTATCTTTTTTCTTATCTTTTTTCTTATCTTTTTCCACAGAGGGGGCAGCCAGCCTGAGCAATGTGGCATGAAGCACCGGATACTCATTCTCTGGAATTTTATCTTTGTTCAGAGCTTTCAAATAATTATCTATCTTAGTGCAAGCACTTTTGAAATCCTTGGTCCTATACTCATCTTTATTCGGAATCTTTTCTTCAAGCACAGAAAGTCCGCTTGATAATCTGGCAGCTTGTTTTTCAGCATCCGCTTGGCGCTTCAGCTCTTCTTCTTGTCTTAGCCTTTCAGCTTCACTTTTTGCTTTTGCTTCCTGTTCTTCCAGAATACGCTGCTTTTCTGCAATAGCCTTCTCAATCCTTCTTCTTTCTAACTCATCCTTATGATTCCTTCTTTGCTCATTCAAACGAGTGGAAGCCGAAGATTCTTGGTCTATCAAAGATTCGGTTTCAGCTGACCTACCTATTATTTCACTATATTTCCTCAGATACCATTTCTCAGTCTTTGCAGCATTGAAATCATTGGTTCCCTCCATATTTAGAGTCATGTACGTNAAATNCAGACTATTCGGAACATCGAATTTTGAAAGAGTCAATATCTCTTTGATGGTAGGTGATTCTCGCCAAGGCATGCTGATTTTGTCGTTCATGAATTTTTCAAAGATTGCCATATAACTTGAATTATCCATTAAATCATTGTCACCTACACTGCCTACCGAATAGAATTTAGTATCGGTTATTTCAAGTTTTACCTTACCATATCCGTAAGGTTTGGCCATGCCTATTAAGTGAAAGCAATCTTCTTGATTCCCATGGAATGTAAGAGCCGACAAAAGTGCACCTAATTCTTCAGGCTTAAGATTGTGGAAGCGTATCTTCCCATTAAATACGACATCGCTCAACGCTGTTATAGTTGTGATGACAGAATCATTATAGTCATCATTTTCTGATGGAGTAGTCNTTCTTTCAATAGACCCATACGTTTCATTTCTTCGAAGATAGCGCTTCCATCCATTGATAATGCCATCATCATATGTCTTATAGTCACCTGCAATACGCCCGTTCGTGCCTGACTGTCGGATGTAAGCAGGATAATACGATGCTTTAGGTGAACTAAGAATCAAATGGACCTCATTATCAGGATTGCCAACGACGTCTCCTATTACTTTATTAGACATAAAATGCGAAAACTGCACTCTTCCTTTTAGAGAAGAATCCGATCCCTCGCCGGCAAAACCGAAAATGCATTCAGCCATATCATTTTTCGTCCCACTATGCTGATGAGAAAGAGTCTGCAAAGGAGTCTTTTTGTATGGAAGTTTGTATAGATAAGAAAGCCCCCAATCAATTAACTTGTTGGCTCTATCCTTACGAAAAAAGACTGGAATACCCTTATCGCCATAAGGTTTTTCTTCACTTAAATATTTCCAATCAAGAGAATCGGAATAAATAAATAGGTATTGGTTGAATTCATCTTCCGACAAAGGGAGGCCTGTTGCATTAGAAGAGGGGGTAGGGAAAACAAATTCGTAGTATTTCCCAGCATTTTCATCTTGTACTCTTGGNCGGGGATCTTTCCAAGCATTAGGCTGACCTGTCAAAACGATCGTTNCTTCANAATCTCCATTTTTATCGACTNTCACACGCGATTCANTCNTATATTCCTCATCTGGAGAGAATGTCAAATCGCACAGTATGCCTACAGAGGCAATGCTCTCAATGAGTCGATACTTATAATATGCGGTTTTTGGGTCTATTTCTTCACCATTGATTTCCCTTTTGTCCTTAAGATTATTAGTCGCAGGATTCGAGAATTGTGGTTTAAATATTTTTGAATAATTTTTTCCTTTAAGGTAAGTATCCAATCTTCCTTGACCGATACGTCTTGGCCTGCCACAATCGATTATCTCATAACTTCCATCTTTCTTTAATCTCAGCCATCCGCATCTCAAGCTATTCTGCTGTCCTTTTATAGGATACAAGGTAGCGTTGTCCCANTCCCTTTNCGCGAANCTGNCCTTCTTGTCAAGACGCATTTTGCCGAATNAAAGTATTTCCAACACATTTCGGATCGCACCTTTAACAGTAGTTCCCGGTAGGAAATATTGACCATCTATGTTACTGAATGTAGAAAAAGTTTCATTTTTGGCTTCAGCATCCGCTTGAGAATGTCCGTTACGCACAAAAATAGGAGACATTGCGGTAAGACTAAGGGATATTATGCCACTTATACCATCGGAAAATGGTATGTCTTGGGAAATCTTTGAAGCCCAATCTGGCAATATCACCGTATTGGGCAATGGTATAAAATTATATGGAGCCTTTATCATTTTCCTTTATTTGTCTTAATAGTTTCAAATCCAATGAATGCCATCTCTGAGGGTTGCAACACATTCATTCTTTCGCAAAGAATATCCTCCTTTTCTCTCCAATACTGAAGAAAGAGTAGGCATTTTCCCGGCATACGGTTAGCCACATAACGCTTCACGCTTACACGATCGCTCCTCCCTTCAAGCAGATCTTCTTTTGCTACATTTTTTCGGGAGATTATATAGTTACCGTCAACATATCTGATTCCCACTGATAAATTTTCATTAGGATAAAAAAGTTGAGCCTCAATGACAAAAGGATTCGCATTCTTATCTTCCAATAACTCCTTCAGTTGCATAAGCAACTTTTCCGGTTGATTTCCTNCTCCATCTCNAANCNCANCAGGATCGGCNGNANNGCTCATCCAGTAATACCCAACGCAGGNTGANTCNGGCNGTTTATCATTTGTCNTCATAATCTTTGTATGTCACTATTCATATTTGCCGGTGAAAATACCATGGCCTCTATTCACTCCTCCTCCAAGGAGCAACCTACCTTTGCAAAGGTCATCAATTGCAGCCATAAAGACGCTCTTAACCTCCGCCACACGATCTTTTAGGTTTTCTTCACCCCATTCATTTTTGCAAGCATTTTCAAGACCACTCTCATCTATAACAATTACAGTTTTGTAATACGCATCATGACCCCAAGCGGCTTTTTCACTGAAGAGTGCACCCTCAATTGCTCCACCGGTAAAACGGTCAAGGGAGACATGATTAAACAATTTTTCCTGCATTTTACCTTTTATGATATCGGAAAAGATGACATTCCCTCGAGTTATAGCACTTTCAGGTCCATCACCTTCTTTGCCGAAAAGTAACCTCACAGCTTTATTATGTTTTCCTACAACTGTTGCAATCTCTTTATCATCAAGGTCGTTGGAAAAAACACCTTTTAATCTATTCCAATGAAATGCGACCCGATGGGCTATTGCTCCCTTTACAGAGGAGGCAGGGATAAGGACAAGATTTTCTTTCATCTTTCCATGCATTTCATTCTTGCCATCTTNCCANTCTACCNTCTTTGCTTTCACTGGAGTCATATCGACTTCATCATCCCCAAACCCGGAACCGAAAAGGAAGAAAGACTCTGGTTTGAGCTCAAGTTTGAGTGATGAGAAATTCGGAGATTGAATTGTTTGTTCTCTCAATTCATCTCTCTTGTTCGGATAATCTTTCCAAAAGTCTGTATTGAGGGCAGACGACTTTTTTATATACTTATTAAGATGGTCTGAGTTTGCAAGGTCAAAATCTACGTATTGCACACTGACTACCTCCATTTCCCCAAAGCCATGGCGAGAACCTCCTCCAATGCGGAAACTCACATCAAAAAGGCTACCAAGAAAGGATTTAAACTCGTTAAAGTTTTCCCCATCACTGACCATCTCGACTTCAAAGCAGAAGCGTGTACCGGCATAGACCACTTGCTCATTGAAGAGAGCCTTGTCTACTGCAGTTCCTTTCTCATTGATCCTCACATGTTGGCGTATAGGGAGGCGCTGATAATATTTCAGAAGTTCATCTTGATAGATAGAGATGATATCCATACCATCAATTGCCTTACCTGTACTGTTTAAGATTTTTGCTTCTGAGAAGATTATCTCTGAGCCAGTATTCTTAGCTTGGTCGCCAAACAGTGAATCTATTTTATTAATATCCATGGGACTATCAGGCAAGCCAACTCTTGACTTCATCATTGATCTTAACACTCCTGCGATGGATGTAGCGGGAATGTAAGGGAGACCATTCGCATCGGTTGCCACAAGGGAATCGGTGAGAATATATTCATCTCCTGATCCTACTGCAAATGGAGTCTTGGCCTCAATCACAATACGGGAAAGAAACCTATGCGTGTATTTTGTATTTGATGAATTTGTATTGTCCATAATTGCCTACTTACATTTTTTTGCCATTTCAGAGGCCAAGTTTACAATCGCCATACGAGCTACGGAATCTGAAATTCCTCGATCGACTTGTAGAGTGTCAAAAAATTCTTTCAACGATTCGAATCGCTCTCCTTTCCACTTATCTTTTGCAACTCCATGCACTAAATATCCGGTAGGATCCGGATCAATACTAAAGAGATCTTCCTTTAATTCTTCAAAACTTATCGCCGATGCTGCCAGACTTCTGATAAATCCCCATTGTGAGGAATATTCTCCTTTTGAAAATTTTAAAACATTAGTTTCCACCCATTTATTTACCATTGCGATGATTTTATCTGTCTGCGCTTCCTCAGCCTTTTTCGCTTTCAGGAATGAAATGAGTGTGGTTTGGGAATCCATAGGAGTATGGGAGTCAATTGGCTCGGGCGACACAAGACGAGTGACTGCATTGCCCTCCGAATCTCCTGCAAGAAAAGACGGATTATAGATGACATGGCCGAATCCTTCATTGAGATATGATCCTACAGCGCGAGAATGAAGGTCGGGGGTGAAACCTTCTTTCAGACGAACCACGATGACGCTACCTTTCTCAATGCCACATCGGTCAGTGTCAAAACATTGGCGTTTGAAGTTCCAGGGGGCGTAACGGAAGGTACGAATCTGTGACTTCTTCCAATCAATTTCCCCATTCAGACCCAATTGCTCTGCCGTAGGTTGGAATGTAGGCATACCAAACTCATCATCAAAGAAAATGAGTCGAGAATCGGCATAGACNGCTACCANATCTNCNGNATTNNCCTTCAAAGGTTTTCCTCCTTCTTCTTCAAGAAATTCTGCNGGTTCTATCTTCACAAGCCCATACTGAGCGGAACGAGATCTGCCTATGCGTGTTCCATTCTCAAGGGCATCCTTGATTTTACCAGCTAAGTATGCTACCGAATCGTCTATCTCAACAGAGAAATACATAGTAAGCCCCTTACGCAGCGACTGATAGCCGAAGAGCTGCTCATCTTTCGAACGGCGAGCATTCCGGTCGTAGGCTGATTTAATAGCAAAATCCGTGAAAGTCCTTACCTGCTCCCCCGGAACAGGCTTCCCATCAGATCCGCTTTTGCCTGAAAAGGTATAGAATCCACTGCGGCACTGTTTGAGCTGCATGCCGCTCATATCTTTATCTTTTGGAATCAAATGATGTATATAGAGTTCCTTTTCCGGTGAACTAAGCTTGGGATAATACATTGAGGCTGGGACACGAAGTCCTCTGATTCCATGTTGAGAAGGATGGGCGTCTCCAAACCGTACCTTCCCACTATGAAAAAGGACTAATGCCTCTTCAGGAGTCAGCTGGGGATAGAGCGAAGAGGCTGCTATCCCTAAGAAATTGCTACCTGGGATGAAGTCGAGTGTCTCGTTTGGTCCCGTTGTGGCTGATTTCATATTGAGAATCACATCGGAGAGCAATGTGCACTTGAATTTTAATTTCTTCATACCCTTATGATTTTTTGGTTGGATTAATTTCCACTGAGAAGGCACAACGACCAAGTCCACGGTTACGGTTTTGTCCGAGGCGTTTCACATAGCTAAGTGCATCAGTGATTATTCCCTGAAAGTCTTTATCCTCAGGCAAGTCAAGGATTTCACCTTCGAGTGTGCAAGGCACTGTCACTTCTGTGCGACGCAGACTATGTTCTACTGCTATCCCATTATCATCAATAGCTGTACTTGCTACAGTACGATAAAGATAAGGCTGAAGCTGCTTTGAGACTATTGTTGCCCGCTCTTCTTCCGGAAGCTGGGCATTAGTGAAATACGCACATCCTCTGATCATTTCCGAGCGAGTTTCGTCGCTGTTGCTTTTTCCATCGAAATATCCAAACGCTTCTATAGCAAGTTTACTTCGCTTTGAGTCAACTGCCGGATTTTTGCCTGAGCGGAATCGTATGATGTCTTCTACAGCTTCACGCAAAAGGCCCTTCACTGTCTTACCGGGAATATAAGGAAGTCCCTGAAAATCCTTCACCACGAGAGCATCCACATCTGCTCCCGCAGCCAGTCCGGAACCACAATGCCAGTCGGTAAAGAATTCTACTTTATATTTGATTTTCATATCTTTGTAGTCTGATTGTTGATTGTGTGAATGGCAAGCAGATCGTAGACGGGGTAGATCGTCACGTCAAATTCCGTTTCGTCACGGCCGGTTCTCTTTTTCTTTCTTACAGATGAGTCCTTTCCTTCAATGGCGATTTCTTCTATTAGTTTCCTCTTGCCAGGAGAGACTTCAATAAGTCTACTCAGTTTCTGAGCTGCCATATCTGGACTATCGTGAAGAAGAGTAAGCCAATTGCGCAGGCCTGACTTAACAGCGTTTCCTTGTTCACTTTGAAGGGCAGTTACCTTTTCATTTAAATTTGTAATTGACCATCTTTTCTCTTCGATGATAGCGCCACTATCATTCTTCCGCTGTATGGAGATCGGATTCAAATAATAGGGACCGAATTCAAATGATACATTCGGTTGAGGGGTGAGTTCTCGCTCTGCAATATGATTGAAGTTGGAAACAAAACTGTCTTGCACCTTATGAAACATCAAACACGATGCAGGAAGGTTACCATCTTTTGCATTGAAAAGGTCTTTGGTATCCTTTTTTGCGCGGTCGCAAAGCGCTTCTGCAAGCCTATAGCCAAAATGAAAGGGGAAAGACGATTTTATAAAGGCAATTCCAGCGCATGCTGTAAGTTTATCAGAACGNTCTCGAAAGACATAGTTACCGTNCCGTTTCAAAAGAGTGGAGAGCTTTTTATTGGTCTCTTCCTCGAAAAATTTCAAGAAAGCTTCCGTAAATGGCAAAGCGATGTCGGCCCTGCATATGACTGTGAGGTCATCACCACTCAATACTATCGGACGCATTGGAATCATGCTCTTTTCTGATTTCAACAACGGCTTCACCTCTGCATCAAAAGCCCTCACAGCGGCGGTGGTAGTGGCAGCATCAAGCTTTCTTGAGAAATCGCGGAAAAGTTTTCTGTCAGTCCCTATATTCTGGACAATCTGACCCAGACCATTTCCATCAGCATGAATTATCGCGATCCAGTCATTTTTCCCTGTAATATCCTTAATGTCGTGAGGCAGACGACTGGAATGTAGATTGATTTCCGGTCCGAACGCTTTCCGACATAGGATGGAGAATGTCTCCTTGCGATGGTTATTCTCATCGAAGAGTTTGTGATAGGTCGCTGAATCAAGATATTCCGTGTTCTTGTCTCCCTTTCTTATATGGGAAACGGGAAGACCAGTCTCGCGACTACGCAGAATACCCATAAGACCTATACTTAAATCCCTCATCTGACGACTACGCTGAGTACGGAGATTCGCTTCAAGTTCCTGCACTGCATCCTTGAATTGACCATCTCCAAACATTCTCACGACACTCTGGCTGATAGTAATGCCTGGGGCAAATTGCATTACAATCTTGGGAAAGATACGCACCACCCTCATGCATTCTTCTTCTGATGTGAAGATATACTTAATGTTGCCAGCGGCATTCAAGATGGCATTTCCATCACCTTCAAGTTTTTTCAGAATGTGCTTTCTTCGAAGTTCAAGATCAGGATCTTTCGCTTCCGGAGATGCGGCATAGAGAACCTCTGCAAAGAGGTCGGTGCATATACGCTCCACGAGTTCACTCGCACCAACAATCTCCTTGAGCTTGTTGGTCTGATAGATAAACCCCTGTATGCCCTGTACAGCGGCACCATAAAGATAATATGCGTTTTTTTCAGGCATAGATATTTTATTAGATTTGTTCTACATTCTTATTATTGTTCCGTGGTTGAGACTTGCGGATTTACCAAGCCCAATCCACTGGGGTAGGCGNACNTTNGTCGTAAATATTCCGGAGAAACGCATCAGTTCCACTCCCTTGAAGATGGACGTGCCGGTGGAGTCCATGTCTTCTATCCTGCATTTGACTGTATCGTCGAAGAAAATCCCCATCCCCTTTGCAAAGGAAAGGATGTTGCCCAACAGTATGCGCTGAAGCATCGAAAGCCGTTCTATCATTCCTCCAGCCATTCGATAGTCTCTGAAATTATTTGCGTTGAGAGGAAGCCAGTCGTTGATCACGTAGGTCATCTGAGTGTCGGTAAGGATCACCTCTTCATCCCATGCAGCTATTGAAGAGACATCGAGAGTCACCTCACGCTTGCCAAGACGGCACATAAGCCCGGAGGATTCCTCAAACATCCCTGCCAATTTATGGGCACCGTCATCAATTCCCAACACAGACGGTCGGCCTCCCAAGAGTTTGTATTGAATCTTCGGGTAAGAGTATCTGAAACCTTCTGCAGCATGGTTGTGAAACAAAGGATGACCATCAGAAGCAGCAATCATCACNCCCCGGAACATTGAGAGNTCGGAGGGTGAAATTGATTCTTCAAAATCTACTTTCAAAAGATGTATGGGGTTGGTTTGCATTGNCGCTCTATTTATATTCACGAAAACGCGAAAAGTGGAAACGCACTTGTTTTGACCCATCGGGAAGGATAGTCACATCGCGTGCTGTGGCTGAAGCAATGCTGGGAATCCCTTCTTTCTTCAACTTTGATATAAGTGAATAGCAGAAAGTCTGTTCCCCCATTATGTGAACAGTCAGATCGTCTCCTAATTCAGTAATTTTGTGGAGGTATTCATCGGCAAGGGCTACGATATCTTCGGAATCGGCTTCCGGATCCACTATAGGGAAGGGAATGTCGATGCATTCTCCATATATTTTAGCAGCCTCTTTTTGAGTTTCTCCCCATTGAGAATAAGGATGGTTTGTCAGGTTGATGAGTTTGCTCATGGTTCTTACTGTTGTTTTTGTTGAAGAATTTGATCTGATATGCAAATTTAGTAAAAATCTTTTTCATATACAAATTAGAACAGGTATTTGCAGCGATTTGCAGTCTGCTCTGAATAAAATTTGCATAATCGTAGATAACTAAAAATGTTTGGATTTTTATAGAAAAAGTCGTATCTTTGCACTTGGCAGAACAATTAAGAATTCCCTATGTCTGAACAAGAACAAATAGCACTTAGCGAAAAACTGAATAAGGCACTCAAGGATTCATATTATAAAATGATTGACCTAAAGAAAAAATTAGGCCAGAGAGTCATCATCGCCGATAAAAACGGCAATCCCATTGAAGTTTCAGCCGAAGAAGCTGAGATCTTGGCTAAAGCACAATCATGACAGTCTTTGGCTCGTGTTTCGATTGAATCTATCACATAACGCGATTTTTAAGTCGCAAAATTTGCGAGTTAGAGGTCGCTTTATTATCTTTGCAGAAAATTTCTGCAGCGTATGTTTATTCACGAGAGAGAGGCCGTTTTGGATTGACTTGGGCTGGCATGGGGTTAAAAATGTAAAAATGGTAAGGATTTCCGCAATTTAGTGATGGATATATCACTTTTTTATTGTAATTTTGCGAAAAAATTATCCGAATTGATCATGAATAAGATTATTGCTTTTATTGCTTGCGGACTGCTGACACTTTCTTGCTCCGCACAGAAAACTACTGAGACTCCTCAGGAGAACGCTTCTAATGA
>WFLX010035278.1_pt1 | contig 10510 bp, 10 predicted proteins | sample 4967041 | NCBI WGS metagenome assembly WFLX01 (sample SAMN12857096, study PRJNA449069) | gut metagenome | isolation source: stool from male and female vole | host: Microtus ochrogaster | place: USA:Florida | collected 2017
GATGATTTTTCGAGGATATTCTTTTACCATGTCGGGCGTATAAGTTAATTTTGCACTTTGATAGGCGGTTTCATAGCCTGAATGGTGCGAGACCGGCTGAATGACAGACGAAAATTTAACAAACCAAGATAAATGACACAGATTTCTACACGCGTGGAGTCGCTTTCTCCCTCCCAGACACTTGCCATGTCGCAGAAGAGCTCGGAGCTCAAGGCCCAGGGCATCGATGTGATTAACCTCTCTGTCGGCGAACCCGACTTCAACACTCCTCACCACATCAAGGAGGCTGCAAAGCGCGCCATCGACGAGAATTTCACTTTCTACACTCCGGTGCCGGGCTATATGTCGCTCCGCAAGGCTATAGTTGAGAATATCCGCCAGACCAACGGCGTAGACTTCAAGCCTGAGCAGATTGTGGTGTCGGGCGGTGCGAAGCAGTCGCTCTGCAACGTGATTCTGGCCACCATCAATCCGGGCGACGAGGTAATNGTGCCCACTCCCGCATGGGTGAGCTATGTGGAGATGGTGAAGCTCGCCGAGGGCAAGAATGTGCTTGTGCCGGCCGGCATCGAGCAGGACTTCAAGATTACCGCCGCTCAGCTCCGCGAGGCCATCACNGACCGNACACGCATGATTCTCCTTTGCTCGCCGTCAAACCCCACCGGCAGCGTCTACACCAAGGAGGAGCTGCAGGCTCTCGTAGATGTGCTGAAGGACTATCCCAAGGTGCTCGTGCTTGCCGACGAAATCTACCAGCATATCAACTTCACCGGCAGCTACACTTCGCTGGCCACTTTCCCCGAGATTGCCGACAGGGTTGTGGTGGTCAACGGTGTGTCTAAGGCTTATGCCATGACCGGATGGCGCATAGGCTATATAGCCGCTCCGCTCGCCATCGCCAAGGCTTGCACCAAGCTTCAGGGCCAGTACACCTCCAATCCCTCTTCTATCGCGCAGAAGGCTGCCGAGGCTGCGTATGCCGGCCCGCAGGAGTGTGTTGAGGAGATGCGTGTGGCTTTTGAGCGTCGCCGCAATCTCGTGGTTGAGCTTGCCCGCCAGATTCCCGGCCTGAAGGTCAACGTGCCGCAGGGTGCTTTCTACCTCTTCCCCGAAGTGAGCGCCTATTTCGGCAAGCGTTGCGGCGACCGGGTGATCAACAACGACACTGACCTCGCGATGTATCTCCTCGAGGAGGGTCATGTGGCAACTGTGGCCGGCGAGGCATTCTGTCTGCCCGGCTATATCCGTCTGAGCTATGCCACTTCCGACGACAATATCCGCGAGGCTATGCGCCGTATCGCCGAAGCCCTTTCGCGTCTGAGCTAACCCCTTAATATATATATGAAAGCTTTTCTCTTTCCCTCGGTAGCGCTCATGCTGGCTCTGGCATCATGCTCAGGTGCCGGCAGCGGCAGCGCAGACTCAATCGACACTCTCGACCTCAAGGGCGAGATAATAATCCCCTATGACTCGCTCACGCAGCCGGGGAAGATTTTTGCCACAGACTCGCGGGTGTATCTCCTCAACTCAATGAATGCGGATAGCCTCGTGGATGAATACACCACCGACGGCCATTTCGTGCGCAGCTTCCTCTCCAAAGGACAGGGACCAAACGAGGTGCCCTTCCTCTACAACGCGTCGATGGATCCCTATCACAAGGCGCTCAACATCGTGAAGAATCCCAATCATCTCGAGACTCTCAATCTCGAGGGGGAGCCGGTGATGACCAACGTGTTTGCCTTCGAAGTTCCTGAGGGAACCGACAACAATAATCTCGACCCCAATAAGCCCATGATCGGCACCCGCAAGGCGCTTCTCGCCGATGGCTCGGTGTTGGCCGGCAATATGTCGCGTGGGGGCCTTCTGGCTCTCTATGGCCCTGATGGCTCCTTCCGTCAGTTTGCCGCTCCCTATCCATCCAAATCTGATTATGGCGAGGGGGTGCCAGACTATCTGGTGTATAATTTCATGCAGCCTGTGATTGCAGTGAGTCCCGACGGACGTCATTTTGCCGCTTGCATGGGTGTGGCCGACTATCTTGTGTTCGGAGAACTCACCGGCGACTCCATCACCGTGACCGGAAGCTGTGTGGCTCCTCCGCAGGGTATCAAGGTGGTTGTCGGCAACGGGTGGTCAAGCTTCGAGTATGAGGACTCCTATATCATTCCTGTCAAGGCAGGCCCGGAAATGTCGGCCGACAGAGTATATGTGGTCCACAACACGCTCTTGGAGAATGACTATCTCAAGCGTCTGAAGAGCATGAGTGAGGGTGAGATTCCAGCTGAAGCCGTGATTACTGAATATGATCTGGAGGGCAATCCTGTAGCTGCTTTGCGCATCGACGTTGTGCCGATGGGCATGGCTGTGAGTCCTGATGGCAAAGCTATCTACGTGCTCGGAGAGACTGCCGACGACGGCATCTTCGTGAAGCGCTATCTCCGCTGACACACCTTATAATAATATAGAGACAATAAACAAATCTTATAAACTCACATCAATAAACTCAAAGAAAATGGATTTCAATCAGCAACCTGTGGCTCCGCTCTCTTTTGAGGCAGCCGTTAAACGTGTGTTCAACAACTACGCCAACTTTCAAGGCCGCGCATCGCGCGCCGAGTTCTGGTGGTTCATGCTCTTCTGCTTCTGTGTGAACGCCGCTTTCGGCATTCTCGCAGCCATCACCGGTCTCAACATCTTCAGCTATCTCGACGGGCTCTTCGGGCTCGCTATCATCGTGCCCGTGCTCGCAGTGAGCTGGCGCCGNCTCCACGACACCGGCCGTGCCGGCGGATGGTGGTTTATCAACTTCGTGCCNCTGGTAGGCTCCATCATCTTCATCATCTGGGCAGTGCAGCCGAGCGAACCGCAGCCCAACCGCTTCGGTCCGGTTCCCGCATGCTGATTTGACCGCTGCAAAAAAATATTTCAGGCCGATGCGACTGTCGCACCGGCCTGAATTTATTTTGTCTATGGGGCTGGGCTTACTTTGTGCCGAGCTCGCGGATGGCTCCGGTAGCGGCGTCGAACACCACGTAGGCCGGAGCTTTCTTGTCGGTGAAGAGCGACGGGTCGAGACCGAACACTATGCCGTATTGAGCCACCTCAACGTTGCCACGATACATCGTCTGGCCTCCGACGGTGGCTTTCACTGCAGCTGAGCCGGGAATGCGGTAGGCGAGGCCGCCTTTAGGAAATTTCTTCTCTTCGCCCTTCTCGTTGCGGGGGAGTGTGCCACGCTCGGTCACGTCGATATCGAGGTAGATGGGCATGCCGGAGAGATTGTCGGCGTCAACCGGGCCGTCGGTCACAGACACTCGGGCGGCAACCACCCTCTCGCTGTCCTCTCCGGAGGGCTCTACAGTGTAGGTGCGTACGGCGGTAGACACCTGCTCCGTGCCGGCAAACATGGCTGTCAGCGCGGCCTCCTGGCGGTCGATATTGTCGAGGGCGAGCTTCATTGCGGCTCCGTCGGCAGGCATCTGGTCGGCGTTGCCCGATATGATGTCGTTGCGGCTCTGGCGCAGCTCGTATATCTTGGCTGCGGCAAGCTCGGCGCGTTTGGCCGACGAAGTGCTGCGCAGCATCTCTTCGGTCACCGCCTGTCGTGCGGCAGCGGTCTGCAAGATGGTGGGTTCGGCCTTCTGCGCCACGGGAAGCTCGGGAGCTTCGGGGGCGGTGTAGTCGTCGGAGTTGATGGTGAGAGGGAAATCGTTCTCGTCGAGGAGCATGAACGGAGTGCCTCCCCCTTTGAGCTGCACGAGATAGCGCTCCTCTTCGTCGGCCACTCCACGGGGAGTGACGGTGACGCTCTCCACGCTCCAGGTGTCGGAGGGCTCGGTGATGGGGTCGATGCCGAGATATTTCTTCGCGTAGCGGAAAAATTCTCCCGGGGTCTTGACGGTGCGCTTTGCCTCCACGGTGACGTCGAGCACAGTGACCGGCAGAGTGTAGATGAGCCCATACTCGTTGAGCTTCGAAGCTGTGAGGCGCTGGGTGGTCTGCGCGTTGGCTGTCAGGGCAGCCGCAGCGAGTGCGATGAGGGTTATCTGTCTTGCTTTCATAATCAGTTGGCTGTAAGTTGACGGAACGCGCGTCCGATATTGGCGGCTATGTCGCCGGCTGTCACTCCCATCTCACCATGTTCTTTAGCGGCAATCTCGCCGGCGAGGCCATGGATATATGTAGCGATAATGGCACTGAAATGCGGGGTGATGCCCTGGGCCATGAGGCCGGTGATGAGTCCGGTGAGCACATCTCCGCTTCCTCCGGTGGCCATGGCAGGAGTGCCGGTGGAGTTGAAGAACACTCGGTAGTCGGGCAGAATGATNGCNGTGTAGTGGCCTTTGAGCAGTATGATGATTTTCAGCTCCTGAGCCATCTCAATGGCTTTGAGCAGACGNGCNTCGTCGGAATGACATTCGCCGAAGAGCCTGTCGAACTCGCCGGCATGGGGGGTAATGACTGACATCACCGGAATATCACGGAGCAGATTGGGGCGCGAGGCGATGCAGTTGAGCGCGTCGGCGTCGAGCACCACAGGCTTTGTATGCGTTTTGAGGAAGAGCTCGAGGGCNTTGACCGTGATTTCATTTGTGCCGATGCCCGGGCCGATACCGATAGCCGTAAACTCGTGGCTCGGCTTCATGTCGCTGATGATAATCTTGTTGCTGTCGGGGTGGAAAAGAGCTTCGGGCACAGAGGTCTGCATAATCTCGTAGCCACACTGCGGGGCGTGGACAGTCACCTTGCCGGCACCTCCGCGCAGCGCGCCGCGGCAGGCGAGGGTGGCAGCTCCCATCATGCCGTAGCANCCGGCTATGATGAGGGCCGAGCCGAAGTCAGATTTGTCGGCAAACGGGTTGCGCGGTTTCAGTTCCTTCTTCAGCTGACTTCCCTCCACGAGGCGATAGGAAGTCTTGGTGGCGTGGATCACATCCTTGTTGAGGCCGATGTCGATGGTGCGCCATTCGCCCACGAGCTCGGCATTGTCGCGCAGGAAGAAAGCAATCCTCGGCAGCTGCACAGCCAGCGTGAGCGATGCATGGATTATGTCGCGGTTGACTGTGTAGGGGTTGAGGTCGCCGAACAGACCCGAAGGGAGGTCAATCGACACNACCGTGGGCTTGGCATCAGACTCGTTAATCTCGCGCGCTATGACCACGAATCCCCCTTTGAGAGGCTCGCAGAGCTCAGAGCCGAAGAGGCCGTCGATGACTATGTGCTGATGGGTGAAGATAGGCATCTGGAAGGTGTTGTCCACCTCCTGCCAATGGATTTTTCCGCCCGCGGTGGCCAGCAGCTCGTCTCTGCACACAGCGCAGTCGTGGTTCAGACGCTTCCCGCCGATGTTGAAAAGGAAAACCGTAGGCTCAAAGCCTCTCTCCACAAGCAGTCGGGTGGTAGCGAGCGCCTGAGCGCCGGTGCGNCCCGGGCCGGCGAATACTATCATCGGTCGGTTGGGACGCCAGCGAGAGGCTATCTCATCGGCTGCCCCGCGGGCATAGCGCTTTATGAGTTCCATCGCAGGGATACCCTCCAACTCGATGGTGCGGCGTTCTATCGCCCTTATATCTTCAGTAGTGAATATTTTCATCAGGTGTAAGCGGTTTAGAATGCAAATTTACGAAATTCATTTTCCTCCGCCGATAAATTTTATGTAAATTTGTGAAATGAACGACCTGACAGTATCAAATATCGAGCGCCAAAACGTGCTCAACAACCGCTACGCCCTCCAGACCATCCAGGAAAACTTGGATGTCAACGGCCTACGCTATCATGACGAGCTACTCTTCACCACCAAGATGGTTGCGGATTTCTATGACGTGGACGAACGCACAATCAAGCGCTATGTGCGCGACCACGGAGATGAACTTCGCTCTAACGGCTATTTTTTAAGTCAGGGTAAGGAGCTGAAAGATTTGAAGTTGCATTTTGTTGATGACATAAATGTCCCTAAGTTCACACCGCAACTCGGAGTATTTACTTTCCGCGCCTTCCTCAACATCGGGATGCTACTGACGGAGAGTGAAAAGGCTAAGAGGCTGCGCACCCGTATCCTTGATATAGTCATAGCGACAATCAATGGGAGAGCGGGCGGAGGCACCAAGTATATCAACTGGCGCGACCGGGACTATCTGCCTACTGCAATCAAGAGCGAAAACTATCGCAAGAACTTCACTCAGGCGGTGGGGAAACATGTTGACGGGCTACCCACCTATAAATATGAGCAAGTCACCGACCTGATATATAAGGCTGTCTTCAGGGAGAATGCAAAGGAGTATCGCGAGGTGCTCCGGCTGCAAAACGAAGAGAATGTGCGTCACACCCTCTATGCAGAGGTGTTGCTATGCATCTCATCGTTTGAAAACGGTGTGGCCCACGAGATAGAGAAGCGCTACTCCGAGAACGGGAATAAGCAGCTGACTATCGAGGAAGTGAAGGAGATTATCGCGGATCTTGCTGCCGCTCCGATGATGGAGCCGTTTATCAATGATGCAAGAACGAAAATGGCATCACGTGATGTTGCGTTTCGCGACGCCTGGCATGGCAATCTTGCGGAATATCTCCGAGCTGTCACCCCTGATGAGTTCGATAAGTTTATCGGCGATGCGTCAATCGACTTCGATAATATTCTTGAAGCCAATCGTGAGGTGTTGAAGCGCCTGAAACAAGCTGACGACGAAGATGAGTGACAAACTGAAATATCTCAGTTATGATGAGGCGCTGAGCGTCTACGCCAAGACCGTGGCTGCCAGCGGTGGCGGACTGCAAGGGGTGAAGGATGAGGGAGGCATACGCAAGGTGCTCGACTTCGTGCAGGACCCCCTCTATTATCCCACCTTCGTAGAGAAGCTCACCTATCTCGTGTTCGGCCTATGCACCGGCCATTATTTCGAGGACTCCAACAAGCGGGTGGCCCTGACAGCCGGTGTGTGGTTTCTCGTGCACAACGGATATTACTGGCACGCCTACAACTTCATGCAGTGTATGGAGGCAATCATCTACCATGTGGCCGCCGGCCGCATAGACAAGGAGTTGCTTCAGCGCATCATCGCCTGCTATATGGCCAACGAAGACTATCCCGAAGACCTCAAGCTCGAAATCATCCACGCCATCGACCAAGAGCCGACCGGTTTCGACGAATAAAACTGATTTTGTTAAAAATTTCTGCCGCCCAAGGGGCAACTGTCCTAAATTCAAGGACAAAGATAGTGATTTTTGTCCTAAATTCAAGGACAGATTGATAACTTATAATGCAGTTGGTCTAAAATACAGCTGTTGGTTGAAATCAAGAGCCGACCGAGGCAGAGTGATTTTATTCGGCGGGGGAAGAATGAAATTGGGAATTTTTATGTAATTTTGCAGTAGGGAGTTCTGAAAGGACTTTCTACCGCTATAGATATAAGATGAACCGGATAAGTTACAACGGGCTGACGTTTCGCCCATATATTTCATCCTCCAGCATTGCCGAGAGGGTAGATGATATCGCTGCGCGCATTTCGGCCGACTGCAGCGGGGGAGTGCCGCTGATTATCTGTGTGCTCAACGGGGCGTTTCCTTTCGCTGCCGACCTTTTCCGACGCCTTACTATTGATGCTGAGATTGCTTTCATTCGCCTCCGCAGCTACGAAGGCACCGAGTCAACCGGTAAGGTGAAGGAGATCGTAGGGCTCACCGACGATATAGAAGGACGCGACGTGGTGGTGGTGGAGGACATTATCGACACCGGACGCACCATGTCGAAACTCGTGGCCGACCTCAAGGCCCGCAATCCCCGCTCGGTGAGAGTGGCTACGCTGCTCCATAAGCCNGAGGCGTGTGTGTGCCCAGACGTGGTGCCCGACTATGTGGGTTTCACCATCCCCTCTGCATTTATCATCGGCTATGGNCTCGATATCGACGGCCTCGCAAGAAATCTCCCGGATATATGGGTGGTGGACGACGGAGNCGATTCNNCCGACGCCTAANGCGGCGGCATACTGCATAAACTGAATAATTACTTTTACACCAATACGAATATGTTTAATATAGTTGTCTTCGGAGCTCCGGGCAGCGGCAAAGGCACCCAGAGCGAAAAGCTTATAGAGCGCTACGGTATCCACCACATATCTACCGGCGAGGTGCTCCGCGAGCATATCAAGAACGATACTCCGCTCGGACGGATAGCAAGCGAGTATATCTCCAGAGGTCATCTCATCCCCGACGACCTGATGATCAAGATTCTCGCCGATGAGCTCGACAGCAATCCGGCGACAGAAAACGGTGTGATTTTCGACGGTTTTCCGCGCACCATAGCCCAGGCTGAGGAGCTCAACTCCATGCTCGCCGCACGCGGTGCGAAAGTCGATGCCGTGATAGGTCTCGAAGTCGACGATGCGGAGCTCGTAGAGCGTATGCTCGANCGCGGCCGTCTCACCGGACGTGCCGACGATACTCTCGACACCATTCAGAACCGCCTGAAGGTATATCACTCGCAGACTCAGCCCCTTCGCGACTTCTATATCAATCAGGGAGTGTATCACGCTATCCCCGGCTCAGGAAGCATCGACGAGATTTTTAACACCATAGCCGGTCGCCTCGACGAACTCTAAGGGCGAAGGAGATGTTATAGTCACAGGAGGGGGATGGAAGCGTCTCCCTCTTTTTTATGAACGAATAATAACATACTCCTTATACGATGACTACATTTCTTTACGCAAACCCCAATCCGTCAGGATTTGACCACGCTATCCTCTCGGCGTGTACGGATGCTCTCACTCAGCTCGGCCATGACTATCAGGTGATAGACCTCTATGCCGACGGTTTCAACCCAGTGCTCACCCACGAGGAAATCACTTCGGGCGAGATAACCGACCCGCTGGTGGAGCGATATATCACCATGCTCCAGCGCACCGACCGTCTCGTTATCCTCTTCCCNATCTGGTGGGGCACNATGCCCGCCATTCTCAAGGGATTCTTTGACAAGGTGTTTGTGCGTGGCCGCATCTATGATGTCGACACTGCCACAGGAGCAATTCTCCCCTGCCTCTCCATCGGCTCGTCGATGATAGTCACCACAGGCGGAGGCGCAGCCGCTCCCTCGGCTTCGTTTATCTCCGACACCGTGATCAACGATATCCTGCTGCCGGTAGGTATCACTGGCACCGTATGGCACGATTGCGCCCAGGTCGCCACNATATCGCCCGATGCACGCACGGCCTTCATCGAATCAATCGTGAAGACTCTCGTCTGACTCATCGGATAGAAAGAATAAAACCACTGGCCCGGAAGCTTGAAGATGATAGCTTCCGGGCCAGTGGTTTATAGGGTAGTGGGATTATTTTCCGCCGGGGGTGTGGAGCGACTTGGTATCGTTCTCCTCGAGCAGACCGCGCTTGCGGAGCAGAGCGTCAACGTGGGGCTCGCGGCCTCTGAACTTGATATAGAGTTCCATGGGGTCGGCGCTTCCACCGGCTTCGAGCACATTGTGCTTGAACGATTCGGCGGTAACGGGGTCAAAGATACCTTTCTCCTTGAAGAGCTCGAAGCCGTCGCAGTCGAGCACCTCGGCCCAGAGATAGGTGTAATAGCCCGACGCATAGCCGTCGCTGCCGAAGATATGGCGGAAATAGGGGCTGCGGTAGCGGAACTGCACCTCCTCGGGCATGCCGAGTTCATTGGCCACATTGCGCTCGAANGCCATCACATCAACATCCTCGGTGGGATTGAGTTTGCCCCACTGCAGGTCGAGCAGAGCGGCGCCCACGAGCTCGGTGGATGTGAAGCCCTGGTTATGGGTCGAAGCGGCTTCGAGACGCTCGATGAGTTCGTCGGGAATCACTTCGCCGGTCTTCCAGTGGCGTGCGTAGGTCTTGAGCAGTTCGGGTTCGAATGCCCAGTGTTCGTGAATCTGCGAGGGGAGNTCCACGAAGTCGCGGTCGACATTCGTGCCGGCCTGGCTGCGGAGTGCGGCGCGGGTGAGCATGCCGTGGAGGCCGTGGCCAAACTCATGGAACATGGTCTCTACCTCATCTATTGTCAGCAGAGCCGGGGTGTCGGCAGTGGGCTTGGAGAAGTTGCCCACGTTGTAGACAATAGGACGCTGCGAGCTACCGTCGGGGTCGGTAAACGCNCTCTGGAATTCGCTCATCCATGCGCCCTGACGCTTCGAGGCGCGNGGGAAATAGTCGGTCATGAACACGGCCACATGCTCGCCGTTCTTGTCTTTCACCTCATANACCTTCACTTCGTCGAAATATTTCGGAGCGTCGGGGAGTTCGGTGAATGTCACACCATAGAGGCGTTCGGCCATATTGAAGATGCCTTTGCGCACGCTGTCGACAGCGAAATACTGGCGCACCTCATCNTCATCGAGCGCATATTTGGCCTTGCGCACCTTTTCGGCGAAGTAGTAGTAGTCGTAGGGAGCGATTTTGAAGGTGTTGCCCTCGGCATCGCTGAGTGCCTGCATCTCGGCTACTTCTTCATGCACACGCTTCACGGCCGGCTTCCATATCTTCATGAGCAGGTC
>WFLX010076425.1_pt1 | contig 10509 bp, 8 predicted proteins | sample 4967041 | NCBI WGS metagenome assembly WFLX01 (sample SAMN12857096, study PRJNA449069) | gut metagenome | isolation source: stool from male and female vole | host: Microtus ochrogaster | place: USA:Florida | collected 2017
CGCATATCGTAAAATGCTCGCATCTGTTCCGGCTGACATTAAGGCAGAGATAGATTTGTCGTTTGCAGTTTCAGATCGCATAGACGCGTGATGCGTGAACGGGGACTCTCTAAAAAACAGTTTGCAGATGCTCTTGGTCGTCGTCCGGGTGAAATAACAAAATGGCTGAGTGGTCAGCATAATTTTACCCTCGCTACCCTTGCAATGCTTTCCACTTTCTTCGGGAAACCCATCATAAACGTCGGGTGAAACAATCCTATCTCTCTGTTTATCTCTTGTTATTCCGGCAAATTGAGGGTGAGTTATGGGGCGTGGGTAAAAAAAGTTGGTGAAAAATTTGGTGGTGTCAAAAAGATCTTGTAACTTTGCACCGCTTTACAAGGGAAACCGGTCGCTTAAAGATCGGAACANAAGACTGAAATGCGAGGCCGGNAGGCCGATGTCGGTAACCTTGAAAAGTTGTCGCGGGGTGTAGCTCAGCCCGGTTAGAGTACGCGTCTGGGGGGCGTGTGGTCGCAAGTTCGAATCTTGTCACCCCGACAAAAAATCAGCGGTCGCTTTTTCAAGCGGCCGCTTTTTTTGTTGCCCAAGGACTGAGGCTGTTATCGGATGCGGATGACGGACGGAGTGTAGTTCCAGGCGAGGCGGACGGTCAGGGTGCGCGTTGCGGCGTCATAGCTCCAGCCGTACTGGCGGATCGCCTTGGGGCTGACTGCCTTTTCGAGCGGCTTGCCGTCGAGGAGCACTTCGGCCGGTGCTTTCGCGACATTCTCCACCTCAAACGTCAGCATGCGGAAGTCGGGCATTCCCTCATATCGTCCGCCGTTGTCGGAGATGCCGACCTCTGTCACTCCACCTTTTGATTCGCCTGTGAAGGTGATCAGCTGATAGGCATTGTCGGCAAGAGATGTCGGCGAAATCCTGTTGTCATCGAAAAGAGTATAGCTTGTCTTTTCGGCCGAAGGGAAATACCTGATCGTCAGGAAACGCGGATCATATTCCGTCACATTCTGAACCGGGCGGTCATACTGGGGAATGAACGAGCCTGCGCGCACGAAGAGCGGAAGAACCGAAAGAGGAGCCTTGACAGTGGCAGTGCTTCCTCCCTTATAGGTCTTGCGGGTATCGTTCCAGTCGATCCATTCGCCTTTGGGGAAGAGCACCTTGCGGCTCGTGGCGCCGGCGGTCATAACCGGTGCGACGAGGACGTTGTCGCCCCAGAGATATTCATCGCTGATCTCGGAATATTTCTTGTCAGGATTGTCGCCACGGAAGTCGAGAGGGCGGGCGAGCGGCCAGCCGTGCGTGGCGTTCTCGTATGCAAGCGTGTAGTTGTATGGGAGCCATTCATAACGCATCTTGATGAAGCGTTTGATGATGTCCTCCTGCTTGGGATAATGATATGGCTCGGGACGATCCTGGGCATGAGTGCGCAGCATCGGCGAGAAGGTTCCCATCTGGATCCAGCGNACATANAGNTCGGGNTCNTANGGCTTNGCNGGATCNACNGCNAANCCGCCGACATCNGANCCCATNTANCCGAGNCCNGAGATNCCNGANNNNANCATCAGGTTCACCTGAGGCTGAAGGCCGCCCCACGAACGCGAAACGTCCGTTGTCCAGGGGAAGACGCCATATCTCTGAAGACCGGCAGTGCCACCGCGCATCATCAGCATCGGGCGCATCTCGGGATAGTCCTTGCGCAGACCCTCATAGATCAGGCGTGACCATTCATTGCCGTATGCGTTGTGGAATTCCGATGCGGTCAGTCCGTTGTCGTGGACCATTGTCAGCGGATGAACCTCCGGTTCACCGAGATCGCCCCACCAGCCGGCGACACCTTCGGCCGTCAGGCCCTTCAGCCGGTTCCACAGCCATTCGCGTGTCTTCGGGTTCGAGACATCGAACATGCCGGCATCTCCGACCCATGTCGTGACGTCATGTGTGTTTCCTTCGGCATCCTTCACGAGCATACCCTTTCCGGAAAGCATATTGTAATTGTCGATCGCCCCCTTCTTATTTATATAAGGCTGGGAGATGAGCACCATATTAACCCCCTTGTCCTTCAGGTCGCTGAGCATCTTCCTGTGGTCAGGCCACTGGACGCTGTCCCATTCCAGACGGCCCATGTCGGTCTCGACGCCATACCAATAGAGGTCGAGGACCATGCCGTCGAGAGGATAGCCGCGAGAGATCAGCGAGTCGACCGCTCCGCGAGCCTCCTTCTCATTATGGTAGCCATATTTTGATGTGACATAACCCAAAGTCCAGAGCGGAGGAAGGGGCTGACGGCCTGTCAGACGGGTGAAGCTCTCAGTCGCTCCGGCGAGGTTGCCGTTTCCGTTTACGAAATAGTAACCGAGTCCGCTGCTGACTGGCGAGGAGTAACGGATATGGTTATTGTCTGTGACGAGGACAGCGTTGTCATAATCATCGAAGAATATGCCCGAGCCGTCCGGCTGAACGATAAAAGGAACTGAGATGCCCATCTGGCTGATTCTCGGGTCGCCGGCGGTATATCCGTAGTTCTGCCGGTTATACATCGTCAGGGTGTCACCCTCGACGGTAGGNCTGTGGCCGCGTTCGCCGCCGCCATACAGGCGGCCGGGATTGCGCAGGAAAGAGACCGAACGTTTTCCGGGAGTGGAATTGTCGATTCCCTCGAACTCGGTCAGGAGGAGGCGTCCGTCGGCATCGTAGAAAGAGACGAGGCCTGTCGCGCGGTCAATGTGGGCCGAGGTTGTCGGAGTGAAGACAACGACCTTCGAGCCGTCAGCCCATACGCGATGATCACTTTTGACACCATCGGCGATGACACCCTGGGAGAGTCTGAAGTCAACGTCAGCGCCGTTTGGAATCCGGCGTACGCGGAAGAGGCCGTCGGCTGTCGGAAGAAGGCGTATTTCGGCATCCCGGGTCGTGACCGACACTTCCCCGCCATCTGTGAAGAGAGTTCCTGCCGGAGAGCCGTTTGCGTTCAGCGCCGCCGGAATGACCAGCAGCGCCGAGAAAAGAGATCTGAATTTCATGGTCTTAAGCTTCGAGTTCAATGTCGCCGTCAACGATAACGTGCCAGGGGAGGCCGGAGGCGGCAACCTGTTCGAGGAACGGATCGGGGTTGAATTCCTCGACATTGTGGACGCCTGGCATCACCCATTCGCCCTTGAGGAACATCATCGCGCCGACCATTGCCGGAACGCCGGTCGTGTAGCTGACTGCCTGGGCGCCGGTCTCCTTGTAGGCGGCTTCGTGAGAACAGTTATTGTAGATATAATATGTGCTCTCCTTGCCCTCCTTGTCGAGGCCGCGGATGCGGCATCCGATCGAAGTCTCGCCCGTGTAGTTTTCTCCGAGCGAACCCGGGTCGGGGAGAACGGCCTTCAGGAACTGGATCGGGACGATTTCCTGACCGTTATACATCACGGGATCAATGCGGGCCATGCCTATGTCCTGAATCACGCGGAGGTGGGTCAGGTATTCCTGGCCGAAGGTCATCCAGAAGCGGGCGCGGCGGATCGTCGGGAAGTTCTGGACGAGACTCTCGAGTTCCTCATGATAGAGGAGATAGGATTCNCGNTCNCCGATGTTGGGNTAGNTCAGNGGGCGNTGGATNTCNAGATTCTCNGTCTCNACCCATTTNCCGTCTTCCCANTATTTNCCNTTCTGGGTGATCTCNCGGATNTTGATTTCGGGATTGAANTTTGTGGCGAAAGCCTTNCCNTGNTTNCCGGCGTTGCAGTCNACGATGTCGAGATANNNCATTTCNGAGAAATGGTGTTTTGCAGCATAAGCCACGAACACAGCCGACACACCCGGGTCGAAACCGCAGCCGAGGATTGCTGTCAGGCCGGCTTTTTCGAAACGCTCGCGATATGCCCACTGCCATGAATATTCAAAATGTGCCTCATCCTTGGGCTCATAGTTGGCGGTGTCGAGATAATTCACGCCGCAGGCCAGACAGGCCTCCATGATGGTGAGGTCCTGATAGGGGAGGGCGACATTGATGCAGATGTCGGGCTTATGGCGGCGGAAGAGCTCGCAGAGCTCCGGAACGGAGTCGGCGTCGACGCGGTCGGTCGTGATGTTCGGAGCGCCGATAGCCTTTGCCAGACGGTCACACTTTTCTTTTGTACGCGAGGCGATTACGATCTCCGAAAACACTTCCGGATACTGGGCGCATTTGTGGGCCACGACAGTTCCCACGCCTCCGGCGCCTATGATAAGTACTTTTCCCATATTTTCTGATATAATAAAGCGCAAAAATAGGAAAAATCTGTCATTTTTGCAACATGAAGGTGACGGATTGTCCTGAGGTCGGGGTCAGACGTGTTCAAGTATTGAAACTGTTTCTCAAATTCAAGCCGTGAAGCCATAAGTAGGCGTAAGTTCACAAATAATTTTGCAGATTCGTTCTTATTTATTAATTTTGTGAAGTCGGGTGGAGTGTCCTTTGCCCGGCATTTGGTTTAATGAAGATAGAAGTTGCTGATCTGACGGAACTTCCCGAGGCTGCGGAGCGGTTGCTCGAAGCTTTGGCCGGTCGGCGTGTTGTCGCGCTCGAGGGGGAGATGGGTGCCGGAAAGACGACACTTGTTTCGGCTCTCTGCCGACTTCTGAAGATGGACGAGGAGGCATCCAGTCCGACATTCAGCATCGTCAATGAATATGAGTCTTCGGAGACCGGAGAACGCATATATCATTTCGATTTCTATCGGATTGAAACCCCGGAAGAGGCTCTTGACCTCGGTCTTGACGACTATTTCGACAGCGGGTCGCTCTGCCTGATGGAATGGAGCGGCCGGGTCGGAAGATTTCTTCCGGAAGAAACGGCGGTTGTGGGGATTGAGGAGTTGCCGGATGGCCGGCGTCTTATAACTCTCGACGAATGAACGTTATCCACCTCAGCGAGACTGAGTCTACGAATACATACGTCTCTGCCAATGCAGGCCGGCTGGAGCCCTGGACGATCGTGGCGGCGCGCCGTCAGACCGGAGGGCGCGGCCAGCGCGGAAACTCATGGGAGGCCGAGGAGGGGAAGAACCTCACCTTCTCGATGTTCATGAAGCCCGAAGGGTTTCCGGCCCGTGACCAGTTCGCGCTTTCGGAGGCTGTCGCCCTTGCTGTCGTGGATTCGCTCGCATGTCAAGGCATCGATGCACGTGTCAAGTGGCCNAACGACATNTATGTCGGCGACCGCAAGATCTGCGGAATCCTGATCGAGCACGTCGTCACCGGGATGGACATAACGCACACAGTGGCCGGTGTCGGGCTGAACGTCAACCAGACCGAGTTCAGGTCTGACGCTCCGAATCCGGTTTCGATGGCGAATCTGGCCGGACGNGAGTTCGATACCGAAGAGTTGCTCTCCGATCTCGGCGCGAAGATCCGGGCATATTGCGAACGATCCTTCACACCCGAGGGGAGATCCGGACTTCACGGAATGTTCAAGAACAACCTGTGGCGCGGCGACGGAGCTTTCCATCCGTTTTCAGAACCGGACCGGGAACGCTTTGAAGCCCGGATCGCGGATGTAGAGCCCGGGGGAATGCTTGTCCTCGAGAAGAAAGATGGCAGCTGCTCCCGATATGCCTTCAAGGAAGTGGTGTTCGAATTGCTTCAATCCGAAGAAGAAACCGCTCCCGAAACCGATAACATACATGTCCCGGCGGACATCAATAACATAACCATCTAACACACCCTAACTCAGGATGCTGACCGTCTCGATTGTAACCTACCACACGGCTGAACAGGAACTCCGTTCGGCCCTGCGCTGTCTCGAGACGCCTGAAGTCGTCCGGATCTGGGTGGTCGACAACGGCCGGGATGAGAAGATCCGGAAGATCTGCGAGGAGTTCCCGAAGGTCGAGTATCTGCAGTCTCCCAATGTCGGGTACGGCAGCGGCAACAACATCGCGATCCGCAAGGCCCTGGAAGAAAATCTCGCGCCATATCATCTCGTGATGAACACTGATGTGGCCTTCGATAGCGATATTCTTCCGAAGCTGTCCGAAATGATGGACCGTCATCCCGAAGCGGGATGTATCCAGCCCAAGATCCTTTCGCCGGAAGGCGACCTGCAGTATAACTGCCGCCGTCTCCCGACACCCTTTGACCTGATCACCAGGGTCGTCTTCCCGAAGAACTGGTTCAAGAAGGAACGCGACCGCTATCTGCTGAAGCATCTCGACCTCGACAGGCCATGGAACATCCCCTATCATTCCGGGAGCTTCATGTTCCTGCGACTCGACACGCTCCGCAAGGTCGGTCTCTTCGACGAACGTTTCTTCCTTTATCCAGAGGATATTGACCTGACACGCAGGATTCACCGTGATTACCTGACCCTCTACTGGCCCGGCGTCTCGCTTGTCCATTCCCACAGGGCCGCCTCGAAGAAAGTCCCGAAGCTCTTCTGGATCCATGCCATGAATATCATCAGGTATTTCAACAAATGGGGATGGTTCAATGATCCCGAGCGGACCCGCTTCAATGCGGATATCGAGAAGCCGCTGAAGCTCGACTGACACCTTCTCCCGGAAATTTAGAGTACGTCTCATAAAAGCCTGTGTCTTTCCATGTCAGTTTCCGAAACGAAAATATTTCTCCGCTCTCTCCGTCCTGTTTCCCTATTCTATATTCTGGCTGTTCTGTTGATTGTTGCCCCCGCCTGCGGCGCGTCGGGCAAGAACCGGTCGTCTGCCGACTCGGATGAGGCTGCTGTGACGGCTCTTTCCGAAGAAAAGGTTTCCGCACCGGCCTTCAATGCAGACAGCGCTTATTCATACGTCGGGCGTCAGGTCTCCTACGGACCGCGCGTTCCGAACAGCGAAGCACACCGCAAGACNGGCGACTGGCTTGTTTCGGAACTGAAGCGCCACGGGGCGCAAGTGACCGAGCAGACTCCGGTGCTGACNGCGTTTGACGGGACGAAACTCCNCGCCCGCAACATCTTCGGCCGTTTCAATCCCGAAGCTCCGCGCAGACTGCTGTTGCTTGCCCATTGGGACTGTCGTCCATGGGCCGACGAGGATCCCGATCCGGCCCGGCGGACAGAACCTGTCGACGGAGCCAATGACGGAGCCTCCGGAGTCGGGGTGCTTCTTGAAGTTGCCCGTAACCTGAAGAGTGTCCGCCCTGATGCCGGTGTAGACATACTTTTTGTCGATGCCGAAGACTGGGGAACGGCAGGTGACGATGAATCATGGGCTCTGGGTGCGAAATATTTCGCTTCAAATCTTCCCGGCGGAGACTATTCGCCGGAAGCCGCCATCCTTCTCGATATGGTCGGAGGCGAAGGTGCCGTTTTCCCGCGCGAATATTTTTCGCAGACCAATGCTCCGGCCCTGACCGACCGGTTCTGGGAGGCGGCGGCGAAGCTCGGATATGGCGATACCTTCCCGCAGACGATGGGAAGCGCAGTCACCGATGACCATGTCGAGCTTCTGAAAGCCGGAATACCGACGATCGACATAATCGACTATAGGGAAGGAACCGGATTCTGCCCTCAGTGGCACACGACGTCCGACAACATGTCCGGAATATCGCGCGCGACCCTCGGAAAGGTCGGCCGGACCCTGATGTTGTTTATCAAAGAATTCTGAATCAAACAAATATAAGATGAATTTTATCGAAGAACTCACATGGCGCGGAATGATCCACACCATGATGCCGGGAACCGAAGAACAGCTTGAGAAAGAGATGACGACGGCCTATCTCGGTATTGATCCGACAGCGGATTCGCTGCATATCGGTCACCTGTGCGGAGTGATGATGCTCCGCCATTTCCAGCGTTGCGGACACAAACCTATCGCTCTGGTCGGCGGAGCGACCGGAATGATCGGTGACCCTTCGGGAAAATCGGCCGAACGTAATCTTCTCGACGAAGAGACCTTGCGCCACAATCAGGGAAGCCATCAAGAAGCAGCTCGGGAAGTTCCTCGATTTCAACAGCGACGCCCCGAACCGCGCGGAGCTGGTCAACAACTACGACTGGATGAAGGACTTCTCCTTCCTNGATTTCGCNCGCGAGATCGGAAAGCACATCACAGTCAATTATATGATGGCCAAGGAATCGGTCCAGAAGCGGCTGAACGGCGAAGCCCGCGACGGCCTCTCCTTCACCGAGTTCACCTATCAGCTCCTCCAGGGATATGACTTCCTCCACCTCTACGAAGACAAAAACTGCCGTCTGCAGCTCGGCGGCTCGGACCAGTGGGGCAACATCACGACCGGTGCGGAGCTTGTCCGCCGCAAACTCGGCGGCGAGGTGTTCGCCCTCACATGCCCTCTGATCACGAAGGCCGACGGAGGCAAGTTCGGAAAGACCGAGAGCGGCAATATNTGGCTTGATCCCCGATANACCTCTCCCTATAAATTCTATCAGTTCTGGCTCAACGTCAGCGATGCCGACGCAGAGAAATATCTGAAGATCTTCACAGCCCTTTCGAAAGAGGAGATCGAGGCTCTCGTTGCCGAGCATGCTCAGGATCCGGGTCAGCGTCCGATGCAGAAGCGTCTCGCCAAAGAGGTTACCGAGATGGTACACTCTCCCGAAGATTATGAGGCTGCAGTCGCCGCAAGCCGTATACTCTTCAGCAATGACACGGCCGACGCGCTGGCGAAGCTGGATGAGAAGACGCTTCTTGATGTCTTCGACGGTGTCCCGACCTTCCCTGTCGCCAAGAGTGATCTTGAAGCCGGAATCCCCCTGCTGGATCTGCTTGCGGTCAACACCAAGGTCTTCAATTCCAAAGGTGAGGCCCGCAAGATGGTTCAGGGCGGAGGTGTCAGCATCAACAAGGTGAAGCAGACAGACCCGAATGCGACAATCGATGCTTCATCGCTTCTTGCCGGGAAGTATCTGCTTGCCCAGAGAGGAAAGAAGAACTATTACCTGATAATTGTGGAATGAAGCTGATGAAGAGTCTGCTTAAAAAGATATTGTGTGCCGCCGTTCCGGCCCTGTTGCTCGTTTCGTGTGACAAGTCTGATGACGATACCCCCTCGAACCTCTATCAGGAATATGAGGTCCTGGTGGAGAAGGGTGGAGTCTCGGCTTTCGCGAACCTGCGCAAGGATGGTGGTGACGGAGAGAGGATCAGGGTGTCCGAAGGATCGCTGACGGTCAATACTCTGACGATGTACTACACAAAGCCGGAGACACCGACCGACCCCGAATATACATATTTCGCAACGCTCGCCTCGAACCACACCAAGGCTGTTTTCCGTTTCCGCAATTCCAAAGGAAAGACACTGGTCAACACAGCCGAATATTCAGAGGTTCCCGAGGTCAGCCCGGTTGTGGATAATCTATATGAGGTTCACACCGGAGATGTCATACGTCTGAAGCTCAACGGTGCTTCCGTTAACGAANTCGAGGGATGGCTGGTCGGCTCTTCATCGCTTGCGACCCCGATATCGCTGACGATAACAGGAACTTTAGACATGTCGNCGGGCGAAGCCGAGATCCTNTTGCCGTCGGTGACTCCCGGTGTCTATAATCTTGTTCTGGATGTCAGCCGTGCCTTCCCGGTGACAGACGGCGACGGCACAGCCGGCGGCCGGATGCTCGTCATNCGGAGATACCGCACNAACCTCAAGTTCTGANCNCCGGAGGTCNGAAGCCGGGATGCAAACCTGAAAAGGCGTCGAANCNAANATAAAGGTGTCAGACTAATAGGCGTNAAGCCAATATATAGCTTAAAAAACAATCAGCGGCGGATTTTAAAACCCGTCGCTGATTATTTTTTATANCTTCGAAGTCAGGAATCAGATGTGGGGACCTGCCTGNGCAAGACGCTTGCCNGTCTCGTTGGTCTCGAATTTCTTGAAGTTCTTGATGAACATTTCAGCGAGTTCGCGTGCCTTGACGTCCCANTCCTTGGGATCGGCATAAGTGTCGCGCGGATCGAGGATCTTCGGATCTACGCCCGGAAGCTCTGTCGGGATGACAAAGTCGAAATAGGGAAGAACCTTTGTCGGAGCCTTGTCGATCGAACCGTCGAGGATGTCATCGATGATACCGCGGGTATCACGGATGGAGATACGCTTGCCGGTACCGTTCCAGCCTGTGTTCACGAGATAGGCGTGAGCGCCGCTGAGGTGCATCTTCTTCACGAGCTCCTCGGCATACTTGGTGGGGTGGAGCGAAAGGAACGCGGCACCGAAGCATGCGGAGAATGTCGGAGTCGGCTCTGTGATTCCGCGCTCTGTACCTGCGAGTTTCGCNGTGAAGCCGGAGAGGAAGTAATACTGAGCCTGCTCGTCATTGAGGATAGAGACGGGAGGAAGCACACCGAAGGCGTCGGCCGAAAGGAAGATCACCTGTTTTGCGTGAGGACCTTTTGAAACGGGCTTCACGATATTCTCGATGTGATAGATAGGATAAGAAACGCGGGTGTTCTCTGTCACGCTCTTGTCTGCGAAGTCACAGACGCCGTCTTTCACGGTTACGTTCTCGAGAAGGGCGTCGCGCTTGATGGCGTTGTAGATGTCGGGCTCGCTTTCCTTGTC
>WFLX010063712.1_pt1 | contig 10507 bp, 6 predicted proteins | sample 4967041 | NCBI WGS metagenome assembly WFLX01 (sample SAMN12857096, study PRJNA449069) | gut metagenome | isolation source: stool from male and female vole | host: Microtus ochrogaster | place: USA:Florida | collected 2017
AAACGACGAACTGTTGAAAAACGTCACCGCCAAAGCTCAAGTATGGCTCGGTGAAGCCTATGACGAAGAAACCCGCGCCGAAGTAAAGCGCATGCTCGATGACCCGGATCCGTCTGCTCTTATCGAGGCTTTCTACCGCGACCTCGAGTTTGGCACCGGCGGTCTGCGCGGCATAATGGGTGCAGGCTCTAACCGCATGAACATCTACACCGTGGGTGCAGCCACTCAGGGTCTGGCCAACTACCTCAAGGAAGCATTTGCCGATCTTCCCGAAATTTCGGTAGTTGTAGGTCACGACGTGCGCAACAATTCACGCAAGTTTGCTGAAATAGTTGCCGATATTTTCTCTGCCAACGGTATCAAAGTCTATCTTTTCGACTCGTTCCGTCCTACGCCCGAGCTCTCTTACGCCATCCGTAAACTCGGCTGCCAGAGTGGCGTGAACATCACCGCCTCCCACAATCCCAAAGAATACAACGGCTATAAGNCATATTGGGCCGACNGNGCACNGANTATCTNNCNCCACGATGTCAACATCATCNATCGCGNNANCCAGATNCATGGCGCTGATGAAATCAAATTCAAGGGCGNTCCCTCAAAGATTACCATCATCGGCGACGAAATGGATGCTCAGTTCCTTGCCGACATCAAAGGCCTCTCGCTCAGCCCCGAGGCTATAGCCAACAACCGCGACCTCAAGATTGTCTACACCCCGATTCACGGAACGGGCGTCAATCTGATTCCCCGCTCGCTTAAGAACTTCGGCTTCGAGAATATAATCCATGTTGCCGAACAGGACGTTCCTTCAGGTGACTTCCCCACCGTCGAATCGCCTAACCCCGAAGTACCCTCAGCAATGGCTCTCGGCATCGCTAAAGCAAAGGAAGTAGGCGCTGACCTCATCATGGCTTCTGACCCCGATGCCGACCGTATAGGCTGCGTGCTCCGCGACAATAAAGGCGAATGTGTGTTGCTCAACGGCAACCAGATCTGCATGATTCTCCTCTACTATATCATGACCCGCAACGCCGAGCTTGGCCGCCTGACAGGCAAGGAATACNTCGTANAGACCATCGTTACGACCGAAACAATCAAGTCAATAGCTGAGAAAAACAACATCGAGATGTTTGACTGCTACACCGGCTTCAAGTGGATTGCCGCTATTATCCGTGAGCACGAAGGCATCGCCCGCTATCTCGGCGGCGGTGAGGAGAGCTACGGCTTCCTCGCTGAAGATTTTGCCCGCGATAAAGACGCCGTTTCAGCCGTATCGCTCATGGCCGAAGCTGCTGCATGGGCTAAGGATAAAGGTCTCAACTTCCTCCAGCTCCTTCAGGAAATCTATATAAAATATGGTTTCTCACGCGAGGCCGGCATATCGGTTGTTCGCACAGGCAAAGCCGGCGCCGAGGAAATTCAGGCTATGATGAAGAACTTCCGCGNNAATCCTCCNAANNANCTTGGCGGAAGCCCGGTTGTCACCATCAAGGACTACGATACACTCAACCTCACCACTCTGCCATCCGGTGAAATCACTAAGATGGATATGCCCGTTACCTCCAACGTGCTCCAGTACTTCACCGCCGATGGTTCCAAGGTTTCTATCCGTCCTTCAGGCACAGAACCTAAGATTAAGTTCTACATCGAAGTAAAAGGTAAAATGGAAACAGCCGAAGACTACGACAAAGCTATCGACGAAGCCAACGCTAAAATCGAGGCTGTCAAGAAAGACCTCGGTATAGCCTGACAATAATGGAGTCGGGGCGCCCCGACCAATCTAAACTCTCCGCCGGAGTGTCAGAATTCAATCGATTTTGACACTCCGCCTTGTTTTTTCCCGTATGGCGGAGCTGGGAATGAAATGCCATAANCAGAGGCGAATGGCTGATGGCGNAGAGGAAGGGATCAATAAAGCAACAGCGCCGGAATCCACAAATGGATTCCGACGCTGCCTGCATCTTACGTTATATCTTCTTATCGACGAGCCTTGGTTTTGGCTGTTGACTTCTTGCTGCTAGTTGANTTCTTTGAAGTAGACTTTTTCTTGCTTGCTGTAGTCTTGCTCTTGCTGGCAGTCGATTTACTCTTGCTGGCAGTTGCCGACTTCGATCTGCGAGCTTTAGACTTGCGTTTAGCCGACTTGCCGCTTCTCTTCACCGGACCATAGTTCTGCGACTTCTTGTAGGTGTTATGGTCAAAAGTGAAAATGTCTTTGTGCGGAACTCCATTTTCGAAGTCGATGATAGCAGTCGGATTGATGGCCAGACCCATGTAGCGGGTTTCGAAATGGAGGTGCGGACCGGTCGAACGTCCGGTGTTGCCGCCAAGCGCAATAGGCTCACCCGCCTTTACACGCTGATTGGGCTTAACCAGAAATTTTGAAAGGTGTCCGTAGACGGTCTCCATACCGTTGTCGTGGCGCACAACGACGTAATATCCGTACCCGCGTCCCTCATACTTCGTCAGGCGAACCTTTCCGTCAAAGGCCGACACCACAGTGTCGCCAATCGACAGTCGCAGGTCAGTTCCGCGATGCACGCGGCCGAACCGACGACGATAACCATAATTAGATGTGATGGCACCGGGTACCGGCGGCACGTAAGTGCTCACGTCGATATCTTTTACCGACGGTATTTCGACGCCGTTGTAGGGATTAACGGATTCGCTGTTCCAATGAAAACTGAAAATCTCATTATCAAGTTCGAGCTCCGATTCGCGCTCGCGAAGGTCATTGAGAAACGCCTTCATGTGATTGACCTTTATCTCGGCGCCGGCCGGACGCTGGTTGGCTATAAGGCTTTCGTGTTGATTGCTGTGGAGTGAGGGGAGCTTGTACTGCGCCGATGCTTCGGGTGAGGCGATGGCCGCAAACGTCAGCATCGAAACTGCTGTAGCAAGTATTTTATTTACTATTGACATTACGTTTGTTTTGGGTGAGGCGAGAGATGTGTTCCGCTGGTCTCTAAGGTTAGAAATCTGTTTAAGGTATAGTAGAAAAAGAAAAATATCACTTACCGCTCTTCGTCGGGCGAATAAATCGCACGGATATTCTGAGGCGTCCAGTCAAATACCTCGTCGGNCGTGAAGAAACGCTTGATTTCGACTTCNGCATCTTCAAGCGATGACGATGCATGGACAACGTTTTCCTGNCCGCTCATCGAAAAGTCGCCGCGAATCGTGCCGGGAAGAGCCTCNCGGCTATTGGTCGCGCCGGTCATCAGACGAACCACACGGATTGCATCGTTGCCTTTAAGCACCATAACGATAACCGGAGTCGCCATCATCGAAGCGAGAATCAACGGAAAGAACGGACGCTCCACGAGGTGAGCATAGTGCTCACGCAAAATCTGCTCGTCAAGCTGCATCATCTTCATGCCGCAGATTATAAGGCCCTTCTGCTGGAAGCGCTTCAAAATGTCGCCTACAAGTCCGCGAGCCACTGCCGACGGCTTGAAAATTACTAATGTTTTTTCCATTGAAATTGGTAAGATATAATTACTATTGAGTGGTATGTTTGTCTTTTTCTGACGTTCAAAGTTANTCATTTGTGGCTCTACATCAAAATGTTACCTCTTCAAAAAAACTTTAAAACGGTTAAAACCGATGCCCGCTCCGCCTGCAAGTATCTAATCTACAATAGCTTGCATCGAAATGCAAAAAATGGTGAAATTTTGTATCACATTTAAAAATTGCACAATCCCGGATTTTGAGTGCATGTAATTGCCACAGTTTCAACTGCGCCGATTATAACTACCGACGGTCAGCTTATCATGCTCCAATCGATTGTCTTGGCAAACAGGCGCTGCATCTCCGTGCGTAGGCGCGCATGGTCGGGACGCGACAGAGCAGCGTCGTCGCGGAGCACATACTCGGCTTCGTCGCGGGCCAACTGAATTATCCGCCCGTCGGTTGCAAGATTGGATATTTTAAGGTCGATTGCCATTCCGCTCTGCAGCGTTCCCTCAAGGTCGCCAGGACCTCGCATCTTAAGGTCGGCTTCAGCCACGAGAAAACCATCGGTCGTTGAGGTCATTATTTCCAGACGCTTACGTGTCTCTTTGGCGATAGCGCGTTTCGACATTAGTATNCAGTAGCTCTGCGCCGCTCCNCGCCCCACTCGTCCGCGTAGCTGATGNAGCTGCGAAAGGCCGAAGCGCTCGGCGTTTTCAATGACCATCGTCGTGGCGTTGGGGACATTGACACCAACCTCAATCACCGTTGTCGCCACAAGTATATCGGCTTTACCACTGGCAAACAATTCCATCTGAGCATCCTTCTCGGCAGGTTTCATCTTGCCGTGCACATAAGCCACCTTCCAGTGCCGGAAGTTCTCGCAGATAGTTTCATAGCCTTCCTCAAGGCTCTTAAGGTCGGACTTCTCACTCTCTTTTATGAGAGGATAGACTATATATATCTGGCGCCCCTGCCGCAGTTGCCGCGTTATACCGCGATATACGTCGAGGCGATTGTCGTCGTAGCGCAGAAGCGTTGTCACGGGCTTACGTCCGGGAGGCAACTCGTCGATTACCGACACGTCGAGGTCGCCATAGACAGTCATGGCGAGCGTTCGGGGAATCGGAGTTGCAGTCATCACAAGCACATGAGGCGGAACGACATTCTTCTTCCACAATCGTGCACGCTGCGCCACGCCAAAGCGGTGCTGCTCGTCAATCACCACGAATCCGAGATTGGAAAACTGCACCTTGTCCTCTATTACGGCGTGCGTTCCGATGAGTATATGCAGACTGCCGTCGGCAAGTTGCTGCGCTATTATATCGCGGTCTTTCTTGCGGGTNGAGCCGGTGAGNAGTTTGACGTTGACACCCACTTTGGCCGCCATTGACGAGATGGTTTCAAAATGCTGAGTGGCCAGAATCTCCGTGGGAGCCATCAGACAGGCCTGATAGCCGTTGTCGAGCGCTATCAGCATCGTGAGAAGTGCCACGAGGGTCTTGCCGCTGCCAACATCGCCTTGCAGAAGTCGATTCATCTGCCGCCCGCTGTTCATATCGGCCCTTATTTCTTTGATGACGCGTTTCTGTGCGCCGGTGAGCTCAAAGGGCATACACTGCTCGTAGAACGCATGGAAGTATCGCCCGACTTTCGTAAATCGGAATCCTCCCGCCATTGCCGAGCGCTTGCGGCAATAGCTGAGTATGTTGAGCTGCAGATAAAACAGCTCTTCGAATTTAAGGCGGAAACGTGCCTTGTCGAGNTGGTCGCGGTTGGTCGGATGATGAATNGCTTTCAGCGCCTNGGCTTTAGGCAGCAGCTTCAGGCGCGACAAAAGTTCGGCCGGAAGTGGTTCCGCGATATATGACGCGTAGCGGTCAAGTATGGCCGACTGCCAGTTGGAAATCATGCGCGACGATACACCGCGGTTTCTCAGTTTCTCGGTCAGCGGGTAGACGCCGCGGAATGTCATGCGCGTTTCGGCACTCTGAGGTATATCGATTTCGGGGTGGACCATGCTCCACGTTCCCTGAAACGGCGACGGTTTGCCGAATAGCACGTATTCCAGACCGGTACGGTAATTCTCCCGAATCCATTTTATGCGGTGGAACCATACGACCTCCATCATCTTCGACCCGTCGGTAAACAGCGCCACAAGACGTGTCTTCGCCCCCTCACCTTGCAATGTGAAGTTTACAAAGTGGCCTTTGACCTGCACCATCGGCATATCNCCATCAAACTCCGCTATTCGGTAGAATTTCGAACGGTCGACATATTGATTCGGGAAATGATACAGCAAATCATAGCAGGTGCGTATACCCAATTCCTTGTCCAGAAGTTCAGCCATTTTCGGCCCGACTCCCTTCACGAATTTCACATCGGTGTCACGCAACCGGTCCATATCCAGAGCAATGATTTCGGGTTAGGATTCGNGGTCGTAATGTCGCAATATGTCGAGATCGTCGCGCCGCGTCACTTTCATCAGACTCACGTCGCCTTCCACCAGCTCTGGCGCCCCGAATCCGGCAAATTCCATCACTGAAGCATCGTCAGTCATCTCGGCCCGGTAAGGAAGCGAGTATGCCTGCCGGAGTTTACCGGCGTCGAAAGCCTGTGGAGTCTGCACGCGTACATAGCGGCTGCGGTCCACCGCAGCCGACAATCCATCGGTGCTCAGCTCCCTCATCGAATCGTCCATAGCAATCACCGGGACAGCGCCGGAGGCTCCCGCTCTAACCGATTCAAGCAACCGCCGGGCCACATCGCTGCTCAGCAACGGCCGCGCCGCGTCGTGGACCATTATTACTCCGGTATAGTCGGCATCCAGGGAATCTACAGCATTTTTCACCGACTCCCAGCGCGTGGCTCCTCCGATGACAGTTTTCGGACTTTGGAAACCGGCTGCACGGCACATCGCCGCCCACTCGTCGCGCCAGTCGCGAGCAATCACAAGGCGGATATCGGCCTCCGGCAACGCCGCACGCACACGGTCTATGGTAGTCATCAGCAACGGACGCCCGCCATAGTCGCAATACTGCTTCGGCATCGACGCACCGAATCGCGAGCCGCTTCCGCCCGCAACGATTATCACTGTTACTGCTCCGCTGTTCATTTCGACGACGGCGAAGACAGAACGGCCTCATAATCGGCCGGAGTAGTGATTAGCCGGACGGCCTCGTTGTAGACCGGATTGATGACGTTGGCCACACGGAAATAGGTGGATTGCGTGAACAGATCGCGTCCTATCAGCGCTTTCATTATGACCTCGATTACCGGTTTGCTTCGCTCGAACTGCTCCGCCTCGAATTTCACGCCTTCTTTTTCGCCGAGCGCGCGCAGTCCGTCGAGCATTTCGGGCGTGATGCGGAAGTCGTCNACGAAAGCATCTTCCGTTCTGTATTTTTTCTGAAGTGCTTTGCGATTTTCGTCGATATAATTGACACAGAACTGATTCAGGAGGCCTTTTGCAACGAGGTCGCGATAATAGTCGCTGTATTTTGTGGTGTCGACAGCCACGAAGCGGTCAGGCATGATGCCACCGCCGCCGTAGACAGGTCGGCGCAGACGCAGCGTCTCATAACGGAGCGCGTCGTCGAAGTGCACGCTGTCGGCATTCATATATTCGCCGTGCTGCAGACGGTCTATCAGTTCGCGGTCGTAGCTATCCTCATCGCCGGCCACGTAAGGCTTCTGAATCGAACGGCCCGAGGGCGTGTAATAGCGCTGGGTNGTCAGACGAATCATCGACCCGTCGGGGAACGGGAATGGACGCTGCACAAGTCCTTTGCCAAACGTGCGCCGGCCGACCACAGCTCCACGGTCGTTATCCTGCATGGCACCGGCGAGAATCTCGCTCGCCGAGGCCGAATACTGATTGACCGTAACCACCACGCGGCCTTCATTCATCGGCCCGTCGGAAGTGGTGCGGTAATAGAACGGCTCTACGTGCTCACCCTTTGTGAACACTACCGTATCGCCCTGATTGAGGAANAGACCGGCCAAATCGTAGGCCGCTTTGAGATAACCGCCGCCATTGTCCTCNAGGTCTATTATNATATCGCGCATACCTTTGCCGGCAAGCNTGGCCATAGCNTTGCGAACCTCATCGAACGTGCTCTCGCCGAAGCGCGACACTCTTATATAGCCCACGCCGGGAGCAGCCATAAACGCGGCATCTACGCTTGCAATCGGAATATCGTCGCGCACAATCCTGAATTGTATCGGCTTGGAAGCACCTTTGCGAAGCACCTCTACATTGACCGTCGTCCCCTTGGGGCCGCGGAGCACTTTCTGAATATCCGTATTNTTCTTCTTGACGCCCGAAATCACGGTATCGTTAGCCATAAGTATGCGGTCGCCGGCAAGCATCCCGACTTTTTCCGACGGACCGCCGGGCACAGTCTGAATCACATAGAGCGTATCGTTAAGCATCTGGAATTGAATACCGATGCCTGAGAAGTTGCCCTGAAGCGGTTCAGTCAGCTCGCGTGTTTCCTCCGGATTGGTGTAGGTCGAGTGAGGATCGAGCTTCTTGAGCATGGCTACGATGCCGGCTTCGACAATATCGGGCGCGTTGACCGTGTCGACATAGAATTTTTCGATAATCTGCTCCACGTAGTTGAGCTTCTGAATCGGTGGGAAATCCTGCTTCAGCGGCGGAGCGGCCACCGCAGACTGAGCGGCCATCACCAATGCCGCCAATGCGAATATTGCGTTTTTAATCTGTTGTTTCATATTGTGTCTGTTATTACTATTTCGGTTGGTCATCATTTTTTTCAGGTGGTAGCAGCGGAGCGGTGTCGTAGCCATAGCGCTGCAGTTCGCGGACAATGCTTGAGCTCACGGCCGCCAGCTCCGGAAGAGCAAAAAGTATCACCGTTTCAAGCCCTGAAATCATGCGGTTGACGTCGGCCATATTGCGCTCATACTCGAAGTCGGCCACGCTTCTCACCCCGCGGAGCAGCCATCGGGCGCCGCATTGCTTNGCGGCATCGGCAGTCAGTCCGCTCCAGGCCATAACGTCGACTCGCTCCGACNGNCCCACGGCAGCACGGACCTCGGCCACGCGTCGGGCGGAATCAGCCTCGGCATCGGGCTTTGAGTCGTTGATGCCAATGACAACAGTCACGTGGTCAAACAACTCCAGACCGCGCTGAAGCACCGACAGATGGCCCAGTGTGAAAGGGTTGAACGATCCGGCGAAAACGGCCCGCCGCTCGCCGTCATGAGATTTGGGAATCATCTTCTATAACGAGATTTTCAATGATGAAATTCTGACGTTCCACGGAGTTCTTACCCATATAGAAGCGGAGAAGTTCGCCCACACCGTCCTCCTTGTGCATCGACACTTTATCGGCACGCATATCCTCGCCGATAAAATCGCGGAATTCTTCAGGCGAAATTTCTCCGAGACCTTTGAATCGCGTTATCTCGGCGTTGGTTCCCAATCGGTCAATCGCCGTGATTCGCTCCTGATCGTTGTAGCAGTAATAGGTTTCCGATTGTGCGGCCGACGACGACTTGGTGTCGCGGCGCTTTGTCAGCTTTTTGTTGCGCACGCGGAAAAGCGGCGTCTGGAGTATGTAGACGTGGCCCCGTTTTATCAGCTCGGGGAAGAACTGCAGGAAGAAGGTCAGCAGCAGCATGCGTATATGCATGCCGTCGACGTCGGCATCCGTAGCGATTATCACCTTGTTGTAACGCAGTCCGTCGATGCCGTCCTCGATATTGAGAGCAGCCTGAAGCAGATTGAACTCTTCGTTTTCATAGACCATCTTTTTGGTCTTGGCATAGGTGTTTTTCGGCTTTCCGCGCAGAGAGAACACTGCCTGAGTCTCGACGTTGCGAATCTTCGTTATCGANCNTGCTGCCGAGTCGCCCTCGGTGATGAATATCGACGATGCCAGTTTCTTCTCTTCCGGACCGCGGGAGTCGTTGAGATGCNCGCGGCAGTCAAGAAGTTTCTTGTTGTGGACGCNGATTTTCTTTGCCTGTTCACGGGCTTTTTNGNTGNCCANCGACAGCGATTTACGCTCGCGCTCGTTTTCGAGCACTTTTTTCAGAATCACGTCAGCCGTCTCCTTCTCGCGATGGAGATAATTGTCGAGTTCGCGCTTTATGAAGTCGCTCACGTATTTTGCCACCGTCGGACCGTCAGGCCCCATATCGCGCGAATTGAGCTTAGTTTTGGTTTGCGATTCAAATACCGGCTCCTGAACTTTTACCGATATGGCTGCCTGTATACCACCGCGTATATCGCTGTATTCCAGATTCGGTTTCCCGAGGAAGTCCTTGATTGTACGTGACACGGCCTCTTTAAACGCCGTCAGATGCGTACCGCCTAAAGGCGTATGCTGTCCGTTGACAAACGAATAGTATTCCTCACCGTACTGATTGGCATGCGTTATCGCCACTTCTATATCATCACCTTTCAGATGAATAATAGGATAAAGCGGATCGGCCGTCATTGCATCGCGCAGCANNTCGAGCAGNCCGTTGCGCGACACNTATTTCTGACCATTNTAGTTTATGACGAGTCCGGCGTTGAGGTAAGTATAGTTTTTTATTAGCGGGACAATGTATTCCTCGTGGTAACGGTAGTTCTTAAACAGCGTATCGTCGGGTGTAAACTGAACGAATGTTCCCGAACGATCGGTCGAGTCCTCGGTTTCGCCCTCAAATATGAGCGCACCGCGGCAATACTGCGCCAGCTTCGTCTTGTCCTCGCGGTAGCACTGTATCCGGAAATCCGACGACAGCGCATTGACCGCCTTTAAGCCCACACCGTTCAGACCCACTGACTTCTTAAACACCTTGGAGTCATATTTCGCTCCGGTATTCATCGTCGATGTAGCCGCAATCATACGGCCAAGAGGTATGCCGCGGCCATAGTCGCGCACCGTGACGGTCGTATCCGTTACCGTCACGTCAATCTGCCGGCCATTGCCCATCATAAACTCATCGACCGAGTTATCGAGCACCTCCTTTAGCAGCACATATATACCGTCGTCGGAAGCCGTGCCGTCGCCCAGCTTTCCGATATACATTCCGGGGC
>WFLX010039892.1_pt1 | contig 10506 bp, 8 predicted proteins | sample 4967041 | NCBI WGS metagenome assembly WFLX01 (sample SAMN12857096, study PRJNA449069) | gut metagenome | isolation source: stool from male and female vole | host: Microtus ochrogaster | place: USA:Florida | collected 2017
GGGCAGGTATTATTCAGGTACTCCGGCCCCACCTTGGCCCAGCAGAATTTCCCCACCTCGGGCAACAGTCAGGACATCAGCGGACGGCTGGTTGGCGGTAAGACCCGCTTCTACGAAGCTATTCCCGACGCCAAGCACCCCGGCAAACGTCGCCTTTGGGGGCAGGTGGAATGGCGCACGCGAAACTATTTTTCCATAAGCCGAAAATTCTCGCTCGGTGTTGAGGGTCAGCTGCTTGCAAGCACTCGCAAGCTCTTCGATGACTACTTCAGCTCCATCAGCTCCGCACCCGTGTACTCTCCGACTCCGGCGTCAAACAACTCATTCCACCCCGAACTCCGAGCCAACAGCTTCGTTGCCGTAGGGTTGGTGCCGGTGGTGAAATTCAGCTCATCGTTCTCCGCACGACTGTCGGCCAACGCCTTCGTGCCCTTCCGCAAATTCGTTCACATGCCCGACGGCGGCGTGCGCTACGGAAAGTGGTTCAACAGCGCCAAGGCTTTTACCGAGCTTGACCTGGTGTACAGCTTCCCATTCGCCTCGGTTGCGGCATACGCCAATTATTCAAGTTGCCCGGGAGCAAAATTCAATGTGGGCATCTCNCTNGGCCTTTACCTGCCCGCTCCCAAGTTNCTATGAATAAGGTAATTCNCNGTGGCTATGTAGGCCGNNNCCCGCAGATGCGGATNGTCGACNAAAGCCGTGTGGCTGAATTCAGCCTCGCCACCACCGAACGTCGGCGTGGACGCGACGCGCAAGGAAAGGAAGTTGAAATGCCCGAAATCACCGAGTGGCACCGCATCGTAATGTGGGGACGCAGCGCCGAAATTGCCGAAAAATTCATCCGCAAAGGCTCACATCTGCTCCTGGAAGGGCGTCTGCGCACACGCAAGTGGTCCGACCGGAACGCCATTGAGCGCACCATCACCGAAATCCACGTCGACACTTTCGAATTATTACCCAAATAGTTGGTTTAGAGTCAATTCCGGGGTGACAATGACATAATTGGTCATTGTTAATCCAAATTTCTCAAAACCATAATCTTCATACATTAATCCACATCCAAACCATTAAATTTTAAACCAAAAATATGAGAATGGACGGACGCCGCCAGAGCGGCAACGTAGACGATCGCCGCGGCTTGAGTGCCGGCAAAAAAGTAGGACTTGGCGGTGGCCTTGTCGGCATCATTGCCATCGTTGTTGTAACCCTCCTCGGGGGTGGAAACATTGGCGATGTTATTGGCAATGTTGTCGGTTCAGGAGCTCTGAATCAGAACGTTGGCTACACTCAGGAGTACACCCCGGATGCCGAGGACGAGCGTCTGGCCGTGTTCGCCTCGCAAATTCTGGNCGGNNNGGAGGATGTATGGACCGNCGAGTTTCGCCGTCAGGGATGGGGCGAATACGAAGCNCCGNANCTGGTANTTNTCAGCGGTGCCGTGAACTCCGGATGTGGTAATGCCACCTCACAGACTGGTCCGTTCTACTGCTCGGCCGACCAGACGGTATACATCGACCTCGACTTCTTCAAACAAATGCAAAGTCAGATTGGCGCCAGCGGCGACTTTGCCTACGCATACGTCATCGCTCATGAGGTCGGTCACCACGTGCAGTACCTCCTGGGCACGCTCACCGATGCCCATCAGGCAATGAGCCGCATGAGCGAGAAAGATGCGAACCAGGTGAGCGTGCGCCTTGAACTTCAGGCCGATTTCTATGCCGGCGTTTGGGCAGCCCGCGACAACGAGATGTTCAACTCCCTCGAACCGGGCGATGTTGAAAATGCCATAAACGCCGCATCAAAAATCGGCGACGATTACCTCCAGAAGAAGGCCTACGGGCGCGAAATGCCCGACAGTTTCAACCACGGCCGCTCCGAGCAGCGTGTCCGCTGGCTCAAGAAGGGCATCCAGACCGGCGACCCGCNCTNCGNTGACACCTTCACTCCCGCCTNNTCCGCCCNATGACATTCAGCAGCTTCGACTGCGCCATGATGCGTCGTGCCCTTTGCCTTGCCGCCAATGGGCGCGGTGCCACGTCGCCCAACCCCATGGTCGGCGCCGTCATTACCCATGGCGAACGCATCATCGGCGAGGGATGGCACCGGCACTACGGCGGACCTCATGCCGAGGTTAATGCCGTGCGGTCCGTGGCTCCTGCCGACGAGCATCTTCTCCCTGAGAGCACAATCTACGTCACCCTCGAGCCCTGTTCTCATTTTGGCAAGACGCCTCCATGCGCCAACCTGATAGTTGACAAACACTTCCGCCGGGTCGTTGTGGGCGCCGGCGACCCCAACCCGAAGGTTGCCGGACGAGGAATTGCGCGCATTCGGGAAGCCGGTATACAAGTGGATACCGGTCTGCTCGAAAAAGAGTGTTATGACCTGAACATCAAGTTCATGACCGCCCACACACTCCACCGCCCGTTCGTCACCCTGAAATGGGCTCAGAGTGCGGACGGATTCATGGACGACGACCGCTCCGCAACAGGTCGGCCCCACCGCTTCTCAAACGACTTGTCGACGATGATGGTCCACCGGATGCGTGCCAACCACGACGCCATTGCAGTCGGAGCACGTACCTTCCTTGCAGACGAACCCTCGTTGACTGTACGCCTTTTCGAAGGTCGCAACCCCCCGCGAATCCTTTTCGACGCACATCGCCTCGCGGAGCCCGACGACTCGTGGATACACATCACTGACAGCGAACCACTCAGCTCTGTACTCCACCGCCTCTATGCCGACCACGGCATCACATCGCTGCTTGTTGAAGGCGGTGCGTCGCTTCTTGGCANGTTTCTTGCCGCAAACCTCTGGGNCGANGCGCNCNTAGAAGTCGAGCCGGTCGCCCTCGGCCCCGCAGGTNGCACCCCGGNCCCCGTTATCCCCNGCCTCCCTTCCCATGTCGAAACCATAGCCGGCAATACCTTGTATTATTACACGAAGCAAACGCATTAAACCGCATACGATATATCGGAAAAAGTTTGGAATTTTAGGAAAGAATCGTTAACTTTGTGGTGTGACCATCATGTGGGCACCTTGAAGTCATGGACAATACATCGCAACGACATATTGCCGTAGCCGGCACGGGCTACGTGGGCATGAGCATCGCAACCCTGCTGGCTCAGCATAACCCCGTTGTTGCTGTGGACGTTATCCCTGAAAAAGTCGAGAAAATCAATCGCCGCCAGTCGCCTATCAACGACGACATGATTGAGCAATTCCTGTCCACGAAGGAGTTGAACCTGCGCGCGACTACCGACGGCCGCGAGGCTTACCGTCACGCCGACTTCGTGGTCATTGCCACTCCCACCAACTACGACCCCGTGAAGAACTCCTTCGATACCTCCCATGTGGAAGAAGTTATCGACATGGTTCTCGAGGTCAACCCTGAGGCCGTGATTGTCATCAAGAGCACCATCCCGGTGGGCTACTCGCGCTCGCTCTACGGCAAATATGCGCGTGCCGGTATCCGCCGACTCAACCTCCTGTTCAGCCCCGAATTCCTGCGCGAGAGCCGTGCGCTGGAGGATAATCTCCACCCCTCCCGAATTATCGTAGGCATTCCCAAGCTTCTTGAGGGTGAGCAATATGAGGCAGATAACGAGGCTATAGCAGCACTTGCAGATTTTGAGTTTCTGCGCGAACAGGCCGAGCGGTTTGCCTCTCTTCTTGCCCAAGGGGCCCGGGAGGAGAACATTCCCGTTCTGCTGATGGGCCTCACCGAAGCCGAAGCCGTTAAGCTCTTTGCCAACACCTACCTGGCCCTGCGCGTGAGCTACTTCAACGAGCTCGACACCTATGCCGAAGTGAAAGGCCTCGACACCCGCGCCATCATCGAGGGCGTAGGTCTGGACCCGCGCATCGGCACACATTACAACAACCCCTCTTTCGGCTACGGCGGCTACTGCCTCCCCAAGGACACGAAGCAGCTGCTGGCCAACTATGCCAACGTGCCCCAGAATATGATGAGCGCCATCGTGGAGAGCAACCGAACCCGCAAGGACTTCATCGCCGACCAGATTCTCCACAAGGCGGGTTACTACAGCTATTCGAGGGCCAACACTTTCGGGTCCGCACCCGAGCAGGTATGCACCATCGGTGTGTACCGCTTAACCATGAAAACGAATTCGGACAACTTCCGCCAGTCCAGCATCCAGGGCGTTATGAAACGCATCAAGGCCAAGGGTGCACGGGTGGTCATCTATGAGCCCACGCTCGAGGATGGAACCACCTTCTTCGGCAGCGAGGTGGTCAACGACCTGAGCCGCTTCAAGGAGCTCTCGGACGCCATCCTCGCCAACCGCACCAGCGCCGACCTGACCGACGTGGCGGAGAAAGTCTACACCCGCGACCTCTTTTCGCGGGATTAACGATAAACCTTAATGGTATGTACACAAACAAATTATTAATGCATTCGTACCTCAAAGCATCTGTTGTGCTTGCCATCGACGTGTTGGTGTCGGTGATTGCTTCGATATGCATTCTGCTGGCTTGCTACGTGATGTCCTCGCCGGTCCTCCAGTCCACCCGATTCATCATTGTGTGGCTCACCGGGGCGGTTATTGCCTCGGGCATAGCTTTTTACGGCACACGAACCTACCGCTCCATCATCCGCTACTCCACCCTGCGCGACCTCAGCCGTTTCTGCGTGGCCGTGCTCTGCAAGGAAGCCATCATAGGCTGCGCCGTAGCCATCGTCGAGCCCTCATTGCTCCCCTTCACACTGCCGGTACTCCTGGGGCTGGACTTCTTCGTCACTCTTGCGGCCCTGCTGGTTATCCGCGTGCTGATGATTACTGTTTACCAGCTCCTGAACCACAAAATAATGGCTGCACCTTCGGTTTCGCGCGTGCTTGTGTACGGCACCGGCGAGAAGGCGGTGGCAGTTGAGACACGCCTTAAGAATTCCTCCCACTACGAAGTGGTGGGCTTCATTACCCACGGCCGCGAACACAAGGACAAGCTCCTGGCAGGCCTCCCCATCTACTACTTCGAGAACAAACGCAGCCTCCAGGCTCTGCAGGACAAACATATGATTGCCGGAGTGCTATTTCCTTACTATAACGACGTGCGCGAGGAGAAGAACCGCCTCATTGAATTCTGCCAGCAAATCGGCATGAAGATGTTTGTCGCACCGAGCATCGACGAAATGACCGACGGCCGCATCAACAGCGGCGGCATACGCAAAGTCAAGATTGAGGACCTGCTGGGGCGTTCCGAAATCAAGATTTCCATGGAAGAGATTCGCGAGAACTTCCGCGGAAAAACGGTGCTCGTCACCGGAGCCGCCGGGTCCATCGGTTCGGAACTCTGCCGCCAGCTGGCCGGCTTGGGAATCAAGGAACTCATCATGTTCGACAACGCCGAGACCCCTCTCCACAACGTACGCCTGGAATTCGAGGATAATTATCCCGAGCTCAAATTCGTACCCGTCATCGGCGACGTGCGCCAGAAGGAGCGCCTCGACTACGTGTTCCGCACCTACCGGCCGCAGGTGGTGTTCCATGCCGCAGCCTACAAGCACGTGCCGTTGATGGAAGAGAATCCATGCGAGGCAGTGATGGTCAACGTTGTGGGCTCGCGTCAGGTCGCCGACATGTGCGTGCAGTACGGCGTCGAACGGATGGTCATGGTTTCGACCGACAAGGCCGTGAACCCCACCAACATCATGGGTTGCACCAAGCGCCTGGCCGAAATCTACGTCCAGTCTCTGGGTCTTGCCATCGAAAAGGGCCTCGTCGACGGCAAAACCACCTTCGTAACCACACGCTTCGGCAACGTCCTGGGCTCCAACGGCTCGGTGATACCCCGCTTCTCGGAGCAGATTGAGAAGGGCGGCCCGGTTACCGTCACCGACCCGGAAATCCGCCGCTTCTTCATGACCATCCCCGAAGCCTGCCGCCTGGTTATGGAAGCGGCCACCATGGCTCAGGGCACCGAGATTTTTGTCTTCGACATGGGTACTCCCATCAAGATTGCCGACCTGGCAAAACGCATGATCAACCTCGCCGGCTATGAGGTCGACAAGGACATAAAAATCGAATACACCGGCCTGCGCCCCGGCGAGAAACTCTACGAAGAAGTGCTCGCCACCAAAGAGAACACCATCCCCACCGACCACGACCGCATCTTCGTGGCCAAAGTCCGCGACTACAGCTACGAAAACGCCACCGACAGGGTGGAAGAACTTGAGGTGCTCTCGCGCGAGGTTGAAATTCCGCGGATGGTGCGGTTGATGAAGAAAATCGTGCCTGAATTCAAATCAAAGCACTCCGTATTCGAAAAATACGATTTCGAAACCAAAGAATCATGAAGCTCCTCCTCATACTCCTGGCCATCTGCATCGTCGCCCTTATCGCCATCGCGCTCTTCATCTGGCAGCGCTTCAAGGTGCGCAAAATCAACGATGACAAGCGCCGACGGGCCTGAACCGAACTAAATGCTTACAGTTTCCATAGTTACTTATAACACCGATGATGCCGAGCTGCGGGAGTGTTTCCGGTCGCTGGACTCACCTGTGGTAGACCGCATAGTGGTTATCGACAACAGTAGCTCCGAAGCTACCCGACGCCTTTGCGAAGGGTGGCCGAAGGTGGAGTATGTGGCCAACAGCAACGTGGGCTATGGACGGGCGCACAACATAGCCTTGCGCCAATCGCTCGAACAGGGCCAGCGTTACCATCTGGTGCTGAATTCCGATGTGAGCTTCGACCCGGCCATCCTTCAGCAAATCGTTGAGTTCATGGACGCCAACCCGGATGTCGGCACTCTCCAACCTGCCCTTTTCTATCCTGACGGGCGCCCGCAGTACACCTGCCGCCTGCTTCCCACACCTCTGGATTTACTTACCCGCCGCTTCTTGCCCGAGAAATGGGTGCGCGGCATCAACCACCGTTACCTTGTGCAGGACAGCAACCGCGACGCGGTCATGAACCTGCCCCAGCACCAAGGCAGCTTCATGTTCATGCGTGTTGACGCCCTGCGAAAGGTTGGCTTATTCGATGAGCGCTATTTCCTCTACGGAGAGGACGTGGACCTTACGCGCCGCATCCATGCGCAGTACAAGACCCTCTACTGGCCTAAGGTAAGTGCGACTCACAAACACCGCGAGGAGTCCTACTACAAGCTCCGGCCCCTGACCATCCACATGGTGAACCTCTTCCGTTATTTCTGCAAGTGGGGCTGGTTCTTCGACCCTCAGCGCCGCCGCTGGAACCGCGAAATCCTGCGCAGCTTGCGCAAGCGTTGAGTCGCCTTGCGGCGTCACGCACTGCTTGATTTATCGAGATTAATCAGGATTTATCTAGATTAATCTCGATTATTCATTTAGGCGAAGCGTCTGGAGGGTTGATTAATCTCGATTATTCATAACAAAGGCCGCTCCGGGTGGGGCGGCCTTCGGTTTATGAAGTGGTTCGATTAGTAATAAATCTGGATGTCGTCGAGCCACATNGATGGAGCCNNNGCCGCCGGCGAAGTAGTCGCCGCCCATCGACGAGGATGCTACGATAATGATGCGGTTGAACGGACCGGGGTTCACGTCCTCCAGCGGGATGTCGAACTCGATGAAACCGTCGCCGGGGGTTGCTTCGGTAAGCACGAGACGACCGAGGGAAACCACATAGCTACCGTCGTCCTGGAAGAGGCCGGCATCGCCGTCGGCGGTCTTGACTACGAAGCCGTACTCTTCGGAGCCGTAGGCCACGGAGTTGTTGACAAGCGCAATCTTGACGAGGCCCTTGTCCATATCGCCCTTATTGTAGCCCTTGTCGGCCTTGGGCTGGTCAATGGCCACGGGACGATAGCGTACGTAACCACGCAATCCCTTCGGACGTTCGGACCACGGACGACCCCAGCCGAGGACGCCGTTAGTTCCGTTGGTGGCCAGATACTTGCCGATGAACACGTTGCCGGCGGCGAACTTGCCGATACCGAGCACGGACGGATACTTGGATTCGAGTTTGATGGAGTAATTGCCGGACACCTTGATGTTGCCGTCGGGTTCGGTTACGTTGGTACCGGTGGTGATGGAACCGTGGTTACCGGAATCCCAGAACATTTCACTTTCCTTAGCGCANACCAGCCAGGCGCCCTTTGNGTTCTGAATCCAATCTTCGAAGCCGCCATTGGGGAGGTAGGAGTGGCGTTTGGAAGTAATCTTGGAAACTACGTCGACATATTCGTCGGCCACAGGAGCGTATTCGATAACCTGGCCGTCGGCAAGGTCGGTGATGGTGGCCTGGAACTGAGTGCCGGAATCGTAGGAGCGGGAAGTCACCACGCCGTCGATATAGTTCCAGTCAACGTCGCCTTCCTTGCGCCAGTTGAAGCCTACCTTTTCGACGCCGTCCTTGAGGAGGACTGCGCGGAGGGTCACTGACTCATAGGTGACGTCGGTCGGGGTGGGCGCGATGGCCTGGGCCGACGAACTGGTAACCTTGAAGCGGAGGGCGCGGACGCTGCGGTTGCCCTGGTCATCGAGAGCGGAGATTAGGAATGAGTAGTCGCCGTTTTGGAGGGCGTTGAGCATCTTGTCCTCAAAGTTGATGTGCATCGACGTTGCNCCTTCAAAGTTATGGTCAGAGCCCTCAACGTTATCGTCGTCAACGGCTTCGGANGGGTCNTGGTACTTGAACGACAATCCGTTGGCGGCNAGNAGGTTGCGNGTATCGTCGTTGACGCGGGTAAGGTCAGCGGACACGCTGCCGAGGAAGGGCTTGAACACGTCGGAGGTAATCACNGCCTCAACCACGTTGGTGGCNCTGATGATGTGCACAACCTTGCGTCCCACCTTGCCTACAGGCACAACCTGATTTTCATTGATATTGAAACCGTAACCCACGATGGTGGGTGGAGCGACAATGGTATTGGTCTCACTCGTGCCCATGGGTTCTTCTTCAACAACGAAGTCAAAGGCCACACCGCCGGCCACTTCACCCTCGGGGTCATATTTAACCTTGAGGATGTACTTGATGCCGCTCTTGACGCCCTTGAGGGTGTTGGTGATGGTTACGGGGACGCCGTCGATCTGCGTTCCGGTGAGGGTGTAGCGCAGGTCCTTGTCCGTGGAGTTCATCATGAAGTAGGCCGTTTTGTTAGCGGCATCTTCGGTGCCGTTGAACACCAGTTCGGCCTTGGGGTGGTTCACGGTGAATGCGATGTCGGAGAGCACCTCTTCGATGCCTTCGGGNTAACGCACAGCCACGGCCACATTGACGATGTTGCATTCGGCCTTGACCTCGGTCACCTTGCCGTACTCAACTTCGAAAGGCACATACGCGCGGTACCACTTCTTATCCCATGAGGCGGCCACGGAGTCGCCGGCCCACACTTCGGCTATGTACTGNCCGGACTTGAGGCCAATGGTTGNGGGCACATTTTCGAGGCCCTTGTACTTGCGTACCACACCTTTGCCCTTCTGGGTAATCCACACGGTGGCGTTCGCCTTGAGGTCCTCCAGCTCAGTGTCGGTGATGGCACGGCTGGGAGAGGTCATGACGTGCATGTCGTCGTTAACGCTGGCGGTGATGGACACATAGCCGTCGCCACCATCGGGCCGCGGGTCGTCGGTACAGCTCCCAAACAGAGCCGTCACCGCCATTGCGACCGAAAGAAATATGATTTTTTTCATAATCGTATGCTATTATTGAACGACGATAATCAGTTTGGTGCTTGCCACGGCGCCCTTGCTGTCGGTCACCTTTATGTTAAAGGTGCTTCGGCCGTTGCCGAGGACTGCGAGCAGACCTACGAGGTCGGACACGTCGAACTTCATCGTGGTCTGACCCTTGATTGCAGAGCCGGAGTCGATTTTGAGCAGGCGGTCGATGGTTTCCTTCAGGTCGCCGGGAGCGCAGAGGTCGAAGTTTGCGGCCAGACCAACGTCCTCGAGGTCGGCGGGCGAGAGAGTCTCGGAGTCGATGTTCACCTCGAGTTTTTCGAAGCCTTCGGGGCAGCTGATGTTGACCACGGCGGTCATGCCGTCCTTGAGGATGTTATCCTGATTGAGCACAACGCCCACAGGCTCGAAGGTTGCGGCTTCGGCGGGTTTGGGTTCNTCGNGCTTCTCGGGGGTTTCCTGGCCGGGACGGTCGTTGGAGGGAAGGGGGTCTTCTTCGACTGCTACCTGATTGCTGGAGCCTTCAATTTCGAACTGCACATCGAGCACGATGCCGGAGGGGTTGGATGTTCCGGTNGGCGAAGGAACCGGCGGGATGGGCTCTACGTCGTAGGTCACAATGAGGTGAGAGCCGGGCTTATCTACTTTATAAACATGCTGTTTAGTCGTAGGATTTCCGTCGAGGGTGGCATTGAGGATAGTAACCACCGTGGTCGGGCCTTCGGGGTGCTGGAAATAGCCTGAGCGGGTTTCGTCGCGGAGGTACTCGAGTTTGTCGGGAGTTTCATCGCGGAACACAATCGCTTTGGTGTCGGCCGAAGCGCGTTTTTTAAATGCTTCAGTGAATTCGACCGTCACATTGAGGCTGTTGAAATAGCAGA
>WFLX010076472.1_pt1 | contig 10504 bp, 4 predicted proteins | sample 4967041 | NCBI WGS metagenome assembly WFLX01 (sample SAMN12857096, study PRJNA449069) | gut metagenome | isolation source: stool from male and female vole | host: Microtus ochrogaster | place: USA:Florida | collected 2017
AAGTTCCAGCGGGTCGGGCGAGTTGCCGAGCTGCTTTGACATCTTGCGGCCGAGTTCGTCGCGCACTATACCGGCGAAATACACGTTATTAAACGGCTGCTTACCGGCAAACTCATATCCGGCCACAATCATGCGGGCCACCCAGAAGAATATGATGTCGGGGCCGGTCACAAGGTCGGATGTGGGATAGTAGTAGCGCATCTCGGCGTTGTCGGGCTCCAGAATGCCGTTGAAGAGCGATATGGGCCAGAGCCAGGAGCTGAACCATGTGTCCAGACCGTCCTCCTCCTGATGGAGATCGGCCATTGTGGTGGCGGGATANATCTCGCGGGCAAGNGCGAGAGCCTCTTCTTCGGTTTCNGCCACAACGAATTCGCCNTCGGGCAGATACCATGCCGGTATGCGGTGACCCCACCAGAGCTGACGCGAGATACACCAGTCGCGCACGTTGGTCATCCANTGGCGGTAGGTGTTCTTGAATTTGTCGGGCACGAAGTGNACGGTGTCNTTCTCCACAGCCTCGAGAGCCGGCTTCGAGAGCTCCTCCATCTTCAGAAACCACTGGTCGCTCAGACGCGGCTCGGTCACGGTGTCGGCGTTGCGCTCGGAGTAGCCCACCTTGTTCTCGTAGTTCTCCACCTTCTCAATCAGTCCGGCGGCTTCGAGGTCTTTGGCTATCTGCTCACGCACGGCGAAGCGGTCCATGCCCACATACATTCCGGCTGCTTCGCTCACTGTGGCGTCGTCGTTAAATATGTCGATGGTTTCCAGATTGTGCTTCTGGCCGAGCATATAGTCGTTCATGTCGTGGGCCGGAGTCACCTTCAGGCAGCCTGTGCCGAAGCCGATCTCCACATATTCGTCCTCTATCACGGGAATCTCCCTGCCAACCAGAGGCACGATCACGCGCTTACCCTTGAGATGGGCGTTTTTCGGGTCGTTGGGGTTGATACACATCGCTGTGTCGCCCATGATGGTCTCCGGGCGGGTGGTGGCAACCACGGCATAGCCNTCTTCGCCGGCTATCTTGTAGCGCAGATAGTAGAGCTTGCTGTGCTCCTCCTTATATATCACCTCGATGTCTGATAGAGCGGTCTTCGCCTTCGGGTCCCAGTTGACCATGCGCTTGCCGCGGTAGATGAGCCCCTTGCGGTAGAGGTCGACGAACACCTTGGTCACGCTGCGCGAGCGGATGTCGTCCATGGTGAAAGCCGTGCGGCTCCAGTCGCACGAAGCGCCCAGCTTGCGGAGCTGCTTCAGGATAATGCCACCGTAGCTGTTGGTCCACTCCCATGCGTGCTTCAGGAACTCCTCGCGGGTGAGGTCGCTCTTCTTGATTCCCTTCTCGGCGAGCTTGCCCACCACCTTGGCCTCGGTAGCGATAGAAGCGTGGTCGGTGCCGGGCACCCACAGCGCATTCTTNCCGTTCATGCGGGCGCGGCGAACGAGGATATCCTGGATAGTGTTGTTGAGCATGTGGCCCATGTGGAGCACACCGGTCACGTTTGGCGGAGGAATCACGATGGTGTAAGGTTCGCGGGCATCCGGCTCGCTGTGAAACAGGTTGTGTTTCAGCCAGTATTCATACCACTTGTCCTCCACTTCGGCGGGGGAGTACTTTGTTGCCAATTCGTTGGTAGCCATTATCTGTATATTGTTAATCTTCGGAAAAGTAAAATTACCTGCAAAGTTACTAAAATCCCCCCACCGCACCAAATCTCCCTCCCCCTCCCACTATCTTTTTTATAGGACTAAAAAGCGCTCACCGGTTCGTCAGAAACAGTGAGCGACCCATAGTCTTGTGTCAGTCTTTTCTTTGGCTTGTATTGATTTCAGCGGTTTGGGGTGGGGAAGCGGTGGGTAGCGGTGCAGTTCACTCGGATGCTCTCTCCGCCGGCCATCAGGTCAAATTCGCCCTCTTCGAGCACCCATGCTCCTGAGTAGTCCACGAAAGCAAGGTCAGAAGCGGGCAGCTTGAATGTGACGGTGGTAGTCTCTCCGGGTTGCAGCTCCACTTTGGTGAAAGCTCTCAGGCGACGCGCATCGGGAGTGAGCGATGCCACAAGGTCGGTGGANTAGAGAAGCACAGCCTCNTTGCCGGCCCTCTTNCCGGTGTTGGTCACGTCGATACTTACGGTGATGGTGTCGGCCACAGTGAAGTCCTTGCGGTCAGCGCGAAGATTGCTGTAGGCAAAGGTGGTGTAGCTCATTCCGGCTCCGAAAGGCCACTGCACATCCACTCGCGCGTCATAGCCATAGGCTCCCGACATGGTTTTGGTCTGCTCCGAGGGCTTATGGTCGTAGAGAGTGAGCGAGTTGGCGTGTTTGGGATATGTGAAGGGGAGTCGGCCGCTGAAATTACTCTTTCCGGTGAGCAGNGCCGCGAGCGCNTCGCCGCCCGAATTGCCGGGCAACATTATGTCNACCACCGCCGATGCAAGAGGCTCGATGTCGGAAATCACACGCGGACGGCCCTCGTTGAGAATCAGCACAAGAGGTTTACCCGTAGCGGCGAGCGCCTTCACGAGCTCGCGCTGATTGGCCGACAGGGTCAGGTCGTTGAGATTGCCGGGAGTCTCGCAATAGGAGTTCTCACCTACGCATGCTATTATCACGTCGGCATTTCTCGCGGCTGCCACAGCCTTCTCTATCTCCGGTTCAAGCTCCGCTTCATAGGAGCCTTTTTCGTCATATCTCACNCCGGGCTCATAAATCACTCTCTCCTTGCCGAGCTCATTGCGGAGCGCNTGCAGGATAGTGTTCTGCCCCACGGCCCATTCGTTGGCCTTGTCACCCTGCCATGAGTANGACCAGCCGCCGTTGAGCGCACGCATCGAGTCGGCGTTGGGTCCGGTCACGAGCACACGGCCACTATTGGCAAGGGGCAGTATGCCGTCGTTTTTCAGGAGCACCATCGACTCCGTGGCGGCCTGCAGNGCCACAGCCTTGTGGGCCTCGGAGCCGAAGAGGGGATAATCGGCGGGATTCTGCACCGGGTGTTCGAACAGCCCGAGACGCAGCTTGAGGCGGAGCACACGGCGAACAGCGTCGTCTATACGGGCCATCTCCACCTGCCCCTCATCCACGAGCTCGCGGAGCAGGGTGCAGAAGTCGGTGCTGTACGGCTCCATCGCCATATCTATNCCGGCATTGATAGCCATGCGTATCGCGTCTTTCTTNTNGCGGGCCACCCGCTCGCGGGTGTAGAGATTGTTGATGTCGGCCCAGTCGGTNACNACCATTCCGTCCCATCCGGTCTCGATTTTTAGCCAGTCGGTGAGCAGCTGTTTGTTGGCATGCACCGGCATGCCGTTGATGGAGCCTGAGTTGACCATCACCGACACCGCACCCTCTGTGATTGCAGCGAGGTAGGCGGCGAAATGCTTCTCGCGGAGGTCGGACGGAGAGATATAGGCCGGCGTGCGGTCCTTGCCTGTGGCAGCGGCTCCATAGCCCATGTAGTGCTTGAGGCATGAGGCAATGTTGGTCTGCCCTATGTGGTTGGGGTCTGCACCCTGAAATCCTCTCACGAAAGCTCTGCCCATCTCGGCGTTCATCAGGCAGTCCTCACCGAAATTTTCCCACATTCGCGGCCAGCACGGGTTGCGCGTGAGGTCGAGCGTAGGGGAGTAGGTCCAGGGGCAGCTTCCCGCGCGGGTCTCATAGGCAGTGATAGAAGCAGCCTTCTCTGCGAGGGGAGTGGAGAATGTGGCCGACATATTGATATTCTGCGGGAANAGCGTGCCGCCGAGCGTATAAGTNGTGCCGTGGTTCTGGTCGAGGCCATATATGCAGGGTATGCCGATTTGCTCCATCGACTCCTTCTGCAGCCGGCCGATAATCTTGNGCCACTCCTCGCGGGTGAAAGCCATCTCCGACACNTTGAGTATCGAGCCCACCCTGAAGCGGCCTATCACCTCCGAGAGCTTATCTTCGTCGAAAGTAAAGGTCCCGTCACTGTTGCGGTGTCCTATCACATCGAGAGTGAGCTCGGTCATCTGCCCGATTTTATCATCGAGGGTCATTCGGCTCATTATGGAGTCGATGCGCTGTTCTATAGCGGGGTCGGGAGTTATTGCAGTGGTTTGCATCGCTGTAGCGGTCATTAAAGCCATTATAAGAGTTTTCTTCATGGTTATAGTGATGAGATTGTTTCTTCGAGGGTGGTGCTGAGCAGGGATTTCATGTCGCGGTTATAGAACTTGTCGCCCCGCATCTCCTTNACGGCCGCTTCTATGCGCGGCAGGAAGAAGTTGAGCAGGCCGGCCTTGTCGGCAAGCACTATCGTGTCGTGGAGCAGCTTGGCCAGACTCTTCTGGGTCACATCCTTCACCCAGCTATCGGAGCCCACGGCGCAAAATGTCTCTATGGTGAAGGCCATGATGTCGCACTCGGCCTCGGCGCCCGGATTGAGCGTGGAGATGTCTTTTATCACCCGNCGTACCTTGGTGATTCTTGGCCGGGCACGTCCGCGCGANGTGCGCCCCGCCTCCTTGCCTATAGCGGTGCGCGCTTTGGTGAGCCGGGCCTCTATGTCGGGCTCCACGAAGAAGTCGAGGTAATCCTTGGCTTCTTTGCGGGCATCGTAGAGGTCGATGATCAGTTCGGCCATCTCATCGCGGTCCATCTGGGCGAGCTGTTTTTTCAGGGCGGATTTTGACATGGTAGGGTGAAAAAAATGCGGACGACCGTAGTCGTCCGCAAATATAATACTTTTTTCGCTAAATGAGGCGCAGATTATTCGGCATTTGCCTGAGCGTCGGCGCCAGGCTTCAGCCAGCGGTCGAGCCAGCGGAAGAACACGCGCTGCCACATCACACCGTTCTGCGGCTTGAGAATCCAGTGGTTCTCGTCGGGGAATATGAGCATCTCGGCCGGAATACCGCGGAGCTTGGCGGCGTTGAAGGCCATCATGCCCTGCGAGGCGAGGATGCGGAAGTCATATTCGCCGTGGGTCACGAGAATCGGGGTGTCCCACTTGTCGACAAAGCGGTGGGGGGAGTTGGCAAACGAGCGCTGTGCGTCGGCATTGCTCTTGTCCCAGAAGGGGCCGCCGAGGTCCCAGTTGGCAAACCACATCTCCTCGGTCTCGAGATACTGCGCGTCGGTGTTGAAGATACCGGCGTGGGCCACGAAAGCGGCGAAGCGGCCTTCGTGGTGTCCGGCGAGCCAGTAGACAGAGAAGCCGCCGTAGCTTGCGCCCACAGCGCCGATATGCTCGGTGTCCACGTAGGCCTCACGCTTCATGTCGTCCACAGCGCTCAGGTAGTCCTTCATGTTCTGGCCGCCGTAGTCGCGCGAGATCTGGGCGTTCCATTCGGTGCCGAATCCGGGCAGACCTCTGCGGTTGGGGCAGATCACGATATAACCCTGGGCTGCCATGAGGGCCACATTCCAGCGGTAGCTGAAGAACTGGCTCACGGCCGACTGCGGGCCACCCTGGCAGTAGAGCAGAGCGGGATATTTCTTCGTAGCGTCGAAGTGAGGGGGATAGAGCACCCATGTGGTCATCAGCTTGCCGTCGGTGGTGGGCACCATGCGCTTCTCCACCGTGGGCATGTCTATGGCGGCGAGCAGCTCGGTGTTCACGTCGGTGAGCTGCTTCACTTCGCCTCCGCTCACAGCCACGATTTCGTTGGGCTGCACCATGGAGTGGCGCATGGTGAGCAGGAGGTTTTCNTCTACCGGAGCCAGCGAAGCGTAGTCACACTGTCCGTCGGCCACCACGCTCACCTCCTTGTTGGCCAGAGCCACCTTGAAGATGGGTATCACGCCGTCTTTGGGAGCGATGAAGTAGATGGACTGTCCGTCGGGGTTCCATGCGATGGCATCGGCTGTGTAGTCCCAGTCAGAAGTNAGGTCGGTTTTCTCGCCGGTNGCGGTGTCCATGATGAAGATGCGGTTTTTGTCGGACTCATAGCCGTCGTGCTCCATGCTCAGCCAAGCCACATACTTGCCGTCGGGAGAGTAGGCGGGAGCGGTGTCGTAGCCCATCATCCCCTCGGTGAGGTTGGTGGTAGCCCCGGTGGCNAGGTCATAGAGATAGAGGTCGGAGTTGGTGGAGAGAGCATATTCCATGCCGGTCTTCTTGCGCGACACATAGATGAGCTTGCTTCCGTCGGGAGCCCAGGCAAACGATTCGATGCCGCCGAAAGGNTTCATCGGGGCCTCATAGGGCTCGTCGGCCATGATGTCGGTAGCCTCGCCGATGGTGTTGCCGTCAAACTCGGCCACCAGGGGATGAGGTATCTCGGTCACCCATTCGTCCCAGTGCTTGTAGTTGAGGTCGTCGATGAGTTTGCCGGTGGCTTTGGGCAGGTCGGGATACACGTCGGCGGCTGTGCGGGCATATTTCACGGTGCCGATCATCACCACGTGCTTCTCGTCGGGCGAGAAAAGGAAGCCCGACACACCGTCGGCCACAGAGCTCACCGCCTTGCGGTCGGAGCCATCGGCGTTCATCACCCACACCTGCTGCTTGCCGTCTACGGGGCTCATGAAGGCGATGCGCTTGCCGCCGTCTATCCACACCGCGCCGCTCTCCGAAGCGGAAGTGGCTGTGAGGCGGGTCTTCTCGGAGCCGTCTATGTTCATCACATAGAGGTCCATGTTGCTGCGGTTCTCTTCGACGCTTTCGTAGCTCACACCGTAGAGCACCTTGCTCTTGTCGGGCGACACCACAGGCTCGTTCACACGGCCAAAGGCCTCCAGCACGTCAATGGAGTATTGACGGCTCTCCGGGCGAAATCCGGAGTTGTCGATCACTTTTGCCTCTTCTCCGCCGGGCGATGTGCACCCTCCGGCTATAAGAGCTGAAGTCATCATTGCAAGAATAGTTTTGTTCATTTGGTTTTATTACGTTTGTCAGTAAATATTTTCGATGGGTAGAGTTTCGCTATCAGGTCGGGGCGGTGAAGGCGGCGGAGCGCGTCGGTAATCTCCTTTTTGTACGTGCGGTCATACCAGAAGAAGTAGCGGCGCTGGGCCAGCTTCTCTTCGCGCGTGGTGGCGCAATACACCTTCTCGCCCGTATAAGGATGGTAGCCGGAGTAATATATCTCCGTGGCGAGCGTCATGGGAGTGGGGGTGAAGTCCTGCACCTGCTCGAGCTGGAAATTGAGCTCCTTGGTCTCTACGGCCAGCTCGGCCATGTCGGTCTCATGACANCCCGGATGGCTCGATATGAAATAGGGGATGAGCTGCTGGCGCATACCGCAGCGGCGGTTCACGTCGTCAAACCTCCGCTTGAACTCATGAAACAGCCCGAACTCAGGCTTGCGCATCACTTCGAGCACTCTCGACGAGGTGTGCTCCGGAGCCACCTTCAGTCGGCCCGACACATGGTTTTTTATCAGCTCCTCGTTATAGGCTCGGTTGGTGGCATCGGTCTTNGCGTCGCCGGTGGGGTGCATGGAGAGGTCATATCTCACCCCGCTCCCTATGAACGACTTCTTCACTCCCGGCAGCGAGTCGACAGCGCGGTAGATATCCAGGATAGGGGAGTGGTCGGTGCGCAGGTTGGGGCACGGTTTCGGGTGCAGACATGAGGGGCGCAGGCATTTCTCGCACGCCTTGAGGTTTTTGCCCCCCATCATATACATGTTGGCCGACGGTCCGCCGAGGTCGCTGATATAGCCCTTGAAGTCGTGCATGCGGGTCACGGCTTCGGCTTCGCGCAAGATGGACTCCTTGCTTCGCGAGGCTATGAATTTGCCCTGATGGGCCGAGATGGTGCAGAATGCGCAGCCCCCGAAGCATCCGCGGTGCATATTCACCGAGTGGCGTATCATCTCGTAGGCCGGTATCACCTTCCCCTTATAGCGCGGATGGGGCAGTCGGGTATAGGGGAGGTCAAACGAGCGGTCTATCTCCTCCGTGGTCATCGGAGGATACATGGGGTTGACCTTCACGGTGCGGTCGCCATGCTGCTGCCACAGGGTAGCGCCGTGCATGCGGTTGCTCTGCTCCTCGATGTGGCGGAAGTTGGCCGACTGGCTCTTCTTGTCCTTCAGGCAGAGGTCAAACGGGTTGAGCACTATGTTGTCGGCATCCGGCTCGGGCTGCGCTGAGGCGGGGAGCATCACGGCTGTCTGCGGTATGTCAGTAAGCGCCCCTACCGGCTCTCCGGCAGAGAGGCGGCGGGCTATCTCGAGGATGGTCTTCTCGCCCATGCCATAGGAGAGGATATCGGCCGGCACGTCGGCTAATAGCGACGGCCGCAGACGGTCTTGCCAGTAGTCGTAGTGCGACAGGCGGCGAAGCGAAGCCTCGATGCCGCCGACCACTATCGGCACATCGGGATAGAGCTTACGGAGTATCTCGCTGTAGACTATCGTGGGATAGTCGGGCCGCGCTCCGTGGCGACCTCCGGCGGTATAGGCATCGTCGCTGCGCAGGCGGCGGTTGGCGGTGTAGTGGTTCACCATCGAATCCATAGCTCCTGCCGACACTCCGAAGAAGAGCCTCGGCGCGCCAAACTTGCGGAAGTCTCTCAGGTCGTCCTGCCAGTTGGGCTGTGGCACGATAGCCACCTTGTAGCCGGCAGCCTGAAGCACGCGGCCAATCACCGCGGCTCCAAACGACGGATGGTCCACATAGGCATCGCCGGTAAACAGCACCACGTCCACCGAATCCCAGCCCAGCATACGCATCTCCTTGACCGATGTGGGNAGATAGAGCTTTATGTCGTGCTGAGGGTCAGTCATTGGCTTCCTTTCCGAATTTCTTGGCGAGCAGCTCCTCCATCTTTATCACCTCGTCACGCAGACGCGCGGCCTCCATAAATTCCATGCGCTTGGCGGCGTCGACCATCTCCATGCGCCTGCGGGTGATGGAGCGTTCGAGCTCCTCGCGGGTCATGTAGGGTATCACAGGGTCGGCGGCTATGTTCACCTCGCGCGAATACTCCTGCTCGTAGGGGAGCGAAGCCGAGGCNTGGCCGTCGCGGCGCGAGCTCTTGGCAGGCGATTTGCCCTGACGGGGNGAGTGCGACGGCGCGGCGTCGTCTATATCCTTGTCGAGACCGATGATGCGGTTGCGCGCCTTGACNATAGCCTGCGGAGTGATGCCGTGCTCCTCGTTATAGGCGAGCTGTATCGTGCGACGGCGCTCGGTCTCGTCGATGGTCTGGCGCATGCTGTCGGTTATCTTGTCGGCATACATNATTACNGTGCCACCGAGATTTCGCGCAGCGCGGCCCACGGTCTGGGTGAGCGAGCGGTGGGAGCGNAGAAATCCCTCTTTGTCGGCGTCGAGAATCGCCACGAGCGACACCTCAGGCAGGTCGAGACCCTCACGGAGGAGGTTTACGCCGATGAGCACGTCGTACACGCCCGAGCGGAGGTCGTCGAGTATGCGGATACGGTCGAGCGTGTCCACGTCGCTGTGTATGTAGGCCGCCTTGACCTTAAGCTTGTTGAGGTAGTCGTTGAGCTCCTCGGCCATGCGCTTGGTGAGGGTTGTCACGAGAGTGCGCTCGTTGCGCTCCACCCTCGTCTGTATCTCTTCGAGCAGGTCGTCGATCTGATTGAGCGACGGACGCACCTCTATGAGCGGGTCGAGCAGTCCGGTAGGACGGATTATCTGCTCCACCACCACGCCCTCGCTCTTCTCGAGCTCATAGTCGGCCGGGGTAGCGCTCACATATATCATCTGCTTGGTGAGGCTCTCGAACTCCTCGAATTTGAGAGGGCGGTTGTCGAGCGCAGCGGGCAGACGGAAACCATACTCCACGAGGTTCATCTTGCGCGANACGTCGCCGCCATACATAGCGCGTATCTGCGGCACNGTCACATGGCTCTCGTCTATTATGGTCAGGAAATTGTCGGGGAAATAGTCGAGCAGACAGAAGGGTCGCATGCCCGGCTTGCGGCCGTCGAAGTAGCGGCTGTAGTTCTCGATGCCTGAGCAGTGGCCCACCTCGCGCATCATCTCCACATCGTAGGTCACCCTCTCGTAGAGCCTCTTGGCTTCGAGCAGCTTCGCCTCGCGGTTGAAAAACTCCACCTGTTCGCCCAGGTCGAGCTCTATCTCGGCTATGCCGCTCGCCATGCGCTGCGGAGAGGTCACGAAGATGTTGGCCGGGAATATCTTTATGGCATCATGCTGACCGAGAATCACATTGTCGTGGGGATAATAGGTCTGCACCGACTCTATCTCATCGCCCCAGAAGCCTACCCTCACCACTATCTCCTCGTAGGCGAGATAGATGTCGACGGTGTCGCCCTTCACGCGGAAGTTGCCTCGGCCGAGCTCTATCTCGTTGCGCGAGTAGAGCGCGCCCACNAGNTCGCGCAGGAAGGCGTTGCGGCTCACCTTGCGTCCGCGGTACACGTCGATCACATTGCCGTTGAAGTCGTCAGGATTGCCCATGCCGTAGATACACGACACCGAGCTGACCACTATCACATCCTTGCGCCCCGAGAGCAGGGCCGAGGTGGTGGCGAGTCGCAGCTTGTCGATCTCATCGTTGATCATGAGGTCCTTCTCGATATATTTGTCTACC
>WFLX010004689.1_pt1 | contig 10503 bp, 8 predicted proteins | sample 4967041 | NCBI WGS metagenome assembly WFLX01 (sample SAMN12857096, study PRJNA449069) | gut metagenome | isolation source: stool from male and female vole | host: Microtus ochrogaster | place: USA:Florida | collected 2017
GTGACCGGAATGTGGCCGCTTACATACCATAGCAGCCCCATACAGTAGCAGAGATACGTCAGGAGTGCTGCCACCGATATGCTGCCTGCCATTCGCAGCATCCTTGAAGGCTGCATGAAAAAGGGAATGATGAGAAGAGCCAGCCCTATCAGGAGGGAGGGCACGGCGCATAGGACGGGGCGAACCGAATCGTTGTATAAGATTTCAGCACTGATCTTAGCCTGAGAGGGGAGCGCTCTCCCTCCGTATAGCCGCTGGCCTGATTGCAGCGCAGCTACAGTTTCGTTGGCCTTGATATTTTTTCCGTTGATGAGCAGGCTTTTCATCTCAGGAATAGCGGTCTGCATAAAAGTCCATTGCTCGATAGGCATTCCTGAGGGTTTGCGGGTTGTAGGCGATAGCCATTCCATGTGTCCGTCGGCGGTCTCGTATGGGAATATCCTGAACGCATCTCCTGTGCCCATCCAGCTTATAAGCGACAGACGTTCCGCATTTTTCCGCTCCTTGCTGTCGGTGCTGTAGAAATCGACAGTTTCGAGTTCGGGATATTGTCTCAGATAGTCTCGCAGCCATTGGTCATAATAAAATATCCAGCCCGAAAGAACCTGTTCGGATGTAAGGCTTCGGTAAGAGTCAGTGCCGTATAGAAGCTGTGTGACATCGCGGGCCATTGTCTNCATCGGACAGATACGGTCGTTCCAATNGATTAGGGTTTTCCCGAAATTCGCGGCAAGAGGTCGCTGCATNGCCGGANGCTCGCCTTCCGATGCGTGTGCCGGCAGAGNGGAAAAAAGAGTTAATGCGGCTAAACCTTTAAGATATTTCCGCACCATAGCCCTCCAGCGAGTCTTCTTCTGAAAGAAATACCCGATCATCCCTATCCCCAGCAGAATGTAGCCGGTATAGGTGATTCCCGTGCCCCAGGAGTCGCGGCTCACTGAAAGTGTGGAGCTTTCTTCGCTCATTCCCGATTGGTAGAATCTCCAGCCATCATATTCGCCTACATGGTTCATGGCAATCGCAACGGATTGTCCTTCTATGTTGAGTACACTCCTGAAATCCATAGGGGTAGTGGTTCCGGCATAGTAATCGATGTTCACGCTCTCAAGCCGGATGGAGAATGGAAACCTGCCGGGGCNCGGGCCGGATTCTTTTTCGAAGCGGTCTGTCGGTGGCGCTTCCGTATAGAGGGTGACGATTCCTTGAATGCCGCAGAAATGAGTCACTAAAGCCCCGGCCAGAATGATGACCAGGGCTATATGGAGCAGGAGTGTGAATGGTTGATGTCTCATTATGATGTCCCTTAAAGAAAAGACAGCATATCGTTTTCTATCGCTATCTGTTGAAGGCTTTGTTTGCGATCTTGATCAATGAGCGAATCAAAATCGGCGGCGCGAAGCGGAGAGAGCCCGTCGGTCTCAATGCGTCGTTTCATTCGCCCTTCAGCCCATGCCTTTTCGTAAGTCTCCGTGCTTTCTGCTGCGCGATCAAGAGCCTTTTCCATCTCCGTGATGCTTCCGGCATTCATTATCTGCCTTAGGGTCGAGGCCGGGATAATCATTCCGGCAAGATCCACCCATCGTTCCGCAGCGTCAGGGGCGACATCTGCAGCCGGTGCATTCGCTTCGCTGAGTATCTGAAGATATTTGCAAAGGGCTCTCCTATACATTTCACGGCCTTTCTCAAGCGAAGATCGCTTCATCGTCAAGCCTTTATAGTCAATGGCCGATTCTTTTACGGAGTCTTCGGTGAGAAGGCTGTCAATGATATCGAGCGAGTTGAGAATCATGTCTACCGTATAGGGATTCAGTATGCGGTAAGTGATCCGGTCGTGGAGATGATTGAAGCGGTTTTGACGGCGGTCGCGGCGCGGCCATTTTTCTTCATCACGCTTCAGGCCGTAACTTTTCAGCATCGCGCCCGGCACCACCACAGTGTGGCCGGCATCATCATCGAAAAGATATGAGAAAGGAAAGTCTGATGTGTCGGCATGGGTCTTGTGTGAACCCATCACCAGAGAGAAGGCGCCTATTCGGCTCCCATGCATCAGATATGCGTTTGAAGCAGTCTTCACCCCACGCTCCAGCACGCCCCAATGAAGCGGGCCGTGCTTATACATGTGATTGCTCATGTTTGTGCCCGAGCCGGCANTCATAAAGGCCGNCNGGCAGCCGATGAGNNGCGAGCTCTTGTGCATGCTCACTGTGTAGNGGCCTGCAAGCACGGCGCAGGCNTCACCGTTTTCCATGCTNCAGTTGGCGAAGAAAAGTNAATCGTGCGATGTGANTCCTTTGTCGAGAATCGCTCCCTNGCCCACGTATGTGTTTTGGATGNGGGTACCATTGCTCACATAGCCGTCTTCGATTATGAAATTCCGTGCGTAAACTCCGGGGCCTACGTAGGCCGGCTCGCGTTCCGGAAGGTGACTGCTTATGATGCTGCCGTTATGAAGCGAGGCCACGCCCTCCACCTTCGCGCCCGGCCATACGCGCACGTCGGTGATGGGGCCGCAGTCGAGTATCTCGGCGCCGTCGCCGATCTCGAAGTCATATTTCAGCTCCTTGATGTGGCTGTCGATCAGTGGCGATAGATGACGCCGCGCATACTCCGGCATCCTTGCCGCGAGAGCCGCTATCTGTGCCGATATTCCCGGATAGATTTTTACAGGGCGCGATCCGGTCTCGTCGAGTACCGCTATCTCGGTGCCTGTGCCGAATGTGGTGTCGGCTGAATTCTCAATTCTCGCCACATTCTCGATCCTTACGTTCCGGCCTATCCGCACGTTGCTTATACCGCCGGGCACATTGACTATCGTGGTGCCCTCGCCTATTGTGACGGGGCCACGAAACCACACATTGCGGATGCCGCCGAGGTCGGTGCCCCCGGCTATCTCCACAAGGCTCCAGTCGCTGCTGCGGCAGCCCTGTCTCTCAAGTTGCTCAATCTCGCTTTTCTTCATATCAACGCGCTGCTCGTCTTCATTCACTCGGAAAGGTCTTCGTCATATTTCTGGAAAAGGAAGTCGTTGTAGGGGAATCTCTCAACGTGTATCTCTTTTGCCTTCTCATAGAGTAGCTCCTTGAGCCGGTCAATGTTGATTTTATCCTTTGCAGAGATAAAGACGCAGTTGTTGTTCATCTTCGCCATCCAGGTCTTCTTGAAATCTTCCAGGCTCATGTTCTCGCGTGTGGCCGGAGTCAGATCGTCAGGATCTTTCGGGGTGTATTTGAACGCGTCTATTTTGTTGAATACCAGGATGGTCGGTTTCTTCGCTGCTCCACACACCTCGCTGAGTGTCTTCTCCACCACTTCTATCTGCTCCTCAAAGTTGGGATGGCTCACGTCTACCACGTGCATCAGCAGGTCGGCCTCCCTCACTTCGTCGAGANTCGATNTGAATGAGTTCANGAGATNGGNGNGCANTTTGCGTATGNANCCCACAGNGTNTGAAAGCAGNAANGGGNGATTNNCGATCGTGANTTTTNTCANCNTNNTATNTNACGTGGCAANNAGTTTGTTTTCGGCAAAAACATCGCTCTTGCTCAGCAGGTTCATGATGGTAGACTTCCCCACGTTGGTGTAGCCCACAAGGGCTACTCTCGTCATGTTACCTCGGTTCTTGCGCTGGATGCTTTTCTGCTTGTCGATATCCTTCAGTTCTTCTTTCAGGCGTGAGATCTTATCGAGAATGATTCGGCGGTCGGTCTCGATCTGAGTCTCGCCGGGGCCCCTCATTCCGATACCGCCGCGCTGGCGCTCGAGGTGAGTCCACATGCGGGTGAGGCGGGGAAGAAGATATTGGTATTGGGCAAGTTCCACCTGAGTGCGAGCCGTAGCCGTCTGAGCCCGCTTTGCGAAAATGTCAAGGATAAGGCTCGTGCGGTCGAGAATCTTAACCTTCAGTTCTTTCTCGATGTTGAGCACCTGTTTCGACGATAGGTCATCGTCGAAGATCACGAGGCCTATCTCGTGGTCTTCGACATATTTCCTTATTTCCTCGAGTTTTCCTGTGCCGACGTAGGTGCGTGGATTCGGATATTCGAGTTTCTGGATGAAACGCTTCTCGGGCTCGGCTCCGGCTGTCTTGGCGAGGAAGTCAAGTTCATCGAGATATTCGTTCATTTTGGCTTCGCTCTGCTTCTGAGTCACCAGGCCCACGAGCACCGTGCGTTCGTTTTCTTCTTTATTTATGATATTGTCTTCAATCATAGTATTTAGTAATTCTTCTCAACTGAGGAGCCTCAGCAGTTCGGTAAGGAATTTCCAGTATTCCTCAACCGACGGCACGTAGGCTTTCTCGTTGGGACTATGTATGTCTTTCAGTGTCGGACCGAAAGAGATCATGTCCATTCCGGGCATTTTCTCGAGAAACAGTCCGCACTCGAGGCCGGCATGTAAGGCTTCCACTTTAGGAGCGTGTCCGAATAGGCTCTTGAAGCAAGCCTCGGCTTTCTTGAGAAGAGGACTCTCGGTATTCGGTTCCCAGCCCACGCTCGGATCGTTGGTCTCCACTACGCATCCGATGTTCTCATAGAGAGCTGTGATGCGGTCGGTGATTTCCTCGCGCCGGCTGTCGATCGACGATCGCTGATGCGTTGTGATCACCACCTTGTCGTCGCCTTCCTTGTGCACGCTTGCAAGGTTGCTCGAGGTTTCTACAAGTCCGGGCACCGCCAGGCTCATGGCCTGCACTCCGTTGGGAGTGCCGAAGATTGTCGAGATAAGGGGAACCACGTATGCTTCCTCTATAGTCTTCTCAGGAGCTTCGCGCAGGGCCACCCCGAATGTGAAGTCATCGCCCTCTGCCAGACGGAGTTCATCGTGGATGGTGTTGTTGAAAATCGATGCGAGCTCCTCAAACTCTCCGGCGTGTGCCTCGGGTATGCCCACGAGGGCGTGTGCCTCGCGCGGAATGGCGTTGGGAAGTCCTCCGCCACAGAAGTCGCTCAACTGAATGCCGAACTGGTCGCCGGCAAGCCAGAGGAAGCGGGCCAGAATCTGATTGGCGTTGCCCCGGCCGAGATGTATCTCCATGCCTGAATGGCCGCCCTTCAGGTGATTGATTTCCACTTCATACCATACGTAGCCTTCCGGAGCCGGCACTGTTTGGATGGGATACTCGGCCACTGTGCAGATGGAGCCGGCGCATCCTATCACTATCATGCCATGCTCCTCTGAGTCAAGATTCAGAAGTATGCGGCCGCTGATAAGTTCGGGATTTAGGCCGTTGGCCCCGGTGAGTCCCTGCTCCTCGTCGGTAGTGAAGNGGGCTTCGATAGGGCCGTGCACGAGGTCGGGATCGGTCATCACAGCCATAGCCGAGGCGCATCCCAGTCCGTTGTCGNCTCCGAGGGTNNTGCCTTCGGNTCTCACCCAGTCGCCCTCCACAACTGTCTTGATGGGGTCGGTCAGGAAGTCGTGGACCACGTCGCCACGCTTCTCAGCCACCATGTCCTGATGACCCTGAAGCACTACTGTGGGCGCATTCTCATGGCCCGGTGTGGCGGGGCAATATATCACGACATTTCCGGCTTCGTCTGTGGCATATCTCAGATTATGCTTTTCGGCCCAGCCTGTGAGGAATTCCTTCATCTTGTCAAGATGGAATGTGGGGCGGGGCACTTTTGTTATCTCATCGAAGCATTCCCATACGAGCTTCGGCTTCAGGTCGGTGATCTTCATCGTCTTCTACTACTTCTTTTTTTATAGGTCCGTTTGGCAGTGGTCTTTCCGCTTGCTGTCTCGGGCTGTGATTTATTTATCGTGTCGGTCTTTGCCGATGTCTTGGTGCCGGCTTTTGAAGCCGGTTTTTTCTCTTTGGCTTTNAAAGCCTCATATTCTTTGGCCATACGTGTGTGGTATCCACGTTTGGCGTAGGAGCTGCCGTTATATTTTCTGGCAAATGTGGTCCAGTCTTTCTTTCTCAGGCTCTCAAGCATTCCGGTTTTGCGGACGAATTCGGCAAAGAGCTCAAGCTGGCTGAATTCCGATTCGCTCATGAGAGCAACCATCTCGGCTATCGACTCGCAGCCGCAAAGCTGATAGTTGTAGCCGCCGATCTGGAACATGCCCCAGTAGCACGACATGTTGGCTGCGTCCTCATTGATTTTTCTGGCTCTTGTGAGCGATGTCCACTCTTTCAGGGCATATCCCGAGAGGCCTTCAGGCACTTTGGCATCTTTGGCCTTAGGCCCCTTTATCTTGGCGTTATACTTGTTGAAGAGCGACTGGGCGTAGTTCACCACAGGCACTCCCGGCGCCCAGAAGCCGCGCAGAGCCGGCCCGGCCTCGATCTTCACCACAGCCTTGATTGCGGCAGTCTCCACTCCGAGCTCGTCAGCTATAACCCTGAAATCCTCATCGGAAAGAGTCTCGTAGCGGTCGGCACTCTTTTTGTCGGCGTCGGCCTGTGCAAGCACACTCTTTATGAGTTCGCTCATCTCGGCTACCAGTGAGTCGGGCACTTCCTCGCCCGTGGAGGCATACGTGACGCTGTCGGTGGCAACTGTGTCAGGCTCCGGAGCAGCGGCAAATCCGGCGGGCGTGTCGGCTGTGAGGGCCGACGCGACCGCCAGTGATATTGCTGCCGGGGTCAGAAGACCGCGCATCATGATTTCGCCACTTTTTCAAGAGTGAGNCNGAGNTGCTTCCAGAATTTATCTACCGTCGGAATCAGAAGTTNCTCGTCGGGTGAGTGCACACCGGTCATGGTGGGGCCGAAGCTTACCATGTCGAGGTGAGGATATTTGTCGAGGAAAAGTCCGCACTCCAGTCCGGCATGTATGGCTTTGATGGCCGGTTTCACGCCAAACAGTTCTTCGTAGGCGTCGGCTGCGATCTTCATTATGGGTGAGTTCATGTTCGGAGCCCAGCCCGGATAGCCGTCGGAATGATCCACTTTAGCACCCGCAAGCTGGAACACAGCCTCCACCTGGCCGGCGATGTCGTATTTGCGGCTTTCCACGCTCGAGCGCTGTGATGTGGTCACCTTGATGCGGTTGCCTTCCTCCATCTTCACTGCGGCGAGGTTGGTTGAGGTCTCGACGAGTCCTTCCAGATCGCGGCTCATTGAGATCACCCCGTGGGGTGCGCAATAGAGTGCGCGTATCAGGGCGATGGAGGTGTCCTGATCTATGGTGTAGTCGGGTTTCTCCACGTCTTCAATCGTGATCTCGAGCGAAGGCTCTATGCCGGCATATTCTTTCTTTATCTGATCGGCGTAGCAGGCGAGCTGAGCCTTAACGTCGTCGGCAAGTTTCGTTTCTATACCGAAGATGGCGTATGCCTCACGCGGGATTGCATTGCGCAGATTGCCGCCGTCGAATTCTGAAAGTTCCACATTCCACTTCTGTGCGCATTCCCAAAGGAAGCGGGCTGCAAGTTTATTGGCGTTGGCGCGTCCAAGGTGAATGTCGCCTCCGGAGTGGCCTCCGAGCAGTCCTTTCACCTGAATCTTGAGATAAGAGAAATGTTCGGGAGCGAGCGANCGCTTGTAGTCGAACNATGCGGTGGTGTCGATGCCTNCNGCGCATCCCACGAAAATCTCACCGTCGTCTTCCGAGTCGAGATTGAGCAGGATATTGCCTCCGAGCATGTCTTCTCCGAGATTCTGAGCNCCTTCGAGGCCGATTTCCTCATTCACCGTGAAGAGGGCTTCCACTGGCCCGTGCTTCAGGTCGGGATCAATCATCACGGCCATGGCGGCAGCGATGCCTATGCCGTTGTCCGCTCCCAAAGTGGTGCCTCTGGCTTTCACCCAGTCGCCGTCGATATAAGTGTCGATAGGGTCTTTGTAAAAGTCATGTTCCACATCTCCGTTCTTCTCGCATACCATGTCCATGTGCGACTGAAGGATCACTACAGGTGCGTTTTCATATCCTTCGGAGGCATCCTTGTGCATCAGTACGTTGCCGCATGCGTCGGTCTTCACCGCTACATTGTGGCGCTTTGCAAAATCGATCAGGAAGTTTCTGATCTGCTCTTCATGGCAGGAAGGGCGGGGCACTTTGGTCACCTCGTCGAAACACTTCCATATCAGTTCCGGTTTTAGATCCTTTACTTTCATGTTGTCTTTCGTGATTTTGGGTTTCTGTGGGGATAGAGAGATGCCTGAACAGACATTCTCTCCCTATATTATAAAACGTAATTCTTGCTTTTCAGGCCTCAAAGATATTAAATTTATTTCATTTTAACAAATCTTTTAGGTTTCTTATCGTTGTAATCATCTTTTTTTATTAATTTTGCATCCGGAACGTGACTCATCATGCGTCAGGCTCCTTACGATACGTATCAATAACTACAAATTCTATATAATGAAAAGAAAACTCTACTCAGTCCTCGCCTTCGGGCTTGCTCTGTCGCTTGCTGTAGGGGCATCTTCTTGCGATGGCAAGAAAGAGGCGAATGAAACTCCCGCAAAGAAAGAGAAAGCAGCCGAAACTGAGGCTCTTCCCAACTACAGATATGTAGACCTCGACACACTCCTCACCAAATATAATCTTGCCAAGGACTATAATGAGGAGATGATGCGCATGCAGGAAAATCTTGAGAACGAGACAAAACGTCATCAGACCTCACTGCAGTCGTTTGCATCGCAGATTCAGAACAAGGTTCAGAACAACTCATATCTCTCGCAGGAAAGTTTCGACACCGACCAGCAGAAACTGGCTTCAATGCAGACAAATGCGGAGAAATCCGTAGGCATGATGCAGCAGAAATATGCCGAGGCGGCTGCCAAGGCGCAGCAGGCCGTAAACGATTCTATCGTGGCTTTCGTTGAGCAGTACAACAAGAAGCACGGCTACGACGCCATCTTCAACAAGGCTGCCGCTCTCCATTTCAATAAGGATCTCGATATCACCGACGAGATTGTGGAAGGCCTCAACGCCCGCTACAATAAGGTGAAGAAATAAATAAGCCATCCTGTCAGATTCCGATATGATCCGGCGTCTCCGCTCAGTTGTTTTAGCAGTGGCCCTTATGGCCGCGGCCGCCCTTCCCGCCTCCGGCGCCAAGGGTTGGGAGCCCGTGCGCTCCGACGTGACCGCGCTCAATGTGGCCGCCCGCGATGCGGAAGTGGAGATAAGGGTGACTTCGGGCTATGTGGTGGTGGTGGCCTCGCAGCCCACGCAGATCAAGGTCTTCACCATTCTCGGGCAGACCGTGAGCAGCGAAAATATTCCGCAGGGCGTGAGCCGCCTACCCCTATCGCATGGCGTCTACATAGTGAAGGTGGGTGATCTTACATGCAAGATCGCCGTCTGATGGGTCTGGAAAGCATATCCATATATAAATAGTTTACAGTAATGGATGCAATAGATTGGAAAAATCTTCCGTTCGGTTATATTCCGACCAAGTTCAATGTGCGCTGCACCTACAGCGACGGTAAATGGGGGCCGGTAGAGGTTTCCGATTCAGAATACGTGCCCATGCACATCGCTGCCGCCTGCCTTCACTACGGGCAGGAAGCCTTCGAAGGCCTCAAGGCTTTCCGCGGTGCCGACGGCAAGATCAGGGTCTTCCGCATGGACGAGAATGCGAAGCGTTTCAGGCGTTCGGCCGAAGGCATAATGATGGAGCCTCTTCCCGAAGATATTTTCTGCGATATGGTGCGCAAGGTGGTGGCTCTCAACTCGGAGTTCGTGCCCCCTTACGGCACCGGAGCAAGCCTCTACATCCGTCCGCTCGAGATAGGTGTCTCACCTCAGGTGGGCGTGAAGCCATCGAAAGACTATATGGTGGTGATGTTCGTCACTCCGGTAGGGCCTTATTTCAAGACCGGATTCAGCCCGACTAAGGTGTGCATGAGCAGGAAATACGACCGTGTGGCTCCGCTCGGAACGGGCTCGCTGAAGATCGGCGCCAATTATGCAGCGTCGCTGAAAGCCGGCGAACTCGCCCATGATCTCGGTTACTCCGTGATGCTCTATATCGATCCGAAAGAGAAGAAATATTTCGACGAGAGCGGTGCGGCTAATTTCTTCGGCATCCGTGGCAACAGCTACATCACGCCGGCATCAGACTCAATCCTGCCCTCAATCACCAACAAGAGCATCTGCCGCCTCGCCGAAGACCTCGGAATGACAGTGGAGCGCCGTCAGATTCCTGTGGAGGAGCTCGAGACATTTGAGGAGGTAGGCGCTTGCGGAACTGCCGCGGTGATTTCGCCAATAGGGGTTATCGACGATCTNGACACGGGACGCCGATATGAGTTCGGAGATGGTAAGCCGGGAGAGAAGTCTACAATTCTCTACAATAAACTGCGCGGCATACAGCTCGGTGAGGAGCCCGACGTTCACGGATGGGTGGAAATCATCGAAGAAAACTGAACTTGATCAGGCATTTGCATTATGCATTATGAATTGATTANAAAATACTACGAGGAGGGCTCAGCCGTCCTCGACTTGCTCCTGACCCATTCTGAAACGGTGGCAGTCAAGGCGCTTGCCGTGGCGGAAGCCGTTTGCCTCGATGTGGACAGAAATTTTGTCAAGGAAGCCGCAA
>WFLX010005965.1_pt1 | contig 10503 bp, 8 predicted proteins | sample 4967041 | NCBI WGS metagenome assembly WFLX01 (sample SAMN12857096, study PRJNA449069) | gut metagenome | isolation source: stool from male and female vole | host: Microtus ochrogaster | place: USA:Florida | collected 2017
AGCTGCAACTACAACTCTCTTGTAGAAAAAGAGCAGAGTGTAGATCAGGCGTGGGCACAAGTGGAAAACCAGTATCAGCGTCGCGCAGACCTGATTCCGAATCTTGTGAACACTGTGAAAGGATATTCTGAGCATGAAAGCGAGACATTCATTAAGGTGACTCAAGCACGCAGCGGATTGACAGAAGCATATAATGCTGCTGAGGCCATCGAGAATCCTCAGCAGAATATACAAGCATATCAGGAAGCACAAAGCAAACTTAAAGGTGCACTTGATATATATGTCAATGCCGTGAAGGAAGCTTACCCCGACCTGAAGGCAAACCAGAACTTTATGGATCTCCAGACCCAACTTGAAGGCACAGAAAACCGCATTTCAACTGAGCGTGAACGCTACACTCAGGCTGTAAAGGAATACAACACTGCCATCAAGAAATTCCCTACCACTATCTATGCCGGATGGTTTGGTTTCAAGGAAAAGGAGCAGTTCAAGGCTGAGGCAGGTGCAAATAAAGCTCCGAAAGTCGAATTCTAATACAAATTTAAGAATCAAGCTGTAAAATCATGATTAATCATGATCAAACGAGATTTATCATGATTAATCAATCTCAATAAGAACGAATGAAAATAAAAAAATATTTAAGTCTTGCTGGTGTTGCCCTCTTGACTGCTCCAATTTTTTCCTCTTGTCTTGGAGATAATGACAACACCACTGACTACAAAGACTGGATCAACCAAAACGAGACCTACCTGTTAAGAATGGAAGATACTACGTTTAATGGGAAAAAAGTCTTTACAAAGATATCTCCAGTCTGGGCTCCTTCCATTTATGTCCTTGCTCAGTGGCACAACGACACGACTCTCACTGCCTCCAATCTCATTCCGATGGATAATTCCACTGTCGATGTGATCTATCAGTGTGAATATGTCAATGGTGTAGTGCTTGATTCAAGTTATAAAAATACCACTTACGGTGACAGTATCTACCGGTGTAAACCAAACGATAACATATCAGGTTTCTGGACTATGCTGACCAACATGCACGTCGGTGACTCTGTGACTTGTGTGATTCCGACAGGGGCTGCCTACAGCAACACCAGTTCCACTGTCATCCCATATTCGACACTTGTCTATCACATGAAATTAAAAGCTATTCACGCTTACGAAACGTCAGGCATAAAATAAAAATATATGAATAAATATTTAGCCATGGCAATGGCTACGTCATCAATCGCCCTCTCATTTTCAACAATGAGGGGCGATGATGCATCTGTTAAGTTTGAAACTTTTAAAGTCTCGCCTGAAGTCTGTCTCAAATTTCCAGCACTTCCGACTGATTCAAGTCTTAAGGCGAAAAATGCTTTCTCCAACGAAAAACTACTTAAGACAGTCAACCGTAAACTTGACAAACCTACAGCAGATTGGATTGAGGTGGCTGCCGACACATCTACATGTATCAATTTCCAGAAAGCAACTGATATGCCTATTTTGCGTACGCTTGCCACGCGGTTGCGCCCTGATAGGTTTGTGAAAGGAACGCTAAGGATCAAATCGAATGTGATGGCTGAACTGTCGGATGCCTACGGTAGTCTGGTCACCATAAATTCTGCCGACTCCGTTCCCACTTGGGATAAGACATCTATAAAGCTCGAACCTGCTGAAACTGCTTATTTCTATATTACATATATATCTTTCCCGGACGATCCTTCCGATCCATGCATTCAACTCGAGTTTGAGCCCGACGAAGAATTTGAGAATGTAGAATATGCTACCGGTCCTGATGTCACTACTCGTTTCCGCGTAGATGAGTCGGCTCTCGGCACTCGTGTGAGCCGTGCTTCCATTTCTCCAGATGGGAAATATATGATCCTTTCATATGTCACTACCTATGGAGAGGATAAGCGGCGCTATTGGTCGGAACTTTTGGAATGCGCTTCTGGCAAGACAATCAACGCCACCCTTCCTCAAGGTGCTTTCTGGATGCCTAAAGGCAGCAGTGTAGGTTATGTCATTGTGACTAATGATACTTATTCTCTATATGCTCTTGATGCTTCCACTCAGAAACAGACTCTTCTTGCTTCGGAACTTCCGGATAATGATTTCACNGTAAGTCCCGACGGAACTTTTCTTATACTTTCTCATCAAATTAAAGGANCAAAGGATTTAGGANCTGTTAAGAGACTTNTTGATCCCGATGACAGGCTTGCCGGCCATCGCAATAGATATTATCTTGAGAAATATGATCTAAAATCCGGAATTAAGCANCCTCTGACATATGCAGGAAACTCGACTTACTTATATGATATCTCTCCGGATTCTAAAAAGATTATATATGGTAGCACCAACGAGAAGATNGATNTATTTCCATTCTATTTTCAGGATCTTATAGAATTGGATTTGAATACTCTTGCTACCGATACTCTTGTGAAGGCNGATCCTTACATTCAGTCGTGTGCTTATTCTCCTGATGGCAAATCTCTTTTTCTGACTGGTGGCCCAGAGGCTTTTGGTGCAATTGGTAAGAAAAATGGAGGCCATAAGTATAGCAATGATTATGATGTGCAAGGATATATCATGACGTTAGAAGATAAGTCTATCCGTCCGATGACTATGGATTTCAATCCTTCCATTGAAGGAGGTCCGGTTTGGAATCATGCTGATGGGCAGGTATATTTCCGTGCTTCTGATGGTTTTGACCTGNATGTCTATAAACTAAATCCAAAATCAGGAGACATTTCGAAATTTGATTTCAATATGCCTTACATTTCTCGCTTCTCCATAGGCGATGATGAAAACCGATGGATGGCAGCCGTTGGCTCTGATTATCATTATGCAGGCAAGTGTGAGTTAATGGATCTAAAGACTGGCAAAACAAGGCTTATCGATGATCCTTATTCTCGAGACTATCCTGATTTAGAGGTTGGCGAGGCCTCCTCATGGAGTTATAAGGCTTCTGATGGCACGACTATCGACTGCATGCAGGTGCTCCCTCCAGACTTTGACCCCAAAAAGAAATATCCTTTGATAGTTTATTACTATGGAGGTTGCTCCCCATGCCAAAAATATTTAAGTGTCTATGACCCTCAGATTTTTGCATCTCGTGGGTATGTCTCTCTCGTGATAAATCCTTCCGGTGCTTATGGCTACGGACAGGAGTTTTCGGCTCGACATGCAAATGCTTGGGGCGACCGCACTGCTGATGATATAATAGAAGGCGTGAAAGAATATTGTCGCACACATGANTTTGTCAACGACAAGAAAATCGGTTGTCTGGGTGCAAGTTATGGCGGATTCATGACTCAATATCTGCAGACTAAGACCGACATCTTTGCAGCTGCAGCCTCTCATGCCGGAATTTCAAATGTGGCTTCTTATTGGGGTGAAGGCAACTGGGGATATTCCTACAATACTACTGCGGCTCCCGAATCTTACCCTTGGAATAATCCTGACCTTTTCACCAAACATGGTTCTCTATTCAATGCCGATAAGATTCACACTCCGCTTTTGCTTCTGCATGGAAATGCAGACACAAACGTGCCGATAGGAGAGAGCATCCAGCTATTCAATGCTCTTCGTATTCTTGGACGCGATGTAGAATTTGTTCAAGTAGATGGCGAAAACCATATCATCTCAAACCATGACAAGCGTCTCCCTTGGCATGCTACAATCATGGCATGGTTTGCAAAATACCTCCAAGATGATCCATCCTGGTGGAACGAACTTTACTCAGATTAAAACTTAGCCCGGAGGCCTCTAAATCCTGAATAAAATAAGCCCGGAGTGCTCTAAATCTTGAATAAAATAAGCCCGAAGGCTCTAAATCTTGAATAAAATAAGCCCGGAGGGCTCTAAATCTTGTTAACCCCCGGTATAACCGGGGGAGATTAGGCCCTCCCCCTCTCTACAACCCCGGAGGGGTTGAACTAAAATATGTTACTTATGTTCAAAAAGACACACCATAATATATCAATAGTAGCAGCGGTCCTGTCGCTATGGCTCCCTATAAGCATTTGGGCAAGCAACCCTAAGCGAGAATTTCGTGGTGCTTGGCTGCATATCATTGGTCAGACACAATATATGAATACCCAGCAAAAGGGTTCTGCAAAGCTTAAAGAGTATATTGCAGATCAAATCGATAGACTTCATCGTGCCGGTTGCAATGCTGTAATATTCCAGGTGCGTCCTACTGCAGATGCCGCTTATATAAGTGATATAGAACCATGGTCGAGCTGGATTACAGGAAAACGTGGTGTGGCTCCTGCGCCTCTGTGGGATCCCCTCGAATTTGCTATTGAGGAGGCTCATAAACGAGGTATGGAATTGCATGCATGGCTTAATCCTTATAGAGTCACTTCCTCCCCAAAGGAAGTGCTTCCCGCNGATCATATCTCAAAGAAATATCCGGAACGGTTTTTCAAATATGATGGTAAGATTTTTTTCGATCCGGCATATCAGGAAAATCGTGACTATATTTGCGAGGTGGTGAAAGATATCACTACTCGCTATGATGTAGATGCCATTCATATCGACGACTATTTCTACCCTTATCCTGTTGCCGGCGTCAAAATTCCTGATGCCGCCTCATATGAAAAATTTGGTGAGGGAATGAAGATAGACGACTGGCGTCGTCATAATGTTGATTTGTTGATAGAGCAGATGAATCAAACNATCAAGTCTACAAAACCTTGGGTAAGATTTGGTGTAAGCCCTTTCGGAATTTGGAGAAATAAGAAAACGGATCCACGTGGCTCNGATTCAAATGGTCTGCAAAACTATGATGGTCTTTATGCCGATGTGCTTCTTTGGGCGAAAAACGGCTGGGTTGACTATCTTGCGCCACAGCTATATTGGACTCTCGATTTCAAGGCTGCCCCAAGTCGTCATCTTGCTCATTGGTGGAATGATAATTGCTATGGGGTTGACGTATTCATAGGTCAGGATGTGCAGCGCACAATGAATAATGCCGATCCAAAGACCGGAGATTCCAACGAACTTGCCACAAAAGTGAAACTCTCGCGCGAACTGCCAAACATCAAGGGCAACGTTTGGTGGCATGGATATTGGGTGACAGATAATATGAAAGGAGTCGCAGACTCTCTTGCCTATGTGCATCAAAACACAGTGGCTCTTCCGCCTGCCTATGGCAGTGCAAAAGAGGCTCCTCTACCGGTCAAGAATCTAAGGATGACAAAGAAAAATGGCAAGATATACTTGGAGTGGGATTCTGATAAAATGCATAATAAGGCCACGGATCAAATCAAATTTGTGGTTTATTCATTTCTTGAAGAGGAACCAATCGATGTTGAAAATGTGGAAGCTATCATGATTATGACTCCACGTAAGGAATATCTTGTTTCTGATGATGATGACGTTGAATCTATCAAAGGGATGCGTTTTGCTGTTACAGCCCTCGACCGCAACAACCGCGAATCCCTTCCAATTGAAATAACCCTATGAAAGAGTTCTTAGACGAGCAAGCGGCCCTTATCAACCGTCCTGAATTCATAGCTGATGATCCTGTACAGTTTCCAAGAAGATTCGATAAACTTCAGGATATAGAAATAGTCTCTCTTTTAGCATCTCACATAGCTTGGGGTAAACGCACCATGATATGCCGTGATGCAGAGCGTCTTTTGAGTCTTATGAGCCATGATCCATACAACTATGTGATGGAAGAAGGTTATCTCGATCTTGATCCATCTCAAAACATACATCGCACTTTCTTTGCCAGAGATCTGCAACATCTCTTGAAGGGACTGCGTGAGATATATCGCAAATACGATAGTCTTGATGCATTCAGCGCAGCTATCAAGGCAGCCGACGACCCNGCACCTTCATGGAAACTGGTGGAGGAAATGCAAAAGATTATAACCGATGCTAATGGAGGAGTAGTATCTAAGAGAGGTCTTCCCAACAATCTAAAACAAACAGCATTGAAACGTGTGAATATGGCTTTGCGTTGGCTTGTAAGAGATGACGGGATNGTAGACATGGGAGTTTGGAAATCCATACCCAAGTCGAAACTCTATATTCCTCTCGATGTCCATGTAGGGAATACAGCGCGCGACCTTGGTTTGCTTACCCGAAAACAAGACGACCGCAAGGCCGTAGAAGAATTGACCGGCGTTCTTCGACAATACCGTCCCGACGACCCCGCCTACTACGATTACGCCCTCTTCGGCATAGGCATGTATGGAAAAGACGGCTTCCCTGCCGTCTAAGCGCANTCAGTGCGCATCCCGGAGCGTCAAATAAAGTAGTAAGCGCACTCCGTGCGCGCCAACGCGCGTAGAAGGTTTCTTCAGCAAGCAAATTTTGCAATTTTAGAAGAAAAAGCCAGCGTCACAATATGCCCTTCAATCTCCCAAGAAGATAAAAGCATTTCCATCTCGCCNCCGGAAGTCCTTACTACCCCCTTCCCATACTTCTCCGGAGTGGCTTGGGAAACACTCTGCGCTATATTAGGAAGCGAGATAATCCGATAATCCTCTTTCCAATCAGAAGCCTCTCCCATCACCGCTTTATAAAGGGCTTCTTTGCATGTCCAAGCAAGAATATTGACCATGACATCATCTGAGGGAATCATATTCAACTCTTCACCGGTGAGAAACTTCTCTCTGATTTTAATTACTTGTGCCCTATCAGCCTTTTCCGCATCCACTCCTATTGCGGTGCGAACATTCACTTCATCAAGATTGATGTCCGGAGTCTTGGGAATAGAAGCAACCACCAGGAAATGCGATGTATGAGACAGAGAAATACGCTGTGGAATCCCTTCAAGAAGGGGTGCACCATTATCCAAATGTGCAATCGATCTGTATTCACCCTCAGCTTCAGAAAAAATCTGCATGGCAAAGAGCTTCCATACTTTTGCAGATTTCTCCTCCGCTCCATATATCTCTTCGATTGCAATTCCACAGGGAGCCACCTCCCTCTCATACATAAATTCTCCCATGGTTTATTAGGTTGTCAAGTTATTGTGTTGTTAAGTTTTCATGTCGGAATAGCCCGGAGGGCTTAACATCTTGTTAACCCCCGGTGAAACCGGGGGAAATGTCCTCCTCTTCCAATCTACCCCGGAGGGGTAGCACTAAAAGGACTCTCTGAATTATGCNTTAAGCATTATGAATTATGCATCAATTTAGATACCCTNATTTTAGTGATGCGGTGCTTTTCCATCTGCATGATGAGGAAGCGGAATGGACCGCGCTGCAAAGATTCCTTATTCTCAGGGAAGTCTCCCTTTATCTCAAGCATAAGGCCGGCAAGCGTCTCGGCATCACCGATATCTCCAAGTTCTTCTTCTTCTGAGTCAGTAACTCGGCAAAAGTCGCTGATTGGAATTTTGGCATCAAACACATAGGTGTCCGGACCAATTTTCCTATAAAGATTCTGGCTCTCATCATATTCATCATCAATCTCTCCGACTATCTCTTCNATCACATCTTCGAGAGTCACGATTCCTTGGGTGTCGCCATATTCATCTATGACTATTGCCATGTGAATCTTCTTTTTGCGGAAATCCTCAAGCAGATCGTCGAGTGAACGGGATTCCGGGACGAAATAGGCATCTCTGATTAATGCTTGCCATCGGAATTTATCATCTTGAGTGCCTATATAGGGAAGCAAATCTTTTGAGTAAAGAATACCTCTGATTGTGTCTTGTGTACGGTCATAGACTGGAATTCGGCTATACCCCGACTTTACAATTACATCAAGCACCTCTCTGAAGTCAACATGATATTCAATGTCTGTCACATCTACTCGAGATATCATAATCTCGCTTGCCCCTTTTTCTCCAAATGTCAGAATCCCTTCAAGCATCTCCTTGTCTTTCCCTTCTTGAAGATCGGATATTTCAAGGGCTTTTTCAAGTTCTTCNGTAGTNAGATTTTCCTGTTTCTTNGCTACTACCTTTTTTATGATAGTAGAGGATTTCACTAAAATAGATGAAAGTGGAGTGAATATTTTAGAAAAGAATCCTATTCCGGTCGCTGCCATCAATGCCCATTTCAAACTTCTTCCACGCGCAACGAGTTTTGGGAAAATCTCACCGAATAGAAGCAATAGAAAAGTTAATAAAACTGTCTGAAGCAAGAATCCGACAATCGACGAGTGAAATTTAACTGTTTGATTGATAGCATATGTGAGAAGCACAACCATTGTGATATTCACAAAATTATTCGCTATCAAGATGGTAGCCAATAGTTTTTCGGGATTTTTAATTAGGTGGAGTGCTTTTTGGGCGTTGGGACTTTCATCCTCTTCCAGGTCTTCAATTTCTCCTTGTGAAAGACCAAAATATGATATCTCGCTGCCTGAAACAAATGCAGATAGACATAGACATATAAGGGCTATTAGCACTATTATGCCCCAAGAAGTCCAGTCGGAGGGGGCATGAAATGATATGGCGCTTTGCGCAAGCTGGCTCAAGGCCAGCAATGGACTGTGTGCAGGTAAAGGGTCTGTATCCAATTTTCTGTAATAGTTGGTTATGATTGCAAAATTACAAAAATTCCCCCTATCCTCCAAATATCTATCCCAAATTCTCCAAAATTCTTCAAAATCTTCATCCTAATTCCCCCTTTAGGGGGTTAGGGGGCTTGCATTAAAAAACGGCATTCATTTTCACAAATGAATGCCGCTCAGTGCTTTCCATAATACATTTTACTAACCTAACATCATGAAACTAATTTCTTACTTATATCTATTAAACAATGCAGAAGCACAAATGTTTAAAATAAGTGTATTTTTTACAATTTTTAATACTCCCATCCGTTAAATTAAAGTTGACAAATAAAGTAGTAAGCGCACTCCGTGCGCGTCCCGGTGTGTCAAGTAAAGTAGTAAGCGCACTCCGTGCGCGTCCCAGTGCGTCAAATCATAAATATAAATTAATTTGGAAAAGCAAATAGTAGGCCGCTTCGCCCCATCCCCGTCCGGAAGGATGCATATGGGCAATATTTCTACAGCTCTCCTCTCGTGGCTTTCCGTAAAGTCAGGAGGTGGGAAATGGATTCTTCGTATTGAGGATCTCGATCCTCAAAGATCGAAGATGGAATATGCCCGTCAGATTGAAGACGACCTGCTTTGGCTTGGCCTTGAGTGGGATGAGGGAGGAATTGAAGGTAAAGGTCAGAATGGTCCATATCTCCAGAGCCAAAGACATCATCTTTACGGAGAGGCTTTAGGAAAACTGAAAGCCACCGGTCTTTGCTATCCCTGCACATGCACTCGTGCCGACATCCTTGCCACTCAGGCGCCCCACGAATCAGATGGGAGAGTGGTGTATAAAGGCACCTGTCGCCCAGCATGGCTAAATCCAAGCAATCTGAATGCTATAGAATCTCCCCCTTTAGGGGGTAAGGGGGGCTTGTGGAATGGNGGCTTATGCTCCGCTACTCGTATCTGTGTTCCAGATGAGGAAATTACATTTGTAGATAGGATTAAAGGGAAGCAGACCGTCAACCTTGCCAAGCATTGTGGCGACTTCATATTGCGCCGAGGTGATGGTGCATGGTCATACCAGCTTGCAGTGGTGGTAGACGACGCCATGATGGGCGTGACAGAAGTNATGCGTGGCGATGACCTCCTCCTCTCTGCTGCCCAACAAATCTATCTCTATCGTCTTCTCGGTTACAATCCGCCCGAATTCGCCCATGTTCCCCTCATCTGCAACGAAGCCGGCATCCGCCTATCCAAACGCGACAAATCCCTCTCAATGGAATACCTCCGCGCTTACCACACCCCCGAAGAAATCCTCGGCATGATAGCCCACCGCGCAGGATTGCTAAATGCCTCAGCCCCCATCTCCCTCCAAGAATTATTATCCCATCCCCTCAATATTCCCCCTTTAGGGGGTTAGGGGGCTTACTTTAGGGGGCTTACTTTAGGGGGCTTGCTTTATGGGGCTTCCACTGTCGTAGTCGTCTGCGAGGTCGCGAAAAAAGTTGTGGTTGAGTATTTCAGATATTTTTGCTAATTGGTCGGTGTCGATAGTAGGACGCTCAAAGATATAATAGATATTTCTTCGGTCACAATGAATCTGGGCAGCAAACCATCCGATGGTATACTGCCGGGGCATTGCCTCGAAAACCTTCTTTATTTGAGCTCCTATATGCATGGTCTGTTTCATGTTGCAAAGGTAGCCCCTCTCGCCGGTATAAATTAGTCCTTTTTAGTCCTTTTTGCAATGATGATGCAAAAAGGGCGCAAGACAAACTTATTTCCTGCCATCAGAAGGTTCTGGAATACCCATTAAGGTCAAGAAACAGAATAGTCCACGCCCATATATCATGGGTCGGCCCAATAAAGGACAGACACAAAATATACAGAGTGCAACTTATTCAACTTTCACACCTTAATAGATGAATTTTCCAGATTCTCTGATGGGCTCAGTTGAGAAGCTCTCCTTTATGTCGGCAGAAGCAACACGCTTCTACACTGCAAAAATAGTGATTTTATCCGACATAAGCACTATTGCGTGGACTATTTCTGACAAAAT
>WFLX010033817.1_pt1 | contig 10500 bp, 5 predicted proteins | sample 4967041 | NCBI WGS metagenome assembly WFLX01 (sample SAMN12857096, study PRJNA449069) | gut metagenome | isolation source: stool from male and female vole | host: Microtus ochrogaster | place: USA:Florida | collected 2017
CCAACTGCTTTTGCAGAAAACTCCTCTAATAATAGTCAAAATAAAAATAAATCTGGAGGAAGCACTCAACCGGCACAGGATGCCGAAAATGAATTCTATGCTCGTTTCCTGAAGATATTCTATGAGGATTTTGGAAATCCTGAGGTGAGTGTCGACAATATTGCGGCAAAGATGGGACTCGAGCGCACGCAATTCTATAGAAAGATAAAGGCCATCACCAACTATTCCCCGGTGGAATTAATGCGTAATCTACGCCTTAAGAAGGGTAGGGCTTTAGTGACCGGTTCTGACAAGACCATCTCAGAAATCGGATATGAAATCGGGTTCTCTACCCCTGCCTACTTCACCAAATGCTATAGGGAAGCCTATGGAGAGACCCCATCAGAGACTCGCCAAAAAATGAATAAAGGGGGAGACGCTAAATAAGAGTATATCTAAGATGGGCTATAAAAAATCAGATTTGATTTGTAAAAATTAAGCGCAGTATAATACTTTTGTTGCAAAGAGTATAAAAAAACGTGCATGGCATGATTTGTTATAGTTGATGCAAGATTCCTTATAGGTGGATAGTAAAGATTTACGCTAACTTTGCGCCAGAAACTTTTTACTAAAACCCTATAACATGAAAAAAGGAATCCTAAGCGCTCTCATGCTACTGTTTACAGCAGTCATGGCGTATTCACAGGACATCACTGTGAAAGGAACGGTGCTTTCCCGTCTGGACGACGAACCCCTGATTGGGGCAACCGTTCTGTGTGAAGTAAACAAAGCCGGCACAGCCACCGACATCGACGGTAATTTCACTCTTACCGTTCCGGAAGGCTCAGCCATTAAGGTGTCTTATGTAGGCTACCAGCCGGTAGAGGTCATCGCAACTCCTAAAATGACGATCTACCTTGATGAAGACGCAGGTCTTCTCGACGAAGTGGTAGTCGTAGGTTACCAGACTGTCCGCAAGGCCGACCTTACAGGTGCCGTGGCTGTTATGAACATGAAGGAGCCTCTTAGCGAAAACTCAGGCAACATCATGAGTTCAATGGCAGGCAAACTCCCTGGTGTAAATGTGGTTTCAAACCCTCAGCCAGGTGAGACAGGCTCTATCCGCGTGCGTGGTATGTCAACCGCCAACTCAAGCAACGACCCTCTTTATATTATTGATGGAGTCCCGACCGACAACATCAACATGATCAACCCGAGTGACATCGAGACAATGCAAGTGCTTAAGGACGCAGCCTCAGCTTCTATTTATGGGTCGCGTGCTGCAAATGGCGTAGTGATCATCACTACAAAGCATGGCAAGGGCGACCGCATGTCGATCAATGTCAATTATGCTCTCACAGCGCAGACCATCGCAAAAAAATACAAAATGATGGATGCACTCGAATGGGGAACTGCATATGCACGCGCAGCACAAGCATCTGGCCTCACTCCATCAATCCCTCAACTCTATACCTTCAACAACGGTGTCCCCGCACTCAATCAGTATGTGAACGGAAATCCCAACTTCCCTACTACAAATACCAATTGGCAAGACGAAGTATATCAGACTGCTTGGACCAACAATTTGACTGCTTCAATCTCAAACAATACTGAAAAAGGATCGGTTCTCTTCTCCGGCAACTTTATCAATCAGGTCGGCAACATTGTATCTACATTCTATCGCCGCTATTCTGCACGCATCAACTCACGCTATGACTTCAACCGATACATCTCAGTGGGTGAAAACCTCGCGATAGCTAACTGGACCAGCCGCGGCGCAGGTGACTTGAACAATGACAGAAGCATACCTTTCACAGCTATGAGCCAGCACCCAGCCATTCCGGTAAAGGGAATCAATGGTGATTGGGCTCGCCCAATGGAACTTATCGCTTCCGACCTTGCAAACCCCATGCAGATAATCCGCAATGCTCAAGACAATAGCAACACAAGCTGGAGAATCCTTGGAAACGCTTTCTTGGAAGTTCGACCCATAGAAGGACTCACTCTTAAGACTAATATCGGTATAGAGCACAGCCAATATTTCGTTCAGGAACTCGGACGCAGAGTTAATCCCGGCGATGTCAACAGCATGAACTCAAACTACGGGCAAGGTGACACTTGGACTTGGACAAACACTGCCAACTACAACAAGACTTTCAACGAAAAGCACCATCTCACTGCCCTCATCGGCACTGAAGCGATCGGATATACTTTCAAGGACCTTAGCGCTTCTCGACAAGACTACATGTTTGAAGACACCGACTTCATGCAGATTGGCTCAGGCTCCGGCGAACGCAACAATGGTGGTGGCAAGACTCAATGGAGCGTATTCTCTCTCTTCGGAAAAGTCGACTACAACTTCGACGACCGCTACCTCGCTTCTTTTACTATCCGACGCGATGAAAACTCTCGTTTTGCGAAGAAGCACCGCTCTGGAGTGTTCCCCGCATTCTCCCTTGCATGGCGTCCTTCTGCCGAGAAATTCTGGCCTGAAAATAATGTTCTGACCGACTTAAAGGTACGCTACTCTTGGGGTCAGAACGGTAATGCAAACATCGATCCACTATATCCTGCATATTCCACTTACATCTATAATACAGGCAACGGGGCTTACGATATCAACGGCACAAATTCTCAGACTACTCCGGGTATAACTCTCGCTGCTTCCGGCAATCCAAACCTGAAATGGGAAACCACTACTCAGAACAACATTGGCGTCGACCTTCAATTCCTTCACGGTGCAATCAACATCACTGCTGATTACTACATCAAGAAGACCACCGATATGCTTACTATCCCACCAGCTCTTGACGTAGCAGGTGAAAATGCCGCTATCTGGCTAAACACCGGATCTATGCGCAACAATGGTTGGGAAGTGTCAATAGCTTACAATAGCCCAAGTTATGGTGACTTCTCCTGGAATGGCTCATTAAATGTATCCCAATACAAGAACAAACTTCTTGAACTCAACAGCCTTCAGAAATTTGTAGGCGGTGACTGGCGTCTTATCCCCGGTGAGGCTATGGGCGTATACTATGGCTACGTTTGCGATGGTATCTTCCAGAATAAGGAGCAGGTTGCCAACCACGCAGTTCAGAACGGTGCTGCCCCGGGCCGCCTCATCTACCGCGACCTTGACGGCAATGGTGTCATCGACGACAACGACCGCTGCATTATAGGCAATCCTAACCCTGAACTTTCTCTCGGTCTCAACCTCGCTTTCCGCTACAAGGCTCTGACTCTCGATATGTTCTTCGCCGGTGACTTCGGTCAGGATGTAATCAACCACATGAAGCGTCAGCTCTATTCAATGAACTATGGCAACCTTACCACTAACCGCGCCAAGGATATCCTCAAAGCTTGGACTCCTCAGAATACAAATACCGACATCCCGGCTCTCACACTCACCGACGATAACAATGAAAGCCGTTTCTCTTCCTACTACGTGGAAAATGGCTCTTACATGAAGATGAAATATATCAAGCTTTCTTATGCTTTCCCAGAAAAGATCTGCAATGCAATTGGTGCTCAGAACATCAATTTGTTCGGTCAGGTAGAAAATGTATTCACCATCACTAAGTATACCGGTCTTGATCCGGAAATCCTTCCCGGTCAATACGGTTCTATCTACGACGGTGGCGTCTATCCTCGTCCTCGCTCCTTCTCTCTTGGCGTTAACCTCCAATTCTAATCAAAAAAGAAACTACAACAATGAAAAATATTAAATCATTAATCAGGAATTCAGCTTTCGCCGCTTCTATCATTTCTCTGGGATTGGCTGCCACTTCTTGCGACGATATGCTTGACACAAAACCTCAGGGTGTCTTCACTTCCGAACAGCTCGGTGAAGATGAGGCTGTCGACATGATGACTTCCGCATATGCAACCCTCATATGCCACTATTTCGGTAACAACGAGTCGTTTGCCGGCCCGCTCAACAACTGGGTTATCGACCTCCGTTCAGATGATGCGCTTAAGGGTGGCGACGGTGTGACAATGGAAGGCTATATGCACCAGCTTGAGATCGGCAACGTAGAAAGCAACAACGATGTCATCAACTTCAAATGGCGCAACAACTATTTCTCCATATCCCGTTGCAACACTGCCATAAAGGCTCTTCTCAACAATAACTCGCTCGACGAAACCACTAAGGCATCTTATATCGCAGAGATGAAGACCCTAAGGGCGTACTACTATTTCGATATGTATCGCCTCTATCAGAAATTCCCATATTTCGATGAGACTGTAGTCAATCCTTCCGAATGCCGCGCCGACGAATACACACGCGATCAGATCCTCGGTTTCATTGAACAGGATCTCCGCGACTGCTACAAGGCACTCCCTGAGACTCAGACAGAACCGGGTCGCTTCAACAAATATGTAGCTGCAGCTCTGCTCGCAAAGGTGGCACTCTTCGATTCTGATTGGGCTGTGGTAGAGACATATGCAGGATACGTAATCTCTTCAGGACAGTATAGCCTCTATCCCAACTTCCTCGACATGTCGAAGCCTGAGATGAACAATCAGTATGAGTCGGTGATGGCTGTGCAGTTCTCTTCAGCCAACTCCCCTGACCAGTTTAACTTCTNCAACTGTCTTAACTGCACATGGTCGGAAGGCGAACTTTATGGTAACGGCGATGACTTCTATCTTGGCTCACAAGACCTCGTGAATGCTTTCCGCACTGACGACCTCGGTCTCCCATTCCTGAATGGCGATCAGAATGCAGAAAGTGTGACCTCAGCCGACTACGCTGGAAATGTTGACCCACGCCTCGACTTCACTCTCGGACGTATCGGTATGCCATGGAGAAGCCACACTTACAATGATAAATGGTGTCGCAACCTTGAACTTTACGGCCAGTATTCAGGCAAGAAGCCTTATCCTGCACCTGAAAACCCGGATGTTAAGCCAGGTATCGTGCCTTGGGGCGCTTCTTCACTCAACTATATCATCATCCGCTATGCCGACGTGTTGCTCATGAAAGCTGAGGCTCTTATCGAGCAGAATAAAGACCTCGACCAGGCTCGTGAAATCATCAATCAGATCCGTCTGAGAGCAGCAAATTCCGTTGATCCTAACTACACTCCGGTTGATGTCAATCCTAATGTAGCCAACTATTCTGTCGGTTCTTATTCCGCCACTGCTTGGAATCAGGAATATGCCCGCAAGGCTGTGCGCCATGAACGCCGCGTCGAACTCGCTATGGAAGGACACCGTTGGTTTGACCTTCTCCGTTGGGGCATCGCTGTAGAGGTTGTCAACAAATACTACGAATTTGAGAAGCAGTTCCAGCCCTATTATTCTACTGCCAATCTCTCTGCCGATGAGCTTTATTTCCCGATTCCGCTCAACCAGAAAGACAACGCAGGTGANCTTNACAACTAATCTAAATTTTTCAAAAGCATGAAAACAATATATCAATATAGCCTTTGTGCGATGGCTCTCCTTATGGGAGCATCACTCTCCTCTTGCGGAGACTTCGAACCCACCGGCTATGATCCAGTGCCCGATCTTCCTACAGTAAGCAATCTCAAGGCTGAGATTGCCCGCCATGACATCAACCTGAGCTGGCAACTCCCTTCAAGCGACAATATCTCCGATGTGGAGGTGATCCTCAATGGCAATACAGGCAATCCTATCAAGTTAGGAGCCGCAGCCACTTCCTACACAGTCGTAGGTCAACCTTTAGGGGAAGAAAGATTCTTCACAGTCAAGGTTTGTTATGGCGATAAGTATGTGTCTGAAGGAGTCTCAGTGTCTGCAACTCTCCCTGAAGAAACATTTGCAGGAGTCACCAATGTCGAAACCCAAATTTCAGGACGTAAAGTCACCGTCTCATGGACTCTTCCGAATGCTGATGGCGTGACCGGCTCTAAGGTATATCGCGAGGATGAGCCGAATGGCGCTGTAACTCTCCCTCTTGGCACTGACTCCTATACTTTCAAGTCTCAGCCCATGGATCAGGAACTGAAATACTGTGTAGAGGCAGTCTATGACACATACTACACTTCGGCTCCTCAGATTGCCACTGCCACTGTGCCACACTTTGACACTAAGATGGCTTACCTGCTTACCGCTCCTACTTGGCAGGAACTTCCTGACGATGATGAAAGGGCCGCTGCTGAATGGTTCTCTCAACAAGAAAACGCAGAGTTTGTGACTATCGACCAGATCCCCAATCTCGACAGTGATATCTATCCTGTGGTTTGGATAGAAATCGATCGCGTAGGCATCGGTATGGGATGGCAAAATCTTCCTGCTGAAGTCTCTTCTGAAGCATCAATTGCAATTCTCAAGAATTACACTGCCAATGGTGGAAATCTATATCTTTCCAACATGGCAACGCAGTTGACTGTGCCTCTTGATATCGTGCCTGAAAATATGGGTCCCAGCATATTTGGTGATGGCGACGGAGGCTCCGGCGACGATGTTTGGACCATCGTTCCATACTTGGGTTATGATTTCAGACCCGGCGGACCTCGTGCAGGAGAACAAGGCTACTATGACCGCACCGATCATGCAATCTTCAAGGATTTGACCTTCTCTGACCCCAACGGCTGGGATTTACCGGGTCTTCCTTTGATTGGACCGGGCCAGCGCGAAGACCACAACTGTATGTGGGAATTGAACCAATATGGCAGTGGTGAGTATAAAGATGTAATTGCAAACTTCGAGGCCACTACAGGGTCATTGGTGCTCGCTACTTGGGGTCACGTTCGCGACCATTGTGTGGCAGGTCTTGTAGACTTCTTCCCAAATGCTAATCACGGACGCTGTGTAGCCAATGGTTTCGCTGCCTACGAATGGAACCAGAACTCTGGAGCAAACCCCTACCAGCACAATGTTGAGCAACTGACCAAGAATATCCTTGATTATCTGAAATAAATTCCGTAACTTTGCGGGTGATGTGCATTTTTAGGATTTTTAAGCACATCACCCGCCTTCTTCATCTCATTACATCCCTCTTTCCCCCTTTAGGGGGGCAGGGGGCTCACATCACACTTAAAACAATGAACTCAACCAAACACATAGCATTACTATCAGCCATTACTCTCGCATCCGCAGCTCAGGCAAATCTCGTGGCCCACTTCTCGATGGATGTGAAAAATGGCATGATTGAAGAGACAGTTAGCGGCGGCAAATACGCCGTTGAAGGGCATTTCGCGCCCGAAAATCTCCCCGGCGCCGTTGGCAACGCTCTGCGTTTCGACGGTTACACTTCCCACGTCAAGGCAACGCTGGGCAATATCCTCGCTGCCGACAACAAGACACTCACTTTCTCCGTCTGGGTAGCCACTCCATCCTACCCAATCATTCAACTCGATACCGACACCAAGGAAAAGACCCCAATCGTAAGTTGTCTCGACAAAGACAAAAAGACCGGATTTGGCTTCTACCTTGGATTCAATGGAAAATACTCTTTTGAGACATATATCGGTGGTTGGGCCCTAAGCGTTGAGGCCGAAACTCCTCTCCCCACTTATCAATGGAATAATCTCGTTGCGGTAGTAGACGGTGTAAACAAGACTGCAAAAATCTATAATAATGGGGTAGAGGTTGGTTCAGGAAAAGCAAACGGCTCTATAACCTACGCCGGTGGCGACTTCTATATGGGTCAAGGCATAGAATCCCGAATGATGGGTCCATTCGAGCTTATGTCGTTCAATGGTTTGATCGACGATATCTCCATCTGGAATGAGGCAAAACCCCTCACTGAGATTCAATCATGGAAAGCAGAGAATAAAGCAAATCTTGACATTCCTGCTTCTCGCTTTGCCGACCAGCAACTGCGTCCCCGATTCCACGGTATGCCGGCAGCCGGATGGACCAACGAATGCCACGGCATGACATTCTCAGATGGCCGCTACCATCTTTTCTTCCAGAAGAATGCTGATGGCCCCTATATGGCACGCCTGCATTGGGGACATATCTCAAGCGCCAACCTCTACGACTGGCGTGAGGAAAAAATCGCTATCGCTCCGGGCGACTGGTATGACATTAAAGGATGCTGGAGCGGCTGCGTTTTTGCCGATGAACAAATTACCGGCTCGAAACCAAATATTATCTACACAGCCGTAGACTATGCAAAGGCTATGATAGCCCAGGCTGCTCCTGAAAGCGATGCACTAATCAACTGGGAGAAGAACTCCAAAAACCCAATTATCAATGGGCGTCCAGCGGGTCTTTCCGACGATTTCCGCGACCCATATTTCTTTCGCAATGGAGACAATGCCTACATCATCGTTGGCTCTTCAAAAGATGGAGTGGGCACGACAACCCTTCATAAATACAATCCTACTTCCAAGACTTGGAGCAACAATGGGGATCTTTTCTTCACAGGCACCAACAAGGCCACAGACGGTACTTTCTGGGAGATGCCAAACATCACCCAAATGCCCGATGGACGTTGGCTTTTCACCGCCACTCCACTCGGAACTTCCCAAGGCGTGCGCACTATTTATTGGACCGGAACTATTGCAGAGAATGGAAAGTTCGTGCCAGATGCAAATTCTTCCTCTCCTCGCCTTGTGGAGATGAATTCTCGCGACGGATTCGGACTCTTGTCTCCTACTATTTATCAGCATGATGGGAAGACTATTGTGCTTGGTATTGTTCCCGACAAACTTTCAACCTATAACAACTGGGATCTCGGCTGGGCTCATTGCTATTCACTCCCTCGCGAATGGAGCCTTGCTGACGATGGAAGCCTTATTCAGAAGCCATATGATGGATTGGCAGGCATGAGAAGCGAGACAATGTTCTCACAAAGCAACTTCGACCTTTCAAGCATTCTGGATCTTTCACCGGTTTCAGGTCGCGCCGTAGAAATTTGCGCTACATTTGAGGTTGGGTCTTCGGCATTTGGNTTCAATGTGTTTAAATCTGCGGCTGGAGAAGGGAAGATCTATTATAATCCCTCTACCGGAGAAATAATTGCTGATTTCAGTGGTCTGAAACGCCTTGTCAACGACAATGGTGTCTATGATGGAGTCTACAGATGTCCGCTGCCTGTAAGACCTGCTGTAGGGGAAACCTTGAAGATGAATATCTTCCTCGACCATTCAATAGTGGATATTTTCATCAACGACCGCTATGCGACATCAATTCGTGTATTCCCGACCGAGGCTGATGCCAATGGAATCGAGGCATATGCTGACTCTACAATCAAAGTCACTGACCTCAAAGCCTGGACGCTTGAAGGCAACGGCTCAGGAGTTGCATCCATCAGCCAAAACGAAGCAAATGATGTCATCTACAGCCTCGACGGCATGAAACTCTCATCCAAGACCCAATCCAACACCATATACATCACCAACGGCAAAAAACACCTTCACTGAAATCATCCCTCATAACAACTAAAGCCAATCTCAACCGAGATTGGCTTTAGTTTTATCCAGAGGTGCCAACCGTCTTTAGGTAGAGAGCATCCTCCGCATGCGTCAGCCCATGGAAAGCAGGCTTTCCAGCCTGCGCCCCGACCGTCTTTAGGTAGTAAGCATGCTCCGCATGCGTCANCGCGCGTATAAGGTATCCATCAAAGAGCCCATTACTTGCGGATGGGTCGCAATATTTTGCCTTTGACGAAGAGAAGGCTTCTCAATCTCTCTTCGCCACTCAGACTGCTTATTCTTACTACTTTCTTGAATATTCCGGGTTCTCTTCCTTTNCCGTTGAACCTTACTTTGATAGAGNCAGTGTCGCCCGGTAGGATCTCTTCTTCGGGATAAGATGGGACTGTACAACCGCAGTCGCTCGTCACTTTCAGAATCAGCAACGGGCTGTCTCCGTCATTTCGGATTGTGACACTGCCTTCCCGGATCTCTGTGGCCTCGAAACTCCCCATGTCAATCTCGTCTGAAAGGAGAGTCAGTCTGACCTCCGGGAAGGCTCTCATCACACTAAAAATAATTATAATAACAAAAACCAAAAATCTCTTCATCATATTCTATCTTTATTCCCCCTTTAAGGGGTTAGGGGGCTTACTATAGGGAGGTAGGGGGCTTATAATTTTACTTGAATGCAAAGCCTTTCCGACTCAGTCTCAGCCTCCAGCACATACACTCCGGAAGCAATCGGCAGGCTGACCTCACAGCCGTCTGTGCTCTGGGCTGCTACAACGCGACCTGCATAATCGATTATCCTCACGGAGAGGTGTGAGCATTCCGAATCGCTGCTTCTGACAGTCAGCACATCGCCTGATGCACTCCAACTTATATTTGATGCATCCGGTGTCTTCACGCCGCTTGTAGACGTCAGATATAGCCTTCCGGATACGTTCCCACTTACAGGATATGTCATACCGTCGAAAATAGGANTGTAGGCTCCTGTCTCAACGTCATAAAGACAGAGTGCGTATTCCTCATCTATATTGAATCGGAGCATTGTCTCTTCCTCCGGCAGTGCGATCAATCCCAATTCGACATTATCAATTCCGTCAAGACTGTTTACCGACAGTGCTTTTCCATCGCTCACAGTGTAGACCGTAGCCCTTACTTCAAGGTCAGAATTGTCGAGCAC
>WFLX010100173.1_pt1 | contig 10498 bp, 10 predicted proteins | sample 4967041 | NCBI WGS metagenome assembly WFLX01 (sample SAMN12857096, study PRJNA449069) | gut metagenome | isolation source: stool from male and female vole | host: Microtus ochrogaster | place: USA:Florida | collected 2017
GATCATGACGATCGAGTGTTCCTGCAGGTTGTGGCCTTCGCCGGGAATGTAGGCGTTCACCTCTTTCTGATTGGTCAAACGTACTCTCGCTACCTTACGCATGGCGGAGTTAGGCTTCTTAGGCGTAGTCGTGTAAACGCGCACACAAACCCCACGACGCTGGGGGCAGGCATCCAACGCGGGCGACTTGCTTTTGTCCGTGATTTGCTGACGCCCTTTGCGAACTAATTGTTGAATTGTTGGCATATCTTATTGTTAATGTTTAAGTTAACGTGTTTATTTTTTGTCCTTTTAAAGGGATGNAAAGTTAGTAAAAAAAATATAAATAACAAATAAATGTTGAAAAAAGATGTGGCTGCGGTTTGGGAGGCTATCGTGTCGGAAATCATGGATATGGAAAATTGTTAAAAAATCTTTAACTTTGTAGGTTTATGTTTGGCGCTTTGTTGTCCGCGGAATCATGCGGGCGAAGCGGCCGCAATAAAATAGATGCCATGAAGATAACGATAGTGGGGACCGGATATGTCGGCCTCGTGACCGGCGTGTGTTTCGCCGATGTGGGGATAGAGGTGTGTTGCGTGGATGTGGACAGTCGTAAAATCGATATGTTGAATCAGAAACGTGCGCCTATTTTCGAACAGGGNNTGGAAGANCTGTTGGTNNGGAACGTGGANAANGGCCGNNTGACGTTTTCGACNTCGNTGAAGGACGCGATGCAGGGGGCGGAAGTCATTTTCTGCGCCGTGGGGACGCCGCCCGACGAGGACGGCAGCGCCGACCTGCGCTATGTGTTGGATGTGGCGCGCGAGGTGGGGCGGAATATGAANGACTACGTGCTGTTGGTGACCAAGAGCACGGTGCCGGTCGGCACGGCCCGCAAGGTCAAGCAGACGGTGGCGCAGGAGTTGGCGGCGCGGGGCGTGAACGTCGATTTCGACGTGGCCTCGAATCCGGAGTTCCTCAAGGAAGGGTCGGCCGTCAAGGATTTCATGTATCCCGAACGCATTGTCGTGGGGGTGGAGTCGGAACGCGCGCGGGATGTCATGGGGCGTCTGTANAAGCCGTTNACNTTGAACGGGCATCCGGTNCTGTTCATGGACGTGCCGTCGGCCGAGATGACGAANTATGCGGCCAACGCCATGNTGGCCACGCGCATCAGNTTNATGAACGANNTNGCGAACCTGTGCGAGAAAGTGGGCGCGAATGTGGACCACGTGCGCAAAGGCATGGGGTCGGATTCCCGTATCGGCGGCAAGTTCCTTTATCCGGGCATCGGCTACGGCGGTTCCTGTTTCCCAAAAGACGTCAAGGCCTTGATCAAGACGGCCGACGGCGAGGGCTACGACATGAAAGTGCTCAAGGCCGTGGAAGCCGTCAACGAGCGGCAGAAGTCGTTGATGTTCCGCAGGTATTCGGATTTCGCCAACGGCAGCCTGCAGGGCAAGACGGTCGGGCTGTGGGGCCTGGCGTTCAAGCCGGGTACGGACGATATGCGGGAGGCGCCGTCCTTGGTCATGATAGACGAATTCGTCAAGGCCGGCTGCAAGGTAAAGGCCTACGACCCGGTGGCCATGGACGAATGCCGGCGCCGNATTGGCGACCGCATNACCTATTGCGACGATATTTACCAAGCGGCGGCCGATACCGACGCGCTTTTCCTNGTGACGGANTGGACGGAGTTCCGTTCGCCGGACTGGCGTCGCGTCGGCGATACGATGCGGACGCGGGTGCTGTTCGANGGCCGTAACCTGTATGAACGCCGGGAGGTGGAACAGGCGGGATTCGCCTATTTCGGAGTTGGTTTATAATATACTAAGGTAGAATGAAACGTATTTTGGTAACGGGGGGCGCNGGGTTCATCGGTTCGCATCTGTGCGAGTATCTGCTCGGGCAAGGCCATGAAGTCATCTGTCTGGACAATTACTTTACGGGACGGAAGGCGAACATCGTGCATCTGTTGTCGAATCCTTATTTCGAGTTGGTGCGCCACGACGTGACGACACCCTATTTCGCCGAGGTGGACGAAATCTACAACCTGGCTTGTCCCGCTTCCCCCGTGCACTATCAATACAATCCGATCAAGACGGTCAAGACGTCGGTCATGGGCGCCATCAATATGTTGGGTTTGGCCAAGCGCGTCAAGGCGAAGGTCTTGCAGGCCTCGACGAGCGAGGTTTATGGCGATCCGGCCGTGCACCCGCAGGTGGAGGCCTATTGGGGCAATGTCAATCCGATTGGGCTCCGTTCCTGCTACGACGAGGGCAAGCGTTGCGCGGAAACGCTGTTTATGGATTACCATCGTCAGAACGGCGTGCGCATCAAGATTATCCGCATTTTCAATACCTACGGGCCGCGTATGCTCATGAACGACGGGCGGGTCGTTTCCAATTTCATCGTGCAGGCCCTCAAAGGGGAGGACATCACGATTTACGGCGACGGCTCCCAAACGCGCAGTTTCCAATATGTCGATGATTTGGTGGTCGGCATGACGCGCATGATGGAAGCTGACGCGTCTTTCATCGGCCCGGTCAACATCGGGAATCCGCATGAATTCACGATTTTGGAATTGGCGGAAAAGGTCATCGCCTTGACGGGCAGCGCCTCCAAGTTGATTCGCAAACCCTTGCCGTCGGATGACCCGACGCAACGCCGGCCGGATATTCGTTTGGCCAAGGAACGCTTGGATTGGGAACCGCAGATTCAACTGGAAGAGGGTTTGAAGAAGACGATCGCTTATTTTGAACAACAATTGAAAATGGTATAGGGCTATGGCGGATTATGGTAGTGAAACCCGTGTATTGGTGACGGGCAGCAACGGTCAGTTGGGCATGGAANTGCANCGNCTCTACANGGAGGGNCGTTTCAAGGAAGGCCCGNNGNTGTTTGCGGATATGGACGTATTGGANATCTGCAACTGGTCGGANGTGCGGAGCTATTTGGGNACGNACCGCATCAACGTCGTCATCAACGCGGCGGCCTATACCAATGTGGAGCAGGCGGAAACGGACGCGAACGCGGCCTATGCCGTCAACCGCGACGGGGTGGGCGTGTTGGCGCAGGTATGCGCCGAGCTGGGCATTTATCTCGTTCATGTCTCCACCGACTACGTGTTCGACGGCACGCAGGACGAACCCTATCGGGAGGACGACCGCCCGAATCCGACCGGCGTGTATGGCGCGTCCAAGCGGGCCGGCGAGGAGGAGATGCTGAAAGCGGGCGGCGACGGCCTCATCGTTCGGACNGCNTGGCTGTATTCCGCGTTCGGCAAGAATTTNGTCAAGACGATGNTTCGGCTGAGCCGNGAACGGGCGGAAGTGCACGTGGTGGCCGACCANTTCGGCAGNCCGACNTGGGCGCGGGATTTGGCCGANGCCCTGTTGGTCATGATTGGCNGCGGNCANCGNGCGCATAAGCGGGGCNTCGAGATATTCCATTATACGAACGAGGANCATTGCAGTTGGTGTGAATTCGCGATGGCCATCATGCACAAGATTCATGCGAACTGCGTCGTGAACCCCATCGCGACCTCCGAATATCCGGCCACCTGTNGGCGGCCNATGTACAGCGTGTTGGATAANTCGAAGATAAANCGGGTNTATGGCCTGTATATTCCGACGTGGGAGNCCGCGTTGGAGAAGATGCTGGCCGANCCGGAACTCAAAATGCAATAACGTAAGGGATTATATGCCAAAGAAGACGAGTGAAACCGCACCGGCTCCTACTCGGGGGCGGAAGAAATCGGACGAGGCCCGCTATCTGCAGGAAGCGGTGGCGGCCATGCAGGACAAGAAAGCNGAACGCATCCGGAGTCTGGATTTGCGTAAGGCGATGGGNTCGACGTTCGATTATTTCTTGATAGCCGAAGCGCTTTCCGGCACGCAGGTGCGGGCGATTGCCGACGGGGTGGCCGACCGGCTCTACGAGACCTGCGGCATCGATCCGTTGCATAAGGAAGGCTATGCCAATGCCGAATGGATTCTGTTGGATTACGGCGGCCTGGTCGTGCACGTATTCCAGCGGGACGTGCGGCAGCATTACAAATTGGAGGATTTATGGGGCGATGCCCGTATCACGACATACGAAGAAGAACATGGAGAATAATCAGCANAAGCATCAACCGTCGGGCGGTGGCCCGTTGCGGCCGGCGCCTAAGAAACGTTTCAATATCTATTGGATTTACGGGGCGTTGCTATTGGTGTTCATCTATCTGCAACTGACATCCACGGGTTTCCGTGAACCCAAATATTACGATACGAACCTCTACGGNGTGGAGCGGATGCTCNNGGCCGGCGATGTGTCGAAAATCGTCGTGGTCAATAAGGAATTCGCGGAGATTCACATCAAGGACGACAAGGTGTATGGCGATACGGCTTACACCAAGTTGCGCGCCAAAGACGGCTTCTCGAACCGGAAATACTATGTCTATAAGTTCCTGTCGCTGGAGGATTTCGCCGAAGACGTGAAGCGCGTGCAGTTGGAAGCGCGGGCTCAGGATACCGCAGGCCTGTCGGCGGCGGCGCGCGAGGCGGTCTGGAACCAACCGCTTGTGGAACCCGTGCCGGAAAACCGCAAGAACTTTTGGGAGGATAGTTTGGGCTCGATTATCTGGATAGGGTTCATGATTCTCATGACCGTCATGATATTCAGGATGTTCTCGCGCGGCAACCCCATGGGCGGCGGTGCGGGCGGCGTCTTCAGTTTCGGCAAGTCCAAGGCGCAGCTCTACGACAGCAAGAACACGACGGTCAACGTGACGTTCGACGATGTGGCCGGCTTGGAGGAAGCCAAGGTGGAGGTCAAGGAAATCGTGGATTTCCTGAAGAATCCGGAACGCTATACCAAGCTGGGCGGCAAGATTCCCAAGGGCGCGTTGCTCGTAGGCCCTCCGGGAACCGGTAANACGCTGTTGGCCAAGGCNGTGGCCGGGGANGCCAAAGTNCCGTTCTTTTCCATATCGGGTTCGGACTTCGTGGAGATGTTCGTCGGCGTGGGGGCCTCCCGTGTGCGGGATTTGTTCCAGACGGCCAAGGAAAAGGCGCCGAGCATCATCTTCATCGATGAAATAGACGCCATCGGCCGGGCGCGGGGTAAGAACGCCTATACGGGTTCCAATGATGAACGCGAGAATACGTTGAACCAGTTGCTGACCGAGATGGACGGCTTCGGCACGAACAGCGGCGTCATCATTCTGGCGGCGACNAACCGGGCGGATATCCTCGACCGCGCCCTGATGCGCGCCGGCCGCTTCGACCGTCAGATTCATGTGGAACTGCCGGAGTTGGAGGAACGCAAGGCCATCTTCAAGGTGCATCTCAAGTCGGTAAAGATTGACGAAAGCGTGGATATCGATTTTCTGGCCAAACAGACGCCGGGCTTTTCGGGNGCGGATATCGCCAACGTCTGCAACGAAGCGGCCCTGATTGCCGCGCGNAAGGACAAGGCGACCGTGCAGAANCAGGACTTTTTGGACGCCATCGACCGCATTGTGGGCGGNNTGGAACGGCGCAGCAAGATTATATCCAAGGAAGAGAAGCGGGTGATTGCCTATCACGAGGCGGGCCATGCCGCGGTAAGCTGGATGTCGCGTTACGCCAATCCGTTGGTCAAGGTNACGATTGTGCCGCGCGGCAAGTCGCTCGGGGCGGCGTGGTATCTGCCCGAAGAACGGCAGATTACGACCGTGGAGCAGATGCGGGACGAAATGATGGCCACCTTGGGCGGCCGCGCGGCGGAAGAAGTCGTGTTCGGCCGTATCTCGACGGGGGCGTTGAACGATTTGGAGAAAGTGACGCAACAGGCCTACGCGATGGTGGCCTATTACGGCATGGACCCGGATGTAGGGCCGTTGAGCTATTACGATTCGACCGGCCAGCAGGAGTATATGTTCGGCAAGCCGTATAGTGAAAAGACGGCCGAGACGATAGACCGCCGCGTGCGCGGCATGGTGGAGGACGCCTATGCGGAAGCCAAGCGGATTTTGACCGAGAACAAGGACAAGTTGGACCGNNTGGCGCAGGTGCTCATCGACAAGGAAGTGATGTTCCGCGACGACGTGGAGGCCATTTTCGGCAAACGTCCGTTTGAGGAGGCCGCNNCGGAGNCGGAGGCNGAGGCCGGCACCGCGACGCCCGCGCCCGACCCGACGGAAACGACGGTTTCGATGACGGCTTTATAAGAAACGAGATGGAAGAAGCGACGTCCAAAGAAAAAATCCTGAAGGATATACGGGAAGCGTTGACCAGCTATCCGATAGAGAATCCTTATCCGACCATCGATTTGGAAGAACCGGTGGCCACGATGGGCAACGACTATCCGGACGCGCTGTTTGCCGAGAACTTCGTGCGTCGCGGCGGCAAGCTGATATACTGCGAGAACGTGGAGACCGCCGTACAGAGTCTGCAGCTGTTGGGGATGCAGGAGGATTGGAGCGGTCAGATTTTTTGCGGGGAAGATGCCGTGGCGCAGCTTTTGGATGCCGCGGGCTTGGCGTACAGCCGTCGGCCGGCGGATGTGGCCGTCAAGCGGATAGGCTGTTGCAGCTGCCTGTCGCTGTTTGCCCAAACGGGCAGCGTGTTGTTCGATGCGGCGACGGTGGGGCGGCGGCTGTATGCGGGTGCCGATCTCATCATCTTCTTCGCCACGATGGATCAAATCGTGCTGGACGAGCGGGAAGCCTTTAGGGAAATGAAGGAAGTACCGTTGCGCTCCTCTTCGACCACGGTCTGGACGGGGCTGTCCAAGCTGACGGATATAGACGGTGAGTCACGGCCGGGCTTCGGGCCGGGACGGGTGATTCTGTTTTTGATAGACCGGGCGGAGGTTTATGTCCGTTCGGAAGAGACGAAGGAGGCGCCGGCGGAAGGATGAGTGCGAAATTTCAGAAAATAGGCAACCGCAGTCTGATAGGCTTGGGCGTCGTGCTGGCCGTGGGCTTGAGCATAGAGCTCGGCGTATGGGCGGTGTTCGGGCTGTTCGGCCTGGTGGCGGCCATCGGTCTGTATGAAATCCGTCAGCTGTTTGCCGGAAGCGGCCGTGCCGTGAAGGCNTGGCTGGTTTACGGGCTGGGCGGCCTGCTCTATGCGGGCGTCGGCTTGGCGCTGTCGGGCCTGCCGACGGTGTGGACGCTCGGGGCGGCGGCTGTGGCNGGCCTGTCGGGGNTGGCGGTCGGACTGCTACAGGAGCGCCGTATGCAGGCGCGGGTGNCGGTAACGGCCAACGGNGTGTGCCAGTCGCTTTGGGCGGCCGTCTATGTGGCCTTGCCTTTGGCCTTGCTCGTATGGTTGCGGCGCGTGGAGCTCTTGTGGCCGCTGTTCATTATTATATGGGCCAACGATGTGTTCGCCTATGTGGTGGGCAGTTCGTTCCGCGAAGACAAACGACATAAGTTGGCACCGCGTATATCGCCGGCCAAGAGTTGGGAAGGCGTGTGCGGCGGTTTTTGCGCGGCCTTGCTCGCGGGCATGGCCTGGGCGCTCTGCAAGGGGCAGCCGGTGGCGCTTTTGACGGCCTTTGCCGCGGTGGTGGCGACGGTCGGTGTTTTGGGTGATTTGCTCGAATCGCATTACAAGCGTCAGGCCGGCATCAAGGATTCCGGCACGCTGCTGGGCGGCCATGGCGGTATATTGGACCGGTTCGACAGTATCCTGTTGGCCGCGCCGGCCGCCGTGTTGTTGCAAATCGTATGGAATTGGCTGTAAACGGGCTTAAAAGGAAAGCTTATGAAAATACATAGGGAAGGACGCGGCATCATCATATGGACGGGGGTGATGTTTGTGGCGATAGGCCTGTCCATCAATATCTTTTGTGAAACCCGGTGGTTCATCGCCATTGGCTGGACGCTGTGTTTCCTGCTGTGGGGGCTCATCGTGTGTTTCTTCCGGATGCCGAATCGGGAATATCCGGAACATACCGACCGTTGTGTCGTGGCGCCGGCCGACGGCGTTATCGTGGATATCGCCAAGGTCAAGGATCCCGAATATTTCGANGACGAACGCATACGGATNTCCGTCTTCATGTCGCCNGCCAACGTGCACGTGAACCGTTACCCGATAGGGGGCGAGGTCATTTACCGCAAGTANCATCCGGGCCGCTACCTCGTGGCCTGGCATCCCAAATCCTCCACGCTGAACGAGCGCAATACGGTGGTGCTACGCACGGCGGGCGGCGCGGAAATCCTCGTGCGGCAAATCGCCGGCGCTTTGGCGCGCCGTATCGTTTCTTACGCCAAGGTGGGCGAGCAGGTGTTGCGCGGTCAGGAGTTGGGCTTCATCAAGTTCGGCTCGCGCGTNGATATCTTCCTGCCGCTGACGGCNGAAGTCAAGGTGGAGATGGAGGAACACGTGCGGAGCGGCATCAGCCTGTTGGCGGAATTGGCTTAAGGCAGTGCCCGATTTGGATTTTAGAGAAAAAAAATCTACTTTTGCAACCGATTTATCGTTCGGGATGTAGCTCAGTCCGGTAGAGTACGCGTCTGGGGGGCGTGTGGTCGCAAGTTCGAATCTTGTCATCCCGACAGAAACAGAGCACTTACCCTAAAAAGTAAGTGCTCTTTGTTTTATGTTGAATTAACGAGTACAAACCAAAATACCTAACCGTCATGTCTAAGACCGTAAAGATCCTGACCATCAATCCGGGATCGACTTCTACCAAAATCGCGCTTTTCGAAGGCGAGAACAATGTCTTTCAGAAAAACCTCAAGCATTCTTCCGAGGAATTGGCGCCGTATGAAAAGATAGCCGACCAGTTCGAATTCCGCAAGAATGTGATTCTGAAAGTACTGAAAGAAGACGGTATCGGCATAGACGACATTTCCTATATCGTGGGGCGCGGCGGCTTGGTCAAGCCGATCGCTTCCGGCATCTACGAAGTGAACGAAGCCTTGCTGGCCGATTTGCGCAAGGGCGTTCAGGGCGAACACGCGAGCAACCTGGGCGGGCTGATCGCGGCCGATTTGGCGGCTCAAATCGGGGCTAAAGCCTATATCGCCGACCCGGTGGTCGTGGATGAATTGCAGGATGTAGCGCGTATTTCGGGGCATCCGGCTTTCGAACGGATTTCGATTTTCCACGCTTTGAACCAAAAGGCCATCGCNCGGACGTATGCCAAGGAAAACGGTAAGAAATACGAAGACCTGAACCTGATTGTGGCGCACTTGGGCGGCGGCATCAGCGTGGCGGCGCACTGCAAGGGCAAGGCCATCGACGTGAACAACGCGTTGGACGGCGACGGGCCTTTCTCGCCCGAACGTTCCGGCGGCCTGCCCGTGGGCTCGCTCGTCAAGGCCTGCTTCAGCGGCCAGTATACGTTGGCGCAGCTTAAAAAGATGATTTGCGGTCAGGGCGGTTATGTGGGCTATCTGAACACGAACGANGCCTACGATGTGGAANTNAAAGCCAAGGACGGCGACGCCAAGGCCGCGATGATTCAGGAAGCCATGGTTTATCAGGTGGCCAAGGAAATCGGCGCGATGGCGACGGTGTTGAAAGGCAAGGTGGACGCCATTTTGGTAACGGGCGGTATCGCTTACGGCAAGCCGTTCGTGGAATCGTTGAAAGAAAAGGTGTCGTTCCTTGCGCCCGTGGCCGTTTATCCGGGCGAAGACGAAATGAAGGCCTTGGCCATGAACGCCTTGATGTTGCATCAGGGCGAACTTNCCNCCAAAGTATATTGCTAACGCATTAAAACCATAAGGNTATGATCAATCCGGCATTNTTCAAACCGAAATCCATNGTCGTCGTCGGCGCGTCCAACGATATTTCCAAACCGGGNGGCCGTGTGCTGAAACACATTCTGGACGGCAAGTTCAGCGGGCAGGTCTATACGGTCAACCCGAAAGAAGACGAGATACAGGGCATCCACTGCTATCACAACGTCTCGGAATTGCCGGATGTGGATTTGGCCGTCATCGCCATTGCGGCCAAGTATGCGCCGGATGCCGTGGAAGTGCTGACCAAGCAAAAGAACACGCGCGCCATCATCATTATCTCGGCCGGTTTCGGCGAGGAAAGCCATGAGGGCAAGGTGCTGGAAGATAAAATCGTGGCCTATTGCAACGAGGTGGGCGCGGCCTTGATAGGCCCCAACTGCACGGGTATTCTGACGCCTTACCACCGCAGCATCTTTTCCGGTCCCATGCCGGAGTTGGATCCGCACGGCTGCGACTTCATCACGGGCAGCGGCGCGACGGGGGTNTTCATCCTCGANGCCTCCATCCCGGCCGGTTTGCGTTTCGCCAACGTGTTTACCGTGGGCAACTCGGCGCAATTGGGCGTGGAGGAGATTTTGGAACATCTGGACGAGACGTTCGATCCCGAGACGAGTTCACGCGTCAAACTGTTGTATATAGAAAATATCCGCAACCCCAAGAAGTTGCTCAAACACGCCCAGTCGCTCATCAAGAAGGGCTGTAAAATCGCGGCCATCAAGGCCGGCTCTTCCGAAGCCGGTTCGCGTGCGGCCTCTTCGCATACGGGCGCCTTGGCCTCGTCGGACGTGGCCG
>WFLX010043625.1_pt1 | contig 10496 bp, 7 predicted proteins | sample 4967041 | NCBI WGS metagenome assembly WFLX01 (sample SAMN12857096, study PRJNA449069) | gut metagenome | isolation source: stool from male and female vole | host: Microtus ochrogaster | place: USA:Florida | collected 2017
TGCTGCTCAGCTCCGGTATTTCCGGACTNGGATATATGAGCAACGATGTNGGTGGNTTTGCTGTTGACCCAGAAAAGCCATATGANCCNGANCTTTACGTNCGTTGGGTGCAGGCAGGCACTTTCTCGCCTATACTCAGGACTCATGCACAAGACCGCCCCGAGCCATACCATTATCCCAACCAGGAAAGCATCATCAAGAAATTCATCAGGATGAGATATGAATGGCTACCTTACAACTATACTCTCGCCTACGAGAATGCTGCCTACGGCATGCCGCTCATGCGCACCCTCAACTTCCATGGCGAGAACGAAGATAAGGAAAAATATGCCAATATCAGTGATGAATATCTTTGGGGCGAAAGTGTGCTCGTGGCTCCGGTGATGACAAGCGGCGCCAAGAGCCGAAAGGTAGTGTTCCCAGCCGGCGATTGGATAGATTGGAACAATCCTGCCAAGACATTCAGAGGAGGCACGACAGCCACAGTGGCTGCCCCGCTCAATACGCTTCCCCTCTTCGTGAAAGCTGGAAGTTTCATTCCGCAGTATCCTCATAAGATAGAGAATACATCGGAATACAACCCCACCCTGCTGACAGTGAAATATTTCCCAAGAAAAGAATGGAGCAACTATCAGCTCTTCGACGACGACCGCCTCTCCCCTACTTCGCTTGAAGACGGACAGTATCAACTGACTACTTTCAGCGGCTCAAAACAGGGAAATGAGATATATGTCAATATCGACTCCGAGGGCAGCTATAAGGGTATGCCTGAATTGAGGATGATTACCCTGGAAATCGTAGGAGTGGCAAATCCTAAAGGTGTCGACCTTGACGGACAGAAGCTTGACAGGATGGTCTCAGCTAAAGCCATCAGACAATATGGATATAGCTATGACGCAGCNAATCGCACTATCAGCGTTGTATTCCCTTACACTTATAAGAAGACTTCTGTGAAAGTATACTAAGCATGCAACCGTTGCAACGGTTGCATCGGAAAATAATACAATCTAAGAACACAATAACAAGATGATGAATAGAAGAATATTGGCATTTGGCGGTGTGGCTTTGATGGCAGCTTCGGCGCTTGCTTGCACCAACTTTATAGCCGGAAAGAAGGCTACTACCGATGGCAGCGTTATGATCACCTATGCAGCCGACTCGCACACTCTTTATGGCGACCTCTCGCACACTCCTGCAGCTGTGCATAAGGATGGCGCTATGCGAAAGATTGTAGAGTGGGACACCGGCAAGGAACTCGGAGAAATACCACAGCCGAAAGAGACCTACAATGTGGTGGGAAATATGAACCAGTATCAAGTGGCTATCGGCGAGACTACATGGGGCGGACGTGAAGAACTTATGGACACCACCGGGAACGCCATCATTGATTATGGTTCGCTGATTCAGATTGCCTTGGAGAGGTCGAAATCCGCACCTGAGGCCATCGACGTGATGACAAGTCTCGTGGCTCAATATGGATATGCGTCTGAGGGGGAATCCTTCACGATAGCCGACAAGAATGAAGTGTGGGTGATGGATATGATCGGCAAGGGTGCGGAGAAAGGTGCCGTGTGGATTGCGGTCAGAATTCCGGATGATGCCATCTGCGCTCATGCTAATGAACCAAGAATCCGACAAGTAGACCTGAAAGACAAGAAAAATGTGCGCTATTCAAAAGATATGATTGAATTCGCACGCCAGCGCGGATATTTCTCTGGCAAAGATAGCGACTTCTCGTTTGCTGATGCTTATTGCGTGCATGATGCAGCCACTCGCCGCAGTTGCGACGCACGTGCCTGGGCTTTCATGAGAAAGTTTGATCCGAGTCTCGACAAGTATTATTCATGGATTTCCGGTGAAAGCAACGATCCAATGCCTCTCTATGTTGTTCCTAACAGAAAGGTGTCGCTCAAGGATATGCAGGATTGCATGCGCGACCACTATGAGGGAACTCCTCTTGATATGACTCAGGATGTTGGAGCAGGTTCAAACCATGTTCCCTATCGTTGGCGCCCGATGTCGTATGAAGTAGATGGCAAGACATATTGCATGGAGCGTGCCACAGCAACTCAGCAGACCGGCTGGAGTTTCATTTCTCAGAGCCGTTCTTGGCTCCCTGATGCTGTAGGCGGNNTNTTCTGGTTTGGNACNGACGACACNAACACTTGCGTCTACATGCCTCTTTACTGCTCCCTGACGGAAGTGCCTATGCAGTTTACCGTAGGTGATCTNTANGAATTCAATATGAATTCCAATTTCTGGATGAACAACTGGGTGGCAAACCAAGCCTACAACCGTTACGACCTGATGATTCCTGATATCCGNAAGGTGCAGAATGGTCTTGAAGAAAAATATCGTGATTCGCGTGAGGCTTCAGAGGCACAACTGCTGCCACTTGCAGAAGCCGGCATGATGGGACAGCTCACCACCTATGTGAATATCGAGGCTGCTGCTATTGCCAAGGAAGCCACCGACTGCTATCGCCAGTTGGCTGAATTCCTGATGGTGAAATTCCTTGACGGCAACGTAAAGAAGCAGAATGAAGACGGAAGTTTCAAGCGCAATCCCTATGGCTTGCCAGCATCACCCGAATGGCCAGGATACGACAAGAAATACTACGAAAATATCGTAAAAGAGACAGGCGACCACTTTCTTATCAAATAATAAATATTGATTGGATCTAAGGCCTCATTTTTATGAGATGGGGTCTTAGTCCAACCGTATGCCGTTCGGACAAGCACCCAATTAGACTTTATTATATAAGTATAACAATAATATAATACTTTTATAAAAATCATTATGACACGAGGACTATATTATCTTATTTTTGCACTGGCCGGATTAGCAACTCTGCCAGCTTTTGGAGGAGATTATGTTAATTATATTTGTCCTGGCACAACATGGGAAGTAGAAATCTATATTCCTGCATATCCTCCTCAACCTGCTCAAAAATATATAGAAACTTATTCTGTAAAAGACACAGTTATAAATAATAAGAATTGTCTGGCAGTAATGAGTAACCTCGATGAAACAAGTCATAACTCATTGTATATAGACAGTGATAAAGTGTTTATACTCTCATCCAATAGTAATGAATGGGAACTGCTTTACGATTTTGCCCTGAGCGATGGAGAAAAATGTGAAGTATCAGTGAAAGGATATGATTTCCTCACGAATATTATCTATAAATCTAATGGTTATTTTTCTGTATACCCAAATATATCTTATATGAAGGTATACGACCAATATTCTGAAGAAACCCCTTTAGACGATGATCATATAATCACATGGATTCCAGGTATTGGATCAATATACGGACTTTTTCAAAATGCTGGAGTAGACTTAATTGGAGATTATGGGTCAAAACTTCTGAAGGTGGAAAACGACGGGAAGACATTATATACTGCTGAAGGATATACTAACAGTAAAGAATCTGTGCCAACAAGTTTAACTATAGATGCTCCTATATTCAATATAATGGGGCAACGAATCGAAAAGCCAAATAAAGGTATATATATCCGNNACGNCAANAAATTTNNTATAAAANAAAGATTTANTATAAAAAAAGCTTCGGAGTCTGATGATTCCGAAGCTTTTTTAATGAGCCACTAGCCGGACTCGAACCGGCGACCGTCTCGTTACGAATGAGATACTCTACCAACTAAGCTATAGTGGCTGGCGAATTCGAGTGCAAAGTTAATACTTTTTTATCGAATTGGCAAGATATTTCTCGGAAATATTTGTTTGGCTCATCCAAAGCCCGCTTTGTAAGGGTACTGAAAACCCCGAGCATGCAGCCCGGGGTTGACAATGCCTTTATTAGATGATGCCTTGGCCCATCATTGCGTCAGCTACTTTGAGGAAGCCAGCGATGTTGGCGCCCTTCATATAGTTGATGTATCCGTCTGGCTGAGTGCCATGCTCTACGCAAGCGTTGTGGATGTCGCTCATCATAGTGTGGAGGCGATGGTCCACTTCTTCAGCACTCCACTGGAGATGCTCTGCATCCTGGCTCATTTCGAGACCTGAAACGCCTACGCCACCTGCATTGACAGCCTTACCCGGGCAGTAAACAGTCTTGTTGGCAATGAAAGCATCGATAGCTTCAGGNGTGCAACCCATGTTGGAAACCTCAGCACAGAGCTGAACACCATTAGCGATAAGCTGCTTGGCATCTTCGCCGTTGAGCTCATTCTGAGTAGCACAAGGAAGAGCAATGTCTACTTTCTGCTCCCATGGCTTCTTGCCAGGGAAGAACTTAGCTTCCGGGAACATTTCCACATATGGCTCAACGATGTCGTTGCCAGTAGCGCGGAGTTCGAGCATATACTCTATCTTCTCATCGTTGAGACCTTCCGGATCATATACATATCCGTCAGGACCAGAGATAGTGACAACCTTTGCGCCAAGAGCAGTAGCCTTCTTAGCAGCGCCCCAAGCCACGTTGCCAAAACCTGAAATTGCAATAGTCTTGCCAGCGAGCTCCTCGCCCCAGATCTTCTTCAGCACGTTCTGCACGAAGTAGATAGCGCCATAGCCTGTNGCCTCTGGACGAAGACGGCTGCCACCGAAACTGAGACCCTTGCCTGTGAATGTGCCTGTATTCTCACGAGCAAGTTTCTTATACATACCATACATATAGCCTACTTCACGGCCACCTACACCTATATCGCCTGCAGGCACGTCGCGGTCCGGGCCAAGGTTGCGCCAGAGTTCAAGCACGAAAGCCTGGCAGAAACGCATGATCTCGCCGTCGCTCTTGCCACGGGGTGAGAAGTCTGAGCCACCCTTTGCGCCACCCATCGGGAGTGTAGTGAGGGCATTCTTGAAAGTCTGCTCGAAACCGAGGAACTTGAGGATAGAGAGATTGACACTTGCGTGGAAACGGATGCCACCCTTGTANGGGCCAATGGCATTGTTAAACTGCACGCGATAGCCGATATTATTCTGAACTTCACCCTTGTCGTCGACCCAAGTCACACGGAAAGTGAAGATGCGGTCGGGCTCCACCATACGCTCAATGATGCGAGCTTTCTCATATTCTGGATGTTGATTGTATACTTCTTCTACAGAAAGGAGCACTTCCTTTACGGCCTGAAGGAATTCATTTTCACCTGGGTGCTTAGCCTCGAGGTCGGCCATGATGTTATTGATGTTCATGGTTGGATATGATTTTAATGGTTTATTGTTTTTAGGTTGTTGGGTTGTTGGGTTTTTAGCTATGAGGAGAAGAGGTCAAATGGTATTGAGGAGGGATTTCGGTTGCAAATATAAATCGTTTTTGGCATTCTACCAAAGAATCTGACGAATATTTTTGGAATTTTTCCATAAAAACAGCGAAATATGCTTTAAAACATATTTTTTATCCCTAATCACCTCTTAGATGATACAGAGTCTTTGAGGGTAGCAAGCACCGTCCCGGTGCGTCAACGCGCGTCTCAGGTAACTAAGTTTTTGCTTTATTGGGTTTATTTTTTTGATTAATTGGGGAATTTTGATTATATTTGCGCGTTTAAACGCCCATATATAGAGGATGAAAGCAAAAAAGAGGTATCGTATAGCTATAGAAGACGAGTCGCGACTGAGGCAAGTGGCCTCGGTTAAAGTCTCGCCTGCCATGCTATGGGTGNGNNGGANANTGTGNAAGCATTCTCCTTCTCATAGCCTTTACCGGGCTGATCATTATGGCCACTCCAATACGCACCCTTATGCCGGGCTACCTTAAAAAGGGTGAGCGCACAGAAGCCAAGGAGGGACTGATGAGGATTGACTCCTTAAGAGATGCCTACCGAATCAATAGCCTCTACATCAACAATATACTCACTGTGCTTGACACCGACCGCAAGCCTACGGATAGCCTGCTGAATGTCACCACCCCTAATGAACTTCCGCCTGACTCCTTGCTCCCCGCTTCTCCACGAGAGATAGAGTTTATCACCCGGATGAAAGACCGGGAGCAATATAATGTCAGTATCCTTGCTCCTCTGGCAGCCGACCAATTAAGGATCTATCCAGTGGCAACCGGGGCTATTGTGGCTGAGCAATCGCAGAATGCCATGAAGCCGCGCATTCTCACCCCTAAGAGCAGCCCAATATGTGCTGCTGCCGACGGACGCGTGATTGCCATACAGAATCCTGCACCAGAAGGGGGAAGCGCCATCGTGATGCAGCACGACAATGGGTTTGCGTCAAGGTTTTCCCATTTAGGCACTCCTACNGTTGCCCCGGGGGCNCACGTAGATGGAGGAAGCGTCATAGCGCATGGAGCCACTGGTGGGGCCATCGGATCCGGATATTTCTTTGTGGAAATGTGGTATGATGGCAATNCNGTGGAGCCGGCAANGNTTCTTAATCTTTGAGTGTCAGGCAGTGGACTTTAAGCATAGAGCGTTAAGTATCGAATATTGAATATTTTAATATAGATGAGTGAAGTGAAAAATATTGGAGTGTTAGGGTCTACCGGAAGTATCGGCACCCAGACTCTCGACATTATAGCAGAATATCCGGAGCTATTCCATGCTNCGGTGCTCACTGCGCGTCGCCAATGGCAACTTCTTGCCCAGCAGGCACTGAAATATNGTCCGGAGCTCGTAGTGATAGGTGAAGAGCAGCACTACAAGCCTCTCTGCGAAGCCCTCAAGGGAAGCGGAATAGAGGTGGCGGCCGGCGTAAAAGCAATAGAGGAAGCAGCCGCCCATCCTTCTACCGACACAGTGGTGACAGCAATGGTGGGCTATAGCGGTCTGCTCCCGACCATCTCTGCCATCAAGGCTGGAAAGACAATTGCTCTTTCCAACAAGGAGACGCTCGTGGTGGCTGGAGAGCTTATCACACGTCTCTGCAAGGAATATGGAGTGAATATAGTTCCCGTAGACAGCGAGCATTCAGCCATTTTCCAATGTCTTGTAGGTGAAAACCGCAATGAGATGCGCAAGATAATCCTCACTGCAAGTGGAGGCCCGTTCCGGACGCTTTCTAAGGAGCAGCTCTCTGAAGTGACTCCTGCCGATGCTCTCAAGCATCCCAACTGGGATATGGGAGCTAAAGTCACCATAGACTCCGCTTCGATGATGAACAAAGGTTTTGAGATGATAGAGGCGCGCTGGCTCTTCGACTGCAGCCCGGAGAAGATAGAAGTAGCAGTGCATCCTCAGTCGATCGTGCATTCTATGGTGGAATATCAAGACGGAAGTGTCAAGGCTCAACTTGGAGTGCCCGACATGCATACACCCATACGCTATGCCCTCTCCTACCCCAAGCGTTTGCACACCGAGGCGCGCCCGATGCGTATTGAAGACTATGCAACTCTGACATTCGAACGTCCGGACCTGGAGAAATTCCCATTGCTTGGATATGCTTTCGATGCCATACATAAAGGAGGCACAATGCCCTGCATATTGAANGCCGCCAACGAAATAGCCGTGCAGGCATTCCTGGAGAATAAAATAAGATTTACCGATATGCCAGTCATCGCTAAGAAGACGATGGAGGCAACTCCTTGGAGTGACACTCCCGACCTGGAAACTCTTGTGGCTACCAATGCAGAAGCAAGAAGAATAGCAGAAGCATTATTGAAATCATGACCACTCATGAAGCTCGTAGCAACTCATGTGTCACATGATTACCCATGAGTCCCATGAGTCCCATAACAACCCATTAAAATTTTAAATAATCACCTAAATACAAAGAAATTGGAAACATTTTGGATAAAGGCGGCGCAGCTCGTTTTGGCGCTTGCCATTCTGATCATCATACATGAATTTGGGCATTTCCTATTTGCCCGCATTTTCGGCATAAGGGTAGAGAAATTCTATATTTTCTTCGACCCCTGGAAAGAACTCTTCAAATGGAAACCCGGAAAGTATATCGGTGGACTCGGAAAGCAGAAAAACCTCTCGAAAGAGCCGGAATGCACAGAATGCGAGAAAAAACAATGCGCTGCCGACGGAAAACCTAAAAAATCAAAGTTCTGGAGCGACACCGAATATGGTATCGGATGGATTCCACTTGGTGGATACTGCAAGATATCCGGAATGATCGACGAGTCGATGGATACCGAACAGATGAAGCAACCCGCCCAGCCTTATGAATTCCGAAGCAAACCGGCATGGCAGCGACTGCTCGTCATGATTGCAGGCGTGCTATTCAATTTTCTTCTCGCCATCCTTATTTATGCCGGTATCGTATATGCAACTGGAGAAAAATATGTGGCTCTGACCGATGCCCATATGGGTATGGAATTCTCACCGGCTGCCCAAAACGTTGGATTCCGCAACGGTGATATCCTGATTGAGGCTGACGGNCAACCCCTCGACAAGATACCTACTGAAGACCGCCTGAGAATAATGCAGGCGAAAGAGGTAGAGGTGCTTCGCGATGGGAAAGTAGTGAGCATTAAGATTCCTGAGAATTTCATCTTCGACCTTGAAAAGGAGCTAAAGAGCGAAGAGTCTCCTATTAATTTCTTCACCTATCGCATTCCTACTCGCATCACTCAAGTGATGCCTGGCGAAGGGGCTGCTAAAGCCGGCATAAAAGAGGGTGATGAAGTCATCGCCATCAATGGAAACAATACGGCTTCGCTTACGGAGTTCCTTGCCGCGCTCCCNGGCCATGAAAATGAGGATATCGACNTCACCGTAGTGCGACAAGGAGAGATGGCTNCCGACACGCTGACTCTTCCTGTGAAACTTTCGGANAATGCCAAAATGGGAGTCGGACTTGAGACTAATCCAGCTGCATTTTTCACTGTAAAAGAGAAGAAATACAATCTCTTCACTTCAATTCCTCGTGGCATCGAGATGGGAGTAGACCGTCTGACGAGCTATGCCAAGAGCATGAAGCTTGTCTTCACGAAAGAGGGTGCAAAATCGGTAGGAGGTTTTGGAGCAATCGGCAGCATCTTCCCGGAATCCTGGGATTGGATTGCTTTCTGGAACATTGCCGCTTTCCTCTCCGTGGCACTCGCATTCATGAACATCCTCCCTATTCCGGCTCTCGACGGCGGCCATGTGCTCTTCCTTCTCTATGAGGTGATATTCAGAAGAAAACCGTCGGAGAAGTTTATGGAATACGCGCAGATGACCGGCATGGTGCTTTTGATAGCGCTGCTGATATATGCCAATGGAATGGATATCGTAAGATTTTTCTTTAAGTAGCAAATGATGAAGGAAATTATATTGAAGAAGGGCAAGGAGGAGAGCATTCTGAGGCATCATCCTTGGGTGTTTTCGGGCGCGATCGCCCACCTTCCGGAAGGATTGGAAGAGGGAGACCTCACTGTAGTGAAGGGTGCAGATGGCAGGGTGTTTGGCATCGGGCACTATCAGATCGGNTCNATAGCNGTGCGTCTGCTCGAATTTGGCACCGACACTTTGCCCGACGACTTTTTTCATAANCGACTCGAGGCTGCGTTCCGACTCCGNCAGACANTGGGCTTGATCAGGGAAGACAACAATTGCTTCCGTCTCGTACACGGAGAAGGCGACTTCCTTCCGGGTCTGGTCATCGACATTTATGGCGATACTGCTGTGCTGCAGGCTCATAGTCCCGGCATGCATTTCGAACGCCGACGCATTGCCGAGGCATTGATTGCCATCCCTGATGCACGCATCCGCAACGTCTACTACAAGAGCGAGACCACTCTCCCTTATAAGGCTAACCTTGACCCGGAAAACGAATACTTGGTGGGTGGCTACGAAGGAAATATCGCGATTGAAAATGGTCTGCAATTCAATATCGACTGGCTCCGCGGCCAAAAGACCGGATTCTTTGTCGACCAGCGCGAAAACCGCTCACTACTTGAGAAATTTGCCAAGGGGCGTAAGGTGCTGAATATGTTCTGCTACACCGGAGGTTTTTCAGTCTATGCTATGCGTGGAGGAGCTAAGAGCGTGGTGTCGGTCGACTCCTCAGCTAAGGCTGCTGCTTTGACTGATGCCAATATAGAACTCAATTTCCCAGGCGACCCACGCCACAAGACATATGCCGTCGACGCATTCAAATACCTCAACGATATGCCCGACAAGGAGTATGACCTCATCATCCTTGACCCTCCCGCTTTCGCCAAGCATCGCTCAGCGCTGAAAAATGGATTGATCGGCTATCGAAAGCTCAACACCAAGGCTTTTGAGAAGATAAAGCCCGGCGGAGTGCTTTTCACATTCTCTTGCTCGCAGGTTGTGACCCGGGAAGCATTCCGGCTTGCAGTATTCAGCGCGGCAGCAAAGTCGGGCAGGAAAGTGAGAATACTTCATCAACTGACCCAGCCGGCCGACCATCCTATCGACATCTCTCATCCTGAAGGGGAGTATCTTAAGGGACTGGTGCTCTATGTGGAGTAATGTTGAATTTTGAATTTTGAATTCCATAATATAATGAACAACTTAAAGACTGTTATGGCCGGAGGAGCATTGCTTCTTGGCTCTATGACTACAATGGCAAAGGAAAATCCAAATTTCGACTATAAGGTCGATCGTTTCGCCGATATCGAGGTG
>WFLX010374088.1_pt1 | contig 10496 bp, 9 predicted proteins | sample 4967041 | NCBI WGS metagenome assembly WFLX01 (sample SAMN12857096, study PRJNA449069) | gut metagenome | isolation source: stool from male and female vole | host: Microtus ochrogaster | place: USA:Florida | collected 2017
AAAGAGTAAGCGGCTATTTGTTGTAAGGCACAGACACAACAAACCAACTCTTATTCATAAAGAGTAAGCGGCTATTTGTTGTAAGGCACAGACACAACAAACCAACTCTTATTCATAATGAGGAAGGGGTGGGAAATGCCTTAGCAAAATGCGGGCTGCCAAGAGAAGAGTTCTTTATTACCACCAAGGTATGGATATCCAATGCCGGCTATGAGAAAGCGAAAGCCTCTATTGAGGAATCTTTAAAGAAGTTACAGGTTTCCTATATTGACCTGTTGCTGATCCATCAGCCCTTTGGCGATTATTATGGAACTTACCGGGCAATGGAGGAAGCATACAAAGCAGGAAAAGTAAGGGCGATTGGCGTATCCAACTTTTATCCTGACAGATATATAGACATCCATCATTTTGCAGAGATTAAACCGGCTGTCAACCAGGTGGAGACTCATGTATTCCAGCAGCAGAAGATGGCGAAGGAGTATATGAAGAAAAACGGTACACAGATTGAGTCATGGGGACCGTTTGCAGAAGGAAAAAATGATTATTTTAATAATCCTGTCCTGAAAGAAATTGGTGCGAGACACGGCAAATCTGCGGCACAGGTTGCCTTGCGTTTTCTGATTCAGAGTGGTGTGGTGGTAATTCCAAAGTCTACACATAAGGAAAGGATGGAGGAGAATTTCAATGTGTTTGATTTTGAACTGACAGCGGACGAGATGGCAAAAGTGGAAGCGCTGGATGGCGGAGAAAGTCTGTTCTTTTCTCATTACGATCCCAAAACAGTAGAATGGTTTATGACCTTTGTCTAAAAATGGAGACCGTATCTGTAAGGAAAATCAGATAAGACCTTTTCCGGATATCCTAGTCGTTTTTTGTCTGTGCATAGGAAATGCCTGTCGGATAGAATGTATTGGTTTATATGGAAATTTGCAAAAAATTGAGGTATAATTTTGGTGTTGGAAGATACTGACAAGTAGGAACTAAAGTCAAAGAATGGCAGGATAGATGTATAGCAGAATATCAATAAATAGGTTCAAGGAGGGAAATATGCAGTATACAAAACTGGGAAATTCATATTTGAACGTATCCCGTATCTGTATGGGATGCATGGGGTTTGGCGATGCGGTAAACGGACAGCATTCGTGGACGATTGACGAGGAACATTCCCGTAAGATCATAAAGCGGGGACTGGAGCTTGGAGTTAATTTCTTTGATACGGCAATCGCATACCAAAGCGGAACCAGTGAACAGTATTTGGGCAGGGCGCTAAGGGATTTTGCAAAGCGGGACGAGGTAATCGTGGCAACAAAATTCCTGCCCCGTACACAGGAGGATATTGCGGCAGGAATCACTGGACAGCAGCATATTGAACGTATGGTAAACAAAAGCCTGGCCAATCTCGGCATGGATTATGTGGATCTATACATTTACCATATGTGGGATTATCAGACACCGCTTTATGACATCATGGAGGGGCTGAATCATATTGTCAAGGCGGGAAAAGCAAGGTATATCGGCATTTCCAACTGTTTTGCATGGCAGCTTGCAAAGGCGAATGCACTGGCAGAAAGAGAGGGCTTTGCAAAATTTGTTTCCATTCAGGGGCATTACAATCTGATCTTCCGTGAAGAAGAAAGGGAGATGGCAAAGTTATGTGCAGAAGATAATATTGCCATGACACCTTACAGCGCCCTTGCAGGCGGGCGGTTATCGAAGGCTCCCGGTGAAACATCAAAGCGTCTGGAAGAAGACAGTTATGCGAAATTCAAATATGATGCGACTGCTAAGCAGGATGGCATTATTATAGGACGTGTGGCTGAGCTTGCTGCAAAACATGAGGTATCCATGACGGAGATTTCTCTTGCGTGGCTTCTGACAAAGGTGACAGCTCCCGTTGTGGGTGCGACAAAACTGCATCATATTGAGGGTGCGGTAAAAGCTGTGGATTTGGAACTGTCGGAGAAAGAGATTACCTATCTGGAAGAACTTTATGTCCCCCACGCCCTTGCAGGTGTCATGGCCCAGAACAGCAGGTAAAAGGCTGGAAATAATGATTACAACAAACGATATCAAGTAAAGGAAGGAAAAAATATGAATGAAAAAATAGTACAAACCGCAGGAAGAAACTCGCTGGGAGAGTTTGCTCCTGATTTTGCGCATTATAATGATGATGTGTTGTTTGGGGAAAACTGGAATAATCATGACATCGACCACAAGACCCGCTGTATCATCACAGTGGTGGCGCTAATGTCATCCGGCGTGACGGATTCTTCGCTGAAATATCATCTGGAAAATGCAAAGAAAGCGGGTGTAACGAAAAAGGAAATTNCTGCCGTTNTTNCCCATGTGGCGTTTTATGCAGGATGGCCGAAGGGCTGGGNTGNATTCAACATGGCAAAAGAAGTGTGGACGGAGGAAGTATCTTCACAGGACGCTAAGACCGCGCACGCCGCTGAGATGGTGTTTCCCATTGGTGCGCCTAACGACGGCTTTGCGCAGTATTTTATCGGGCAGAGCTATCTGGCACCGTTATCTACGGAACAGGTTGGAATTTTCAATGTTACATTTGAACCGGGATGCCGTAATAACTGGCATATCCACCATGCGTCATCCGGCGGCGGGCAGATTCTGGTATGTGTAGCCGGTCGGGGGTTTTATCAGGAATGGGGAAAAGAAGCGCAGGAGCTGCATCCGGGGGATGTGGTCAATATTCCGGTTGGCGTGAAGCACTGGCATGGAGCTGCGCCGGACAGCTGGTTTTCCCATCTGGCGGTTGAGGTTCCCGGTGCGGACGCTTCTAATGAGTGGCTGGAAGCGGTGGATGATGCTTCCTATGGCAGTCTGAAATAAGGACTTGAGATTAAAGAGATACCATAAGAAAGAAATGGGTTTTACCGTACAGNGACNTCAACNTANGCGGGCAACCCATTNCTTTTTTATTGNNCAAATATAAGGGCGAGATAACAAAGAATGGGCAGATGTCATTTGTTGCATCTACCCATATGTTTATGATCAAANATTNTNTNNTTTCGCNGNNTNTNATACTCTNCGAAAATTTTTTGAGTCAANATAATNAGTTCANTNTGCTANAAGTATANAGAATNTGTTTTTTTTTGTCAAGANNTCTTNATAAAAAACATAGAAAAATGAAAAATACGAAAATAAGTAATTTTATTTTCAATCTGATGGTTTTAAACCGTCAAAATTATGGTCAAAAAGGAGTGATATAGTGATGTCAAGACGTGGAGAGAACATTTACAAAAGGAAAGATGGCAGATGGGAGGGAAGATATATAAAGGCGTATGATAACAGAAAACCTAAATATGGATATGTTTATGCAAAAACTTATAAATCTGCAAAAGAAAAGCTCATAGCCGCAAAAGAAGCTTCTCGTGCCATTTTATGCGTACAACAATCAACAGAACCAAAGGATTATCTGCTTAAAAGTGTTGCTTTATCTTGGCTTTGCTCAATAGAGCAAAAGATAAAAAAATCTACTTTAGTGAAATATACAAATTCATTAAATAATTACATTGTACCTAGATTTGGAAATTATTCCATTCAAGACATAAGCAGAAAAGATGTTGAATCTTTTTGTAATGAATTATTATCATCTGGTGGAAAAAAAGCTAATGGACTAGCACCCAAGACTATTAGTGATATTTTTTCCGTAATGAAAAATGTATTTAAGTATGCGGAGAATTATAAAGAGTTACAAATAGCAAATATAAGAAATATAAATATTAAACAAACTGCTAAATCGATGAGGGTATTATCTATGCAAGAGCAAGAGAAGCTGGATATATTTATCAGAAGCAATGTCTCATATTCAAATCTCGCGATTTTATTATCGCTATATACGGGTATAAGAATTGGAGAATTATGTGCATTAAAATGGGGAGATATTAACTTAGAAAATCAATACTTTACTGTCAACAAAACATTACAACGGATTCAAAATAAAAATGCAGATTTATCAGAATCAAAAACAATAGTTATAATTACTACACCTAAAAGTATATGTTCAATAAGAAATATACCACTTCCAGATGATATCTATAAATTGATTTCGGAACATAAGTGTGGGGAAGATAAATATTTCACTACGGGAACGGAAAATTATACTGAGCCAAGAACTATGGAAAATCGTTTTAAATCAGTATTAAAACAATGCAATATTAACGAAGCTAATTTTCATGCACTCAGACACACCTTTGCAACAAGATGTATTGAATTGGGGTTTGATGTCAAAAGCCTTAGCGAAATTCTGGGGCATGCCAGTGTAAATATTACCCTTAATAGATATGTGCATCCATCAATGGAGACGAAAAAGAAAAATATGAATATGTTATCGGATTTGTTCACCGTCAAATAGAATCGTCAAAAAGTTCCCATTGCTTGAATTTACATATAATGAATATCTTTTTTCGCAGAGTATGACACTCTAAGAAAACGAAGGATTTGAAGTAAATGATTTAAGTTGCATTATACGCATTTTACGTCAAACTTATTTTTCGATCGAAACCAAGAAGCGAAAAATGTCATGGAATACATATCATTGATAGGAGGGTAGTTGATAATGGGCCAGCAAGTAATTGAACTGAATTGTCCAGGGTGTGGTGGAAGGGTTAGTACAGGGCAAAAAATATGTGATTGGTGTCATAAGCCTGTAGTTATTTCCACTTTTAACAGTGTTTATTCCATGCCGGTTTCGGAGGTTAATAAATACGCCGGCGCATATAAAAAAGTTCTGAGTGAACATCCTAATAATGATGAATTGAATAAATCGGTAGCCATGTGCTATTTGAAACTAAAATTATATGATAAGGCGCTAAGTGCATTTGAAACAGCTATTGAAGATGACTTCAACGATTCAGAGACATATTTTTATGCTGCAACGTGCCTTTTGAAAGGGAAAAAAGCTTTTTTGGCGCAGAGAAATGAGATCAATAGATGCATTGAATATATCAATGCGGCCAACATGATTGAACCGCGCGGAATATACTATTACTTTCTTGCTTACATAAAATATGATTTTTTTGAAAGAAAGAGTTTAAATACCACGCCTGACTACAGGGAGTGCTTGAGCACGGCAAAGGAGTTGGGAACATCGGAGAGTGATATTAAAATGTTGTTTGACATTTTAGGCGTTGCCAAGCCGGACATATTTTGGTCATAGCTGTAGCCACATACAGTTTTGATATACACTTTTAAGTAANTGCGAAAGGAGTCNGTTATGGANTACAAAAAGAACGAAAAGTACTTTCGACCCATCAANTACAGTGGTGCGATTATTCTTATTGTTATTGGTGCGTTCTTCTTTTTAGGGGGCATGTCTGGATCAGCAGGNCTTGTGATGCTTGGTCTGCTTCTTATTGCTNGTGGGATTGCCCTCATCGTCTGGAAGAATAAGGGCATTGTTNCAGATGAGGAATATGATGCATCGGTTGCTTCGATGTTGAATGGCCTGCAAGAAAAGGCTCTCAACAAATTGGGAGTTGATGAAGATGAGGTAAAGGAAATTGATCCTATATCCTTTGATGGATATGTTTATAGAGGAGCTTCCCAAGCAAAAAAAGGCAAAGACGGATTGTGGCGTACAAATAAGTATGAGTCTGTTATGCTTTTTTTTTCAGAGAATGAGGTTCACTGCTATACATACAATTTTGATACTACATCTCAAAAGCAGACGGAATCAACAGATGTCTATTTTTACAAGGACATTGTGTCTGTTTCCACGGCTTCTGATACTGTTAAGGTAAATGAGAATAATATTGACCATGAAGTTGAATATGAATATTTCAAACTCACAACGGCTGGTGGTACAGCGCTTTCAGTATCGCTTCGTGATACTGGCAATGCACAGCGTTCCATCAATGCAATGCGTGCTCTTCTTAAAATTAAGAAGCAGTGATGAAACTTGTATACTCCTGCGCAGTCTAAAGTCATGTGGCGGACTTTTTTGATGCGCAGGAGTTTCTTTTAATATTTAAAGTGTTAGATGTGCGGCGAATTGAGGATGAAATAGCAGATACACTTAAACTAAATGATGGTGAGGAGGTAAGTAAAAATGTCACTGTTTAGAAAAAACTCTAACGAAGTTGCCTATACAGGCGGGAAGAAACATTGGGCGGACGTTATCAAAAATACTGGTCCGGGAGAGCTGCTGATCTGGAGGCAGCCGGAGGAGGATTTTAATACGAATTCCACACTTATTGTTATGCCTGGTGAAGAGGCTATCTTTATCAAGGGAGGGAACATCGAGGAGGTTTTCGAGAACGGCACTTACAAGCTGTCCACAGAAAATTATCCTTTTATAAGCCGCCTTCGTAACGCATTTACGGGTGGAATCAGCACATTTAACTGTGTTGTTTACTTTGTCCGGAAAGCAGATAGCAGGGAAATCAGGTGGGGGACTGATACTCCCATCCAGGTAAGGGACAAGGTGTGGGGAATACGCACAGATGCAAGAGTGCGCGGAGCATATAAGGTCAGAATAGAAAATCCGGCAAAACTTCTCGAAAAGCTCATCGGCAACAATATACCATATCAATTTCAAGGGGAATTGAATAAATATTTCGAGAGTGAATTTCAGGGCAGGATTAAGTCGGCAATTTCAAAGTTCCTCAATGGATTGGAACAGGAACTTATCGGAATCGATGCCTATATGGACGAACTTTCAGAGCAAATCGAGCCGTATATTGATGAGATCGTTCAGGATTATGGCTTGAAGTGCGTGAAGTTTTCGCTTGCGGGTCTTGATATTGATAACAGCAAATATGATAAAATCGACCAGTCTCAGATCGCTTCAATCAGCAAAGTTAAGCTGGCACAGGGAGATAAGGGTGTGATGGATGTTCTCGGAAATGATTGGGGACGCCAGCAGGCAGCTAATATTCTTGGGGATTTAGCCCGCAACCCCGGTTCTGGTGAAGTAGGAGCTATGGGAGCCGGTATGGGAATGGGTGTTGCTGCAGGTAGTGCCTTTGGCAACATGGCTAATCAGATGTTTGCGCCGATGAATCAACAGCCAATGCAGCAATCGACACAGCCAAGCGCCCAAAGCGCGGCAGAAGATCCTATGGAAAGCCTCAGCAAACTCAAGAAAATGCTTGACGCGGGATTGATTGAGCAGAGCGAATACGATGCAAAAAAAGCAGAGATATTGAGCAGAATGTAAGGAGGTGATACCAGTGAATAAAAAGCATATACTATGGATACTTTTAGGCCTGGTGTTTTTGATTGTATTTAATGTGGTGTTTTTTGTGATTGGTGGAACCGACCATCCGGCATCTGTATGGATTTCATATGGCTTTATTCATTTCTCATATTTAATGCTTTTGGTGACACCATTTTTGGTTAGAAAATCCACAAATATGGCAGTTCTGGGATTTCCGCTTTATTCTATTTCGTATGCATATTTTATAGTGGCGTTTGTGACAGGATTGGTTTTTGTATTAATTCATCCGGAATCCTACAAGGCAGCATTGGTTGTTCAGGTTATTATTGCAGGGATATATGCTGTCATGTTGCTTTTGCATATGATTGCTAACGAAAGCACAGCAGAAAGTATGGAACGTCATGAAACGGAGCTTCAATATGTGAGGGATGCCTCTGCGAAACTGAAAGGGATCATGGATTCCATAAGCGATAAGCGGCTTCGCAAAAAGGTGGAAAAACTGTACGATTTACTTCATTCAAGTCCTGTAAAATCTAATAATTCAGTCCGTGAATATGAGGTGACGGTGTTAGATTTGATTGAGGAATTGAAAAAAAATATAGATAATAACGATATTTCAGCCGCTGAAACAACCATCAGCAAGATTGAGCGGACAGCAAATGAACGTAACAGGTGTTTGAAACAGAGGAAATAGAATCTGCACATAAAATGGAATCAATGACAAATTAATGCATATTTGTATAAAGTCATTGATTATGCATGTACAATTGTGTATATTAAAACATGAGGAAGCAGATGATTTGAAAAAATTTTAAATCAAACGATTTTTGAATAGGAATCATGGAAATGAAACAATACATAGTTGATGCATTTACAAATAAACCGTTCTCAGGAAATCCAGCAGCAGTATGCGTCATGGACAGTTGGCCCTCTGAGGAATCCATGATGAAGCTGGCTATGGAAAATAACCTTTCAGAAACAGCATTTATTGTTAAGGAAGATAAAGGATATCATCTTCGCTGGTTTACCCCGGGAACGGAGGTTGAATTATGCGGACATGCGACACTGGCATCTTCGTTTGTCATTCTGAATTATTATGAACCGGAAAGTGAACTTGTACAGTTCCAGACTCTGAGCGGAGAATTAACGGTCAGGAAAAGGGGAAACTTGTATGAAATGGATTTTCCTACTTATGAGCTGAAAGAAATCCCTGTGACAGACGAAATGGAAAAAGCATTTGGCATCCGGCCCATTAAGGCGGTGATGGGAGGATTGGATCTTACATGCGTATTTGAAAATGAAGAACAGATAAGGAACATGAATCCCAATCAAGAGCTTCTTTTAGGCATTGGAGGGCGTGCCCAGAACGCAACAGCTGCGGGGATAAGTTCAGATTGTGTATCAAGGAGCTTTGCCCCGAAATTAAGTATTACGGAAGATCCCGTATGCGGATCGGCACACTGCCAGATTGCCGTTTACTGGGCGAATGTTTTAGGGAAAAATACGATTGAGGCATATCAGGCGTCAAAGCGCGGAGGAAATTTGCACTGTGAGCTTTTGGGAAACGGCAGAATTGCTATTAGTGGTGAAGCAACGCTTGTGGCAGTGTCTGATATAGTTGCGAAATTGTAGATCCTTTGGACATTTTGCGAAAAATGTCTGTCTAATTATATAGGATTTACCAATTGTATTTTGGACGGTATTCGGATATAATAGTATTAACCTGAAATGCAGAGAAGGTTCCTATTGTTTTTGAGCCTACATTACTTTAAACGGGATTCCTATATCGCCACGCGGATGTCAGGCCGCCTTAGTCAGCGGAAGGCAGATGTGTCGGCTGCGGTTGCCCACCTAGCTTTGCTAGGAGTCAAAAAATAGGAACCGCATTTTAGGGGTTACATATTTTACACTTTTACACGAAAGAGTATGAAGAAACATATGAACTGCGTGATGTACCCTATTTGAAAGCTTCCGCACTACAGGGGAAGTTTAGGATGCAAAGGACAATAGAATAGATAAGGAAACCTAAGATAAGGGATAGGAGAAACAACCTGAATTGTTTCTCCTTTTTCGTTTTTCATTTCTGAAGAAGATAGAAATCATAAAACAAATATTTCTAAAGATTAAAAATTTTCTAAAAACAAAAATAATCTAAAGATATTAATTATTCTAAAGTTAAAAATCATCCTTAAGATAAAAAATAGTCCAAAGATAAAATCATTCTAAAGATAAGGCGAATGTAAAGATTATATATCTATAAGGAGCTTCCGGATGAGAGATTCAATATTACGGAAATTATTTATGATACTGATCATTGTGATGGCGGTCGTTGTTGTTAAGCTTCAGGGCGCTGTTGAAGAAAAGCGGATGAATCAATATGTGGAGCGTTGTCTGGACAGGACATTGTCTGTATTTTCGATGGGAGAGGATCCGGGCAATAAGGCGGATATAAGTGAAAATGGTGAAGATAAACAGGAGCCTCAGAGTGGGGGATCCGACCCAAATGGCAATGCCGGCGATCCGCAGGGGACGGCATCTGAGGATCAGGCAGGCGCGGCTGAGCGTGAGCCGGGAACTGCGTCTATGGCGATCCGTGTCCTGCTGACCGGAGAACAGGGGTATGTTCATCATGATTTTAAATTGTCCTTTGAGGAAGATTATTATATTCAGAATGGACAGGAGATATATTATGGGGAGGCAGGGACATCCATTGATGAAGCGGATATTGCAAGTCTGTTTGCAAGGCAGGGCGAACGGAAAGAGCATGCCGGTGATGCACAAGGCAATGGACAGTCTATCGGAGCGGAAGATACGGAAGACGGCTTGATCGTCGGCATCTGGAAGGATGGCGGCTGGGATACGGATGCGGAATGGGAGTTAAGCATGGACGGCGGTGCGGGTGAGAACTATCAGGGAGTCATGGTGATCTCGGAGGCGGGAACCGGGACATCCGGCGGTCAACAGAACGGACAGGGGAGCGGGGGATATTATCTGGTCAATACCCTGCCATTGGAAACATATCTGTATTATGTCCTGCCCTCGGAGATGCCCTCAAGCTATCCGATGGAGGCATTGAAGGCGCAGGCAGTCTGCGCAAGATCCTATGCGATGCTGCAGATCAGACAGGGGAGGCTGGAACAGTATGGCGCGGATGTGGACGATACCACTGCTTTTCAGGTCTATCATATACAGGGAACTTCAGAAGCCGCCAAGCAGGCGGTGGATGAGACGGCGGGACAATATCTTTCTTATCAGGGAGAACCCATTGAGGCATTTTATTATGCATGCTCCTGCGGACATTCCACGACAGCGGATA
>WFLX010067984.1_pt1 | contig 10492 bp, 9 predicted proteins | sample 4967041 | NCBI WGS metagenome assembly WFLX01 (sample SAMN12857096, study PRJNA449069) | gut metagenome | isolation source: stool from male and female vole | host: Microtus ochrogaster | place: USA:Florida | collected 2017
ACGCAGACGGAACAGCTCACTATGAACAGCCGCCCGAAGCAACCGAAGTATGCCCGTAATAAAAACATTCTTGTAATCGGCGGCTCCGGCAGCGGCAAGACCCGTTTTTTCGTCAAGCCGTCGCTTATGCAAATGCACAGCAGCTATGTTGTCACAGACCCGAAAGGTTAGAATATAGAAGGGTAGACAAAGGAAACACCCGCATTACATAATCCCAAAGAGAAAGGAAGGTTAAACATGGCGAAAGCAAGCCCTATCGAGAAAATCACAGCCCTATATGAACGCCTGTCGCGTGACGATGAATCGCAAAGTGAGAGTAACTCGATCACCAATCAAAAGCAATACCTGGAGGAATACGCCCGTCAGCACGGATTCAGAAATATCCGGCACTTTACTGATGACGGGTACTCCGGGACGAACTTCAACCGTCCAGGGTTCAACGAACTGCTGGAGGAAATCAAGGCCGGTCATGTGTCATGTCTGATTACGAAAGACATGAGTAGATTTGGAAGAAATTACCTGCAAGTTGGATTTTATACGGAAATCCTGCTGCCGGACAAGGGNGTCCGTTTTATCGCTGTAAATAACAATATCGACAGCGAACAGCCGTCAGACAACGATTTTGCGCCGTTTCTTAACATTATGAACGAATATTACGCAAAGGACACAAGCAAAAAAATCAAGGCGATTTTCCGTTCAAGAATGCAGGCTGGAAAGCGGTGCAGCGGCTCCGTCCCCTATGGCTACACACGGCTGGACGGAGANAANCANACGCTNGTNGTCGATAANGANGCGGCTGAGGNNGTGCGGCGGATATTCAGGCTTGCCTGTGACGGGCAAGGCCCTACNCAGATTGCCGAGGCCCTGACCGCAGACAAGGTGCTGATACCGACCGCNTACATGGCGGCGAAGCACCCGGAGCGGAATCTGGGACAGCGGTACAGCGACCCTTACTTCTGGTCGGGCAACACGGTCGGCTCTATCCTCGACTGTCGGGAATATCTGGGGCATACCATCCTTGGCAAGACTATCTGTGAGAACTTTAAGACCAAGAAGCGCAGAGCCGCCACGCCGGACGAGCTTATGTTCTTCCCGAACACCCATGAGCCGATCATCGACCAGGAGGCATGGGACACCGCCCAGCGTCTGCGGGTGCGGAAGCCCAAGCGATTGTCCAGCGGCAACAGCACNCACCGCCTGTCCGGGCTTGTGTTCTGTGCTGACTGTGGCTCCAAAATGCGGTATATCAGCCCGGAGGCNAAACTCAANAGCAGAGGAACCGTGTTCGATTCAGATTCCGCTTTTCAGTGCAGCGGGTTCAGCAACACCCGGAGAGGCAAACGATGTGCCTCCCATTTCGTCAAAGCATCGGTTCTGGAGGCGGCGATTTTGGAGGCAATCCAGAGGGTGAGCGGCTATGTACTCNACAATGAGACTGAATTTATCGAGCAGATGCAAAGCCGCTGGAAAGCCCAGCAGTCGCAGGTTTCCGATGAGGAACGCCGGGAGTTGACCGCCATCAAACTGCGGATAGACGAACTCGATGTACTGATACAGGGCTTGTATGAAAGCAATATCCTGGGCAAGCTGCCGGATCGCCAGTATCAGCGGCTTATGAACCAGTATGACAGCGAGCAGACCTCGCTGGAACAGCGCAAAGCGGAACTGGAAACCGCCATGTCCGCAACCGAGCAGAAGAAGCCGGATATCACCCGTTTTATGGCTCTTTTGAACCGATACCGGGAGTGTGCTGAACTGACTGACGCAATGCTCTACGCCTTTGTTGAGAAGGTCGAAGTCCATGAGCCGACNGGAGGCCGCACCNTCTACCGCCAGCAGAGGATTGATATTTACTTCAACTTTATCGGGAACTATNTGCCGCCCATGCNGGAAATCAGCGAGGAAGAACGGGTTGCCGCCATAGATGCCCGACAAAAGGAGAAGCAGGACGCAAAAAAACGGCGATCCGTTCAGCGGCGGCAGGAGAAGATTGCTGCTCTCCGAGAGGCGGCGCAGACCGGCCCAGAAGCGGCGGCAGAGTATGAGGCTTACCTTGACAAGAAGCGGGAACAGGGCCGCCGTCAAAGGGAGAAAATGAAAGCCATTCGGGAGGCCGACCCGGAGCATATCCGGCAGATGGAGGAAAAGGAGCGCATCCGTGCGGAAAAGGCTCTGGAGACCGAGCGCAAACGGCAGGAGCGGCAGAACCGGCGAAAGAAGGAGACCAGGGCCGAGCTTGTCCAGCGGGCCAAGACCGACCCGGAGGCGGCTGAACAGCTTGCGGCATTGAGAGCAAAGGAGGCAGACAGACGGGCGCAGAGGAAGGAGGAACAGGAGCGGCGCATAGCCGTAGACCCAGAATATGCCGAGCAAATCAGACAGCGAAATCTGGAGTACAGTCGGAAACACGCGGCCAGACGCAAGGCGCGGAGGCTGGATTGGGAGGTGAGAGCGGAGGCCGGAGATACGGAAGCGGCGGCGAAGTTGGCCGAGTTGATGATGTTGAGGTCGCTCTCGAGGATGCCGCGTGCCACTTCGTTGGCATAGTTTACGGTAGCTTCGCCGGCCTTTACCTTCATCATCATCTTGGAGCGGAATGAGGCGCCGACGGTCACACGGCGAGAGATATCAAACATGGCTCCGATGTTGATGCCGACGGCCACATCCGAGGTGCCGTTGAGATTGACCGACGCAGGGGTGGTGGTGCCGAAGCGATATTTGGGGTCGAGGCCCATGGCCTGCGACATGCCGGTGGCCTGAAGCACCGAGAGGAGGCGGTCGAGCGACGCGGCGCTCACGAGGCCTTTGTTGAGGTCAACCGAGCCCCAGGTGAGCATAAGNCCNGCTCCGATGGAGAGGCGGGGTGTGATGCGCCACGACACGGTGGGCTGCACGGTGTAGGTGGCGAGGTCCACTTTCTGGTTGAGCACNGCGCCGGGCCAGTTTTCGGTCCAGTTGATGCGGCTGCCGTAGGGGGTGTAGAAGCTCACGCCGGCCTGGAGGTTGTCGAAAATTTGGAATGATGCATGTGCGGCCAGCGGGGTGCTGAGGCCGTTGCGGGTCTTATAGTCTATGCCGTCGACCTTGGCGGTAGCGATGGCCTTGATGCCAGTGAAGGTGCCGGAGAGGTCTACCGTCTTGTCGGAAAATGCAAGTCCGGCCGGATTGAAGAGCATGCTTTCGGCTCCGAGTTTCATCGCCACGCCCACATGTCCCATGCCGAGCTGCTTGGCGCTCAGGGTGTTTACCTGATATCCTTCGGCAAAGAGCGAGAAACCGCACATCATGGCCGCGGAGAGAGTGATAAGTACCTTTTTAATCATAAGTTTTTGAATATTTGGTGGTTGAGGAGAATTGAGTTAGTATTTACGCCACAAAGATAGGCAACTTTTGCGGGGAAACCAAACGGCGGCCCATTTCCACCCGACTCAGCGGGGTAAAAAAACAAAAAAGAGCTGCCCACGCAGCCCTTTTCTATGAGTTTCAAAAGGTATGATTTCTAAGGTAAAAAAGATTGTTTTTAAGTCAGTGCACAAAGGTATCCCTAAAAACTGGGTTAAACGAAGAAAAAAACATGTTGTGTAACATTGTTTTTACGCAACGGAGCCCACCCCGGCGGGGAAAACGCTGAATATTAGACGGATGATGGAAAATCGGGAAAACTGACATTTTATTAAAGAATGTTAAGACGGCGCNGAGCCTCTAAAATTCCTCACTTTTCAGCTCCAGCACTCCGCCGCGGAAGGTGGCATACGACAGCCGGGTGAACGACTCGCCGAGTATCATGATGGTGGTGTCGGCCCCGATTTTATGGGTGAGGGGAGTGTGGCGGTGGCCGAAGATGAAATAGTCCACGTGGCCGAGCCGGGCCATATAGTCGCGGGCGAAAATCACGAGGCGGTCGTCGTCATAGAGCCGCTTGGGGGGCAGGCTACCGTTGAGGCGGGAGCTTGATGACCACCGGTGGGCGAATTCGACTGTCCACCGCGGATGGATGGCGGCAAACATGCGCTGACACACTCGGTTGCGGAATATCTTCTGCATGCGCCTGTAGGACGGGCGGATTTCTCCTGCTCCGTCGCCATGCTCCATCACGAAGCGCTTGCCGTCGATCATGCGGTCGACCACTCCGTCGATCGCCTCAAGGCCTATCTCCTTGGGGAGATAGTCGAAAATCCATATGTCGTGGTTGCCTTTGAGCCAGGTGATGCGTGTGCCGGAGTCGGCCAGGCGCGCAAGGGCACCGAAAAAGCGCACGAAGCCGCGGGGCACCACGTTGCGATACTCATACCAGTAGTCGAGCGCGTCACCTAATATATATAGCTCCTTAGCGGTGGGCATGATGGACTCGAGCCACGCGGCTATCTTGCGCTCATGGCCGGTAGGGTCGGCTATGTAGCCGGCCCCGAGATGGAGGTCGGCGATGAAATAGACGGTGTCGCGTGAGGTGGCAGGTGTCATACGTGCTGCATCAGAGAAAGCCGAGGTCGAGCTTGGCCTCTTCGCTCATCATGTCTTTGGTCCACTCGGGCTCGAAGACTATGCGGATNTCCACACTCTTTATGCCCTCGATGCTTTCGAGCTTTATGCGGGCATCCTCGACTATGAAGTCGGCCGCGGGGCAGTTGGGGGCGGTGAGGGTCATGTCGACCTTGAGGTTGGCATCGTCGTCGATATCTATATTATATATGAGTCCCATATTGTAGATGTCGACGGGGATTTCGGGGTCGTAGACGGTCTTGAGCATCTCGACCGTCTTTTCTTCAAGCGCAAGGCGCTCCTGAGGTGTCAGCATAAGCGGTGGTTTTGCTGGGTTTGTTACTGAAATATGTGCGGGTCTCCTCTCTCACCGTGCGCCGGAGCATGATGAGGGTAATCATGGTGGGGAAGGCCATGAGGGCATAGAAGAGGTCGCAGAGAGCCACGGCGGCCGTCATGGGCACCACGGCGAAGAGTATGAGCGAGAGGATAAAGAAATAGGTGTAGGCCTTGCGCCCCTTGTCGCCGAAAAGATAGGCGGCGCAGCTCGAGCCATAGAAGGAGTAGGTGAACATCGACGACATGGCGAAGCAGGTCACGATGGCGGTGAGCAGATAGCCTCCGAGGGGTATGGAGCGGTTGAAGGCTTCGAGGGCTATGCCGAGCCCTTGGGTTCCCTCGGGGTAGAGGTCGCCTCCGAGCAGTATGGCGAAAGCGGTGAGGGTGCACACGAGGCCAGAGTCAATCGCGGGTCCGAGCATGGCCACGAGTCCCTCGCGCACCGGGGAGGTGTTGGACGAGGTGCCGTGCATTATGGAAGCGGTGCCCACACCGGCATCGTTGACCAGCGCGGCTCGCCGGGCTCCGATTATCGCTATGCCGGCAAGCGCTCCCCAGCCGGCCCGGAGCGAGAATGCNTCGGAAAAGATGGCGTGGATAGCCGCCGGTACCTCCGTGAGGTTGGTGAGGATGATATAGGTGACCATGATGAAGTAGGCTCCGACCATGAAGGGCACCATCACGGTGGCCACTGAGGCTATGCGCCTGATGCCGCCGAGCACCACCAGGGCAACCGTCGCGGCAATGGCAATGCCGATGGTGAGATGGAGGGTGAGGGAGCGGGAGGCGAGGCCGGCCTGCGTGGCCGTGGAGGCAAGCGCCTCGGTGAGCTGGTTGGCATTCATGATGCAGAGTGTGCCAAACATACCCGCCACGGCGAAACACACGGCCATNGGCCGCCACTTGGCGCCGAGTCCGCGCTCTATTATGTGCATCGGTCCTCCGGAGGGCTCTCCCGAGGCGTTGTGGCGGCGGAATTTGATGGCGAGCACACCCTCATGGTATTTCGTGCTCATGCCCACAAGGGCACTGACCCACATCCAGAAGATGGCTCCCGGGCCACCCATGGCTATGGCGATAGCCACTCCGGCGATATTGCCCATGCCCACCGTAGCGGCTACTACCGACACAAGGGCCTGGGCCGAGCTGATGCCGCCNCNCTCAGCCTTATCGCGGCTGCCGCGCAGGGCTCTCAGGGCCTCGGGAAGACGTCGGATAGACACCATGCCCGAGTAGGCAAACAGGAAGAGGCCGCCCCCTATGAGAACGGCAAAAAGGGGATAGCCGCACACAGTGTCGGCTATCTCCGTGAGTATCTGGGCGAAACGTTCCAATCAGACGAGATGACGGATAAGCTCCTCTCTGTCGCCGGGCAGGAGGTCGATGACAGGAATCTCTATCATGGTGTAGGCTCCGGGCTTCTGAAGCATCGAGGCGCGAGCCACNCCTACGAGTATCTGGGCGGTGAGGGCCGGGTTGTTGATGCTCATGTTGAATTCGAAGCGCTGGTTCTGGGTCTTGCCCGACACACCTTTGCGCACCATGTTCACGCCGTGGCCCATATCCTTGACTTCGTCAACTGAAGCAACCTGCATCACGTGGGTTTCGTCGGAGGCGAAATAGGGGTCCTCTTTCACCGCGCGGGTCACCTCTGCGAGCGAAGCGCCGTCTTCGAGCTCCACGTAGACCATGCGGCGATGGATGCCTGTGCCGAGGGGTATGGTCATGGAGAGGGCGTTTTTCACACCGGGCTTTGACTTGACGCATACGGTGTGGCCCATGCTCATGCCGGGNCCGAANTTGGTGTAGGTGATGCCCTTGGGAGCGGCGGCCTGGAGCAGAGTGCGCACCACGGAGTCGCTGCCCGGATCCCATCCGGCCGAGATGATGGCCACAGTGCCGTGCTCCTTGGCAATCTTGTCGAGATGGCTGCGGAGGTCGGCGATGGAGGTGTGGATGTCGTAGCTGTCGACGGTGTTGATGCCTTCGGCCAGAAGCACTTCGGCGTGCTTCTCCACCTCGCGGGTGGGAGTGCAGAGGATAGCCACGTCGACCTTGCCGAGAGTGTGGATGTCGGTGGTCACCTTATAAGGGGCGAGTTCGGCGGGAATTTCGCTGACGCTGCGGCGCACGATGCCGGCGATTTCGAAATCGGGGGCTTCCTGCAGGGCTTCGAGCACGAATCGCCCGATGTTGCCGTAGCCTACTACGGCGGCTCTGATTTTTGTCATAGTGTAAATGGGTGGTTGATGTTTATCATGCGCGGGCACCGTTGCCGATGCCCGCACAAAGTTATGAGTGCTATGCGGGCCCGGTCATGTGGCCGCGCATAGCAGGGATTGCAGTCTTATTTCTTGGCGCTCACGATAGCCTGGGTGTCGCGGGCTATCATCAGCTCCTCGTCGGTGGGTATCACCACCACCTTCACNTTCGAGGCGGGAGTGGAGATTTCGGTCTCGGTGCCGCGGGTGCGGGAATTGAGCTCCTTGTCGATTTCCACACCCATGAAAGCGAGGGGAGCGCACACGTTCTCGCGCACGCCGGTCTGGTTTTCGCCCACACCGCCGGTGAAGACGATCACGTCGAGTCCGCCCATCTCGGCTGCATAAGCGCCCACATACTTGATGATGCGCTGCTCATACATGTCGAGGGCCATCTTGGCGCGCTCGTTGCCTTCGTTGACGGCGTTTTCGATTTCACGCATGTCGCTCGAAATCTCGCTCACGCCGGCCATGCCGCTCTCCTTGTTGATGATGCGCTGGAGGTCGTCGACAGTGTAGCCGTGCTTGTGCATGAGGTAGGTGAGTGCTCCGGGGTCAACGTCGCCCACGCGGGTGCCCATCATCAGGCCTTCGGTGGGGGTGAGGCCCATGGAGGTGTCAACGCTCTTGCCGCCGAGCACAGCGGTGATGGAGCCGCCGTTGCCTATGTGGCAGGTGACCATCTTGAGCTTGGTGATGTCGAGGCCGAGGAACTCGGCAGCGCGCTGCGACACGTAGCGGTGGCTGGTGCCGTGGAAACCGTAGCGGCGCACACCGTCCTCCTTGTAGAAGCGGTAGGGGAGGGCATACATGAACGATTTGGCGGGCATGGTCTGATGGAAAGCGGTGTCGAACACACCCACCTGGGGCACGTCGGGCATCAGGGCCGAGATAGCCTCGATGCCGGTGATGTTGGCGGGGTTGTGGAGGGGAGCGAGGTCATAGCAGTCCTTCACCTGCTGGATAACCTCGTCGGTGATGAGCATGCTCGAATTGAACTTCTCGGCACCGTGCACCACGCGGTGGCCCACGGCATCGATCTCAGAGTAGCTCTTGATGCAGCCCACGGTCGGGTCGGTGAGATTGTTGAGGATAGCCTGCACGGCACCCTGATGGTCGGTGAGGCCGAGCTCGGTAATCTCTTTGGTGCCGTCGGGACGCTTGAACTTGAGGAATCCGTCGGGGAGGCCGATTTTCTCCACGCCGCCTTCGGCGAGAGTCTTGTCGGTATCGGTGTCGATAAGCTTGTATTTCACAGAACTGCTGCCGCAGTTGAGCACGAGAATCTTCATGATTGTAGTAGTGAGATTATGCTTTTATTGAATGATGGTTAGTTTTTGAGACCGATGGCCTGGTTGGCGGTCATGATGATGGTCTTGTAGATGTCTTCGGGGAAGCAGCCGCGGGAGAGGTCGTTGACCGGAGCGGCGAGACCCTGGAGCACGGGACCTACGGCCTGCACGCCGCCGAGACGCTGCACGAGCTTATAGGCGATGTTGCCCACTTCGAGCGAGGGGAACACGAGCACATTGGCGCGGCCGTTGAGGGGCGAGTTGGGAGCCTTGGTGTTGGCNACGCNGGGCACNATGGCNGCGNCGGCCTGCAGCTCGCCGTCGAGGATGAGGTCGGGAGCCATCTGCTTGGCGATCTCGGTGGCGCGGATCACCTTGTCCACGCGCTCATGCTTGGCGCTACCCTTGGTGGAGAACGAGAGGATAGCCACACGGGGCTCTATGCCGGCGATGTCGCGGGCAGTCTGGGCGGCCGATACGGCAATCTGGGCGAGCTCTTCGGCGGTGGGGTCGGGCACCACAGCGCAGTCGGCGAAGATGAGGATGCCGTCGGTGCCGAAGTTGAGTCCGGGAGGGAGAAGCATCAGGAATGCGCCTGACACCACNCTGATGCCGGGCTGAGTTTTGATGACCTGGAATGCGGCGCGGAGCACATTGCCGGTGGTGTTCATGGCTCCGGCNACCTGNCCGTCGGCGTCGCCGGCCTTNACCATGAGGCANCCGAGATAGAGGGGNTTGGCNGTGGTGAGNCGNGCNTCNTCCATNGNGATGCCTTTNNTCTTGCGNAGNTCNTAGNANAGGGGAGCGTAGCGGTCTATCACGGCCTCGTCGGCGGGATTGACTATCACGGCGTCCTTGATGTGTTCGAGCTTGAGTTCCTTGGCCATAGCGAGGATGTCGGCGGGGTCGCCGATGAGCACAATCTCAGCGAGCTTTTCGCCGATTATGCGGTCGGCGGCGGTAAGCGTGCGGGGCTCTGTGCCTTCGGGGAGCACGATGCGCTGGGGATTGGCCTTGGCCTTGAGGGTCATCTTCTCAATAAGTTCCATGATAAGGTATTTCGATTGGTTAGTTATGATGTTTCTATAATGATGCAAATTTAGCGCGAAATCCGCTAACCGCCGCCAAAACATCGAAAAAAATCGCCATGTTTTCACACTTTCAAACATTCCTGCGCCAAGTGGCGTTATAGAGTTAAAATTATAACCCCAACAATTATGAACGATCACAGCAGAAAACGTAAAAACGGCACCAGTCTCTGGGTGGCAATAGGAGCAATCATACTCATCATCCTCCTTATCGTGTGGCTTACAATGGCCGATTTCTGGCATGACACAGATGTGGCCGCGTTTCTTACCCCGGCCGGCTTCAGCCAGGCCATAAGCTGTCTCACGCTATGATTATCGCATCGATAGGGCTCACCGACTGGCTCGTATGGGCTCTGATAGGACTGATAGGCGGCTATATGGCCGGACGCNTGCTCACCTCGGGCGGCATGGCTACGGTGGTGCGCGTGATAATAGGCATAGCGGCTGCCATAGGCGGCGGATATGCGGCCATGATGTGGTTTGGCGAGAACGACTACGGCCAGACCATCTCGCTGGTAGGCGCCGTGGTGGCCTGCGGCATAGTGCTCTGGCTGCTGAGCCTCATCTTCAAGACTCCCGACGACCCCGAGGAAGAGTGACTCCTCGGCAACGACAGATTCTTTAAGCCTTACTAATAAATAAAATCCAAAAGCCTCCGGTCCCTGCAGGAACCGGAGGCTTTTATGGTCAAAAGGATGATAGGTGACGCTATCAGTCGTTGGCGGGCTTGTTGATGATACGACGCTCCTTGATACGGGCCTTCTTGCCAGTGAGGTTGCGGAGATAGTAGAGCTTCGCACGACGTACCTTACCGTACTTGTTGACTGTGATAGAATCGATGAAGGGNGACTCGANGGGGAAGATACGCTCCACGCCGATATTGTCGCTCATCTTGCGAACGGTGAAACGCTTCTTGTCGCCCTCGCCCGAAATACGGATTACCACACCGCGGTACTGCTGGATACGCTCCTTGTTGCCCTCTTTGATGAGGTAGGCCACGGTGATGGTGTCGCCGGGACCGAATTCGGGATGT
>WFLX010073967.1_pt1 | contig 10492 bp, 11 predicted proteins | sample 4967041 | NCBI WGS metagenome assembly WFLX01 (sample SAMN12857096, study PRJNA449069) | gut metagenome | isolation source: stool from male and female vole | host: Microtus ochrogaster | place: USA:Florida | collected 2017
TTGGGCATTATGGTTAACCAGAATCGTTGAGTCGCTATGGAGCAGCGCACCGGTGAAGTCNCGATANNATTCCAAGGGCAAAAACTTNTGNGACTNATTGCCCTGGGCATACTGCGACAGCGCGCCTACGGCATCGGCCAANGCGCAACTGCGCAGAATNGCCGGNGCCTTNCTGTTGGCCGGCAGGGTGGCTATATAGCGCTCAAATTCGATGTTCTGGCGGTCATAGTTGCGAATAACGCTGTCTTTGAACTGCCGGGGTGTTACGCGTCGGTCAACGTCGGAACTCAACGCGAGAATTGCGTGGCACTCCGGCGCAGCCGCAAGTTCTGTGTTGACTTGACCGAGAGTGCCGCCGAAGCGAACAGCGTTGTCAAGGTGGCGATACGAGTTGCGCGACAGTGCCTTATAGTCAACTTCGATGTCGAGCGTTTCGCCCGGCTCGATATAAATCCCGACGGAGTTCATCGGATAGATTTTTAGCGACACCATCTGTGCATTCGGCAGCCAAAAGGTGCGGCTGAAAGTGCCGTCGGCGTTAATCGGAATAATGCGCTTGCCTCCGCGGCGCACAAGAATATCTTCTGTCTCAACAACTGCGGCAGTCACCAGCGAATCGGGTTCGTAGCCAACTATGCGGCCGCTGACGGTAACAAAATCGGGCCGCATTATATCCTTTGCCGCTGCGACGCCGGCAACCATCGCCAACACCATCGCCAAAAATATCACCTCTCCCCGTTTCATATCATTCGGTGCGAGTAACGTATTTCTGAAAACGACTTGTGGGTTTTTCCGGAATTGTCATTTGGAGGCGAGTGCCAATCAGGGGGTTCAGGTAACGCTCTCTAAACTTCCGCTTGTTTTGGAAACCAAAATAAGCAGTTATTTCTGATAGCGATCGAGGCTCCTTGCAGAATTCTATAATCTTTTCCTCAATTGATTGACTTGGGGGTTGACTTAGGGGTCGACTTGGGGGTTGACTTGTGCCCTGACTTGTGCCCTGACTTGTGCCCTGACTTGTGCCCGACTTGTGCGAATCCGACAAGTCAGGCTCTTTTGTGGCCTGAACATTGACGCGGAAGGCTGTGATGGTGTCCACGTCAAACTCTGCCGGAGGATTACCGTTATCCTTCAACATCTCTTGAACGCGGGTTACACCACGATTGAACTTGTTGACGTATTTCATCACCCTCATAGCCTCCGCCACAAGAGGATTGCGATAGTCATTGACCGAAGGTAAATTTTCAGAACGAGCTTCGCCAGATAGGCCTCCGGGGTTCATCACTTCGATATAGTCGCCAAACTGATANAGNCGGATNGGCATATTGGCTTGATAATCCCTGTGCATACAGGCATTCATCAGCAACTCGCGGATCGCTCCTTCCGGATAGTTCCATACCGTTCTTTCCCTAAAGAGAGTTTCCGGCACGGGGCGTTGGGTTATGATACCATCACGAACGAAAGATTCCAGCGTCGGAAGCATCTTGTAAAGCGGTCCGGCAAATTGACGTTCATTGAGTATATCACCTCCTTTATCTTTTCCGGCAAAACGCACGAACTGCACATAATCACCCAAAAGAAAATACTTCGGATTTTTGCCGAAAAGTATTATTCCGGCGTACGTGGGGCAATCATTATCTCTATCATAGAGATGTATAGAGGCTAGCTGTTCCTTTATATCTCGTTTGTCGTTGGCGAGTGTTTCCTCATCAAATGCCATTGGAAGATAGTTGGTTTTGATGTATTCAACATCAAGATCTTCCAGTTTTGCACTCAGGCAAGGAGTAGCATCGAAAGTTGCCATAAAAGAGCAGCGGCGTTCGGCAAGTATTCTTTCTTCCGTTTCTGTAGCAATGTCGCGCCTCGGGCCAATACGGATAAACACNCTGCCGCGATAGCGCACAGGCGGCAAGTCAGACGGACGAACCTCCGCCACCAACAAATCCCCCTCCGGAAACGAGAATCGTTCAACCGACATNGTCGGCAGGGGNAGTATGTTGCCGTCNGANCGTATCCCNGCAATCTTTTTCAGCAGAGCGTCATCCACTTTCATCCCGGCGATAGAGCCATCGTCGTTGGCGCCGATAATCAAGTAACCATTCTTGCGAGAAGCTGGCATATCGTTGGCAAACGCACAGATGGCCTCACAGAACTTGTCCATGTTGCCCGTACTCGTGGTGCGTTCCACGCGATATGATTCCGTAGACTTCAGTAAGTCCAATACCTCTTCTTTAGCTATCATGCCGGTTCGTTGGATTTAGACCGCAAAATTACTAAAAATCCGTGAAATATGGAAGTATTGGCTTAGAATTAACGGTAACAGGTTTAGCGGCGGAGGAAGCGGGTTTCGGTGATTACGAAGTCGAGGGGCACGTCGTGGGGCTCAACGGGGAGCAGCTCGTTGAGCAGCTGAAAGTCATAGGCAACGCCTATGGTCGTGGCTCGCAGGTCGCGCAGCAGGCGGTCGTAGAACCCTTTGCCGCGGCCCAGGCGGTTGCGGTTGCGGTCAAGGGCCACTGCCGGAACTATGATCATGTCGATGGTCGAGGGGTCGACTGTGTCGGTGCCTGATGGCTCTTCGATGTGGAATGCGCCTAAGTGGAGGCGCGTTTGCTCGTAGGGGAGCAGCTCAAGGTTTACGCCGTTGACGCGCGGCAGAAAAAAGTGTTTGCGCGCGCTCCATTTTTTTATGAATTCGCGGGTCGAGAGCTCGTCGGGGAGCGACGAGTAAATCAAAATGCGGTCGGCCAGCAAAAATGCGGCGGTGCGCTCAAGGGTTGAGAATACGGAGTCGGCTGCGGCGATGCGTTCGGCGTCGGTGAGCAGAGCTTTGCGTGCGCGGATTGCGCGGCGGATGTGGTCTTTGTTCATTGCTGTTGTGCGGAAAGCTCCTGTAGGGCCCGTTGAACAACATTGTCGCGCACGTTGTCGATTTCGTAGAAAGCGGCGGTTCCGAGCACGTCGCGGGCGATGAGAGCTTTCAGAACATTAACAAGCAGGGGTCGGGAAATGTTGACGTAATACCAGCGCGTGGGCACTCCGTTGGCCGCGGCGAAGCTCACAAAGTCGGCCAGCAGGGCGTCGTCTGACGGCAGCAGTTCAAGCAGCTCGCTAACCGAAGTGGCCTGGTCGAGGTGGCGGCGGTTGGCATCGACATATTTAAAGGAGTAGCGGTGGAGCAACCCGGCGTTTGACACCTTAGAATAATAAGAGGTGATGTTGGCGGTGTCGGCCGGCACGAAAATGTCGGGCATTATTCCGCCGCCGCCATATACTTCGCGCCCCGAGCGGGTGTGGAAAAGCAGCGAACGGTCAATTTTTATGCTGTCGGCATTGAAAATCTCGCCCGAAGCATAGCGGTCATACACCTCAAAGGCATAATCGTCGGTCTGGCCCTTGGTAAAGGGCTTTTGGATGCAGCGGCCCGAGGGGGTGTAGTAGCGGGCGGTGGTTATGCGTATGGCGGAGCCGTCGCTGAGGTCGCGTTGCTGCTGCACCAGGCCCTTGCCAAACGAGCGGCGGCCGAGAATGGTTGCGCGGTCGTTGTCTTGCAGCGCGCCGGCTACGATTTCCGACGCCGAGGCTGAGAATTCGTCGAGCAGAACCATGAGCTTGGTGTCTTTAAACGTGCCCATGCCGTCGGCAACCACTGCGTCGATGGTTTCGCCGCCGCGGCCGCGGGTTTCCACTATGCCGTCGCCGGCCTGCAGAAATTCGTTGGCCATGCGTATGGCAACGTCGAGATAGCCGCCGCCATTGCCGCGGAGGTCGAGAATGTAGCTGCGGGCGCCGTCGGCGTGGAGCATCACCATTTGGGTGAAGAACTCCGCAAAGGTGTTACGGCCGAATTTGTTCACCTTAATATATCCGACTTCGGGCGCTATTATATAAGAGGCGTCGATCGACGTTACGGGTATTTCGCCGCGGGTAACTGCATAGTTGTGGGTTTCCGTCGACCCCGGGCGCANAATCNNNAGGTCTACGCGNGNGTCGGCGTGGNCCGCGNAGCATGCGNNTTACNGAGTCGGCGTCGAGNTGGCGTCCGGCAACGAGNGTGTCGTTAACGTTNANTATGCGGTCGCCNGGCATCAGNCCNACTTTTTCCGACGGGCCGCCNGAAATNACTTCNANNACGGTNATGGTGTCGTTCATCAGCTGAAACTGNATGCCGATGCCCGAAAANGAGCCTTCNAGGTCGGNGTTTACGTCGTCGAGGTCGCGCGCGGGTATATAAGCGGTGTGGGGGTCGAGATTGCCGAGCAGGTCGGGTATAGATTCTTCGAGCAGGGAGTCGAGATTTACGTCGTCGACATAGTCGCCGGAAATCAGCCCGAAGATTTCTTCAACCTTGTTCAGGGCCGATGCGCTTTTGCGGGAACGCAAGCGCAGGTGTGAGCCGAGCAGCACGCCAACCAGCAGCGCGATTACAACGATCAGGGGGAGCCCGATCTGAAGGAACTTATCGTAGGAGGGTTTTTTCATATATTTTCAATGTAGTCAACTTCGACTCCGGCGCGCTTGAGCAGGTCGAGCCCGTCGGTTATGCGGTAGATTTCGTTAAACACCACCCGCTTGATACCTGCCTGGATTATGAGCTTTGAGCATTCCAGGCATGGGGAGGCGGTTACGTAGAGAGTGGCTCCTTCCGATGAGTTGTTGCTGCGGGCCACTTTGGTTATGGCGTTGGCTTCGGCATGGAGCACGTAGGGCTTGGTAACGCCGTTGGCGTCCTCGCAAACGTTTTCGAATCCCGAGGGCGTTCCGTTGAAGCCGTCGGAGATAATCATAGAGTCGTTAACAATGATTGCGCCTACCTGACGGCGGGTACAATAGGAGTTTTCGGCCCAAATGCGGGCCATGCGCAGGTAGCGGCAATCAATAAGGTGTTGCTTAGAGTCCATAATCGACGAAAAACGTGCTTTTTTTACGTCGCAAAAGTAGGTAAAAATGTTGAGAGCGCAAATTTAACATTATTTAAGAAACAAGTTTGTAACATTACTAAACTATTGATAAATAACGCATTGCGCATGTTTGTTACAATGTGTTGCAACGCTGTGTTGCTTTATTGTAACATGTTACAGCATGTTACAATACGTTGTAATATGCTGTAAATCAGATGTGGTGTGTTACAAAACGAATAAATTTTAATTTTTTTTGAAAAAAAGTTGCAAATTTGTTTGGAATTAAAAAATTTTTGTATCTTTGCAGTGTCGAAAGACAAAAGGACATCCCCAAAGTCAACGACACAACAAACTCAAAAATTAATAAAAACTTCTAAAATACTTTTCATCATGACTACTTCAAACATCCAGAACCAACTTATGGCACTNCAGAGCAACCTCCTNAACTTCGCTTATATGCTCACCNNNAACCGCGACGANGCTCAGGACCTNCTNCAGGANACCACCNTCAANGTGCTCGANAACGAAGANAAGTTNGCCGAAAACGTTAACTTCAAGGGCTGGGTGTTCACCATCATGCGCAACATCTTTATCAATAACTATCGCCACCAGGTTCGCTCGGCAACTATAATCGACCAGACCGAAGACCTCTACCACCTCAACTCCAGCCAGGAAAGCTCGATTGACTCCGTTGAAGGCACCTTCGCCGCTGCTGAAATCAACGCCGCCATCAACTCCTTCTCCGACGAATACCGCATTCCCTTCTCGATGCACGTTGCCGGCTACAAGTATAACGAAATCGCCGAAAAGATGGACCTCCCCCTCGGCACCGTTAAGAGCCGCATCTTCTTCGCCCGCCAGAAACTCCAGGTTATGCTCGCTGACTACCGCGACCGCTATTAAATTTCGGATTTTCCAAAGAATCACTATATCAACTACTACTATTTACTACTATTCTCTATTTATTTATGATGAGAAATATTTTAACCCTTCTGACAGCAGCAACTCTCGGCAGTGCTGCTGTCGTTGCTCAGGAGAATCCTGCAAACGAACAGTCTATGATTCCGCAGCGCGTGGTGGTTGTTAGCGGCGACACCTCGAAGATGCACCCCGAAGTGATTGCCGTGATCTACGACACCAACGACATTCGCTTCCACGACCCCGCCGCACCGCGATTCCTCTTTCTTGACCGCAAGGGCAAAATAGCCTTCGGCATCGGCGGCAGCCTCTATGCAACCGCGGCCTATAACTTTGCCGGCAGCGAACGCACCGGCTCCGACTTTATTCCCTCGCAGCTGCCAACTCCTGCCGACCCCACCGAGCGTGCCGCCCTGCAGTTTACTGCCCGCCACTCGTCGATTTTCTTCCAGCTGGCCGGCCATACGGAANAGTTCGGCACCTTTNCGGTGTTCATTGCCACTAACNTCNACGATAACCGCTCGCGATTCATGAAGCTCGACCAGGCATNTCTGCGCGTGGNCAGCGTTACCGCCGGTCTGGCGCCCACAACTTTCCAGGACCCCGCAACGGTGCCCACCGTCGACACCCAGGGCCCGTGCGGCGAAATCGACCGCAAGAATGTGCACCTGCAGTGGGCTCCTCACTTCAACGAGCATTGGTCGGCAGCAATAGCTATTGAAGACCCGCACGCCATGATCGACAACGGCGACTTTACGCAAAGCATTTCGCAGCGTGTGCCCGACATACCTGCCTATGTTCAATACACCTGGAACCGCTCGAACCACATCCGCCTGTCGGCAATGATGCGCAACCTCTGCTACCGCGACCCGCGCCTGGCCAAGGTGCAATATACTCAGGGCTATGGCGTTCAGCTCAGTGGCCACTCTGCCCTCGGCGCCGGCTTCGGAATCTATGCCAATGCTGTTTATGGTCGCGGCATAACCAGCTATATCACCGACCTGTCGGGCTATGACCTCGACCTGATTCCGTCGGCAACCACTCCCGGCAAGCTTATTGCCCCGCGCACGTTCTCTTATAACCTCGGCTTGCGCTATGATTTCTGCCGCGATGGCTTTGCCACCCTTGCATGGGGTCAGGCTATTCTCGGCGACCGCGGCGACCTTGCTCCCGACACTTATCGCCAGGGCATATATGCGTCGGCCAACGTTTTCTACACCATATTCCCCGACTGCATGCTCGGTCTCGAATATGCTCGCGGCCAGCGCAAGAACTTCAACGGCGACCGAGGCACCGGCAACCGCATCATGGCCTCCGTCCGCTACTCCTTCTAACTCCTTTTTGCTCTAACTGAAAAAAAAGTCGTATATTTGCGGGTAGAATAGCTAAAATAGCTAAGGTAGCTATAATAGCTATTTTACCCAATTATTATGAATCCAAAATCAAATTTTGCGTTGCCCAAAACGAGTTATCGTAAGTTGTATGCTTTTCAAAAGGCGGAAGCGATTTACGACCTCACTTATTTCTTCCTGACCGGTCACATTTCCAAATCGGACAGGACTTATGATCAGATGCTGCAGGCAGCGCGTTCGGGCAAACAAAATATCGTTGAGGGGCGTTCCGATGCTCCTTCGTCGGCCGAAATGGAAATTCGGCTTTATGGGGTGGCGCGTGGAAGTCTTCATGAATTGCTTAACGATTATCTTGACTACATGCGCACGCGCAATGTCAAAATTTGGGAGCCTTCTTCGCCGCGCTTTGCTCGCTTGCGTAAGGTATGTGTTTCCAACAATGAAACGGCTTATTATATGATTTTAGCGCCAAAGCTAAACGACGAAGAGCTGTGCAATATGGTGGTTACGCTGATTTATCAGACTATAGCGATGATAGGAAAGCTCATAGATCTTGTAAAGAAAGATTTTCTTGTGCAAGGTGGAATTAAGGAGCAGATGTATCGAGCTCGGGTCAACTACCGCAATAATCCCGAAGACGAAGAGGATTAGAGGGTAAGTAGGAGGATGGCGAGGGCGTTGTTGAGGGCGTGGCAGGCTATGGCCGTCCAGAGCGAACCGGTCCAAACCATGGCGTAGCCAAAGAAGGCGCCCAAGAGGGTGCGTGGTATAAAGCCGACCATTTGTCCATGCATAAGGGCAAAAATGGCTGCTGTTACCCAGATTGCAGCGTGGACCGACATGGGACGCGAGTGGAGTATGTTCTGGAGCGCGCCGCGGAAAAACAGTTCTTCGGCCAGACCGGTTAGCAGCGAAATAATCAGCAGACTTATTATGATGTTGAGCGGCGTTGCCGGGCCTATGAGGTTCATTACCTCGCTTTGCGCGGCATTTTCGAAGTCTAAAACAGCCTGAGGCCACGGCAGCAACTGGCAAAGGCGGTTGATGCCTTCCACTATAGGCTGAACAACTAACGTCGCCCCAATGCAAAGCCAAAACTTGCGGGCAGAGGGGAGTGAGCGCAGGTGGAGGAAGTCGGCGGGAAGGCGCGTGAGCAGCAGGGCGGTGATCAGCGCGGGGAGAATGAAGGCGAGCAGCTCTTGGGCAACAACGCTGATGCGGCTAACGGCAAGAGTGTTGGCCGTGAGCATGTTGAGCAGGTAGCTGAGGCCGCCGGTTAGAACCATGCCGATAACAAACAGGCTGAGGAGCAAGATTATGCGCTGGCCGAAGCTGAGCGAAAGTTTCATAAATAGAAAGGGTCGGTTAGGAGTTTATAGTCGGTGGAGTTGAGCAGGAGNTCGCGGCGCANNGNGNCNGGNGCATCGGNNGCGAAGATNANTATGGTGCGCTTGGGCGGGGCGGTAGCTTTGGTTTTGATGTCGATGATTTCGCGCGGATGCAGGCACGCAAAGGCTGCGGCTGCGAGCCATGTCTGCCGGCGGTCGGCGGGGATGATTACGCTCACCGTGCCTTGTGGGGCAAGAAGCGCGGCGGCCTTTTGCATAAAGGCTTCGGGGGGCAGGGCGGAGTCGCTGCGGGCGGCGGCGCGCCGCAAGTCGGGGGCGAGGATTCCGGCACCGAAAAAGGGCGGGTTCGACACTATAGAGTCAAACTTCCGGGCGGGTTCAAGGGTGAGAAAGTCGGCGCAGACGGTGGTTATGCGGTCGGCCCACGGCGATGTGCGGGCGTTGTCGGCCGCTTCTTCGGCGGCCGGAGCGTCGATGTCTACCATGGTTACGCTTTGGGCTCCGCGCTGGGCCAGCATCAGTCCGATGATTCCGCAGCCACATCCGGCGTCGAGCACGTTGCCTCGGGCCGGAGCAATGGCGCCGAGGGTCACGGCGTCGGTGCCCACGCGCATTGGCGAGCGGGAGTGGCTCACGGCAAACTGCTTGAAGCGAAATGGTTCCATGGGGTAATGATTAAGGCGAGATGCGGCCGCTGTAACGACTGCTTCTCGCCTTAGGCGGTAACGGAAACCGGCCGGATTAGTTCTTTTTGGTGCGGTTGCCGTAGCGGCTCATGAACTTGTCGACGCGACCTGCGGTGTCAACGAGTTTCTGTTTGCCGGTGAAGAAGGGGTGAGAGCTNGAGGTGATTTCGAGCTTTACCAGGGGATATTCAACGCCGTCGATAACGATGGTTTCTTTGGCGGCAACGGTAGAGCGGGTGATGAACACTTCTTCGTTGGACATGTCCTTGAAGGCTACTTCGCGGTAGCTGGACGGATGGAGGTCTTTCTTCATATTGTCAGTCAGTTAATTATTCGTTGTTTGATGGTTGAATTGACGGGTTGGTAAGCTCCCTTCTATTCGTAATGGCGGGGCAAAGTTACGAAAAAAAGATGAATTGCGCAATTTTTTTTCGATTTGATGAAATTATCGGTTTGCGCGCTTGCGTTCGAGCTCGTCGAGTATGATTTTGCGCAGGCGTATGTGGTGGGGCGTAACTTCCACATATTCATCTTCTTTAATGTATTCCAGAGCTTCTTCAAGCGAGAAAACCACCGGGGGCACGATGCGGGCTTTGTCGTCGGCACCGCTGGCGCGCATGTTGGTGAGCTTTTTCGATTTGGTAACGTTAACAACTATGTCGTTGTCCTTGGCGTTTTCGCCAACTACCTGTCCGGCATAAACTTCCTCCTGGGGGAAGATGAAGAAGCGGCCGCGGTCCTGGAGCTTGTCGATGGCGTAGGCAAATGCCGTGCCGCTCTCCATGGCAATGAGCGAGCCGTTGGTGCGACGCTCAATGTCGCCCTTCCAGGGCTGATATTCGAGGAATCGGTGGGCCATGATGGCTTCGCCGGCCGATGCGGTGAGCACGTTGTTGCGCAAACCGATTATGCCGCGCGAGGGAATGTGGAATTCCATGTGGGTGCGGTCGCCCTGGGCGGTCATCGACACCATTTCGCCCTTGCGGCGCGTCACCATGTCAATGATTTTCGAGGCATATTCTTCGGTAACGTTTACGGTGAGCATCTCGATGGGCTCGCACTTCTGGCCGTCGATTTCCTTGATGATTACCTGNGGCTGGCCAACCTGAAGCTCGTAGCCTTCGCGGCGCATGGTTTCGATGAGTACCGACAGGTGGAGCACACCGCGGCCAAACACGGTCCACACGTCTTCGTTGCTCGCTTTTTCAACGCGCAGGGCCANATTGCGGTCGAGTTCGCGGGTGAGTCGGTCGGCAATGTGGCGCGAGGTCACGAACTTGCCGTCT
>WFLX010087147.1_pt1 | contig 10491 bp, 7 predicted proteins | sample 4967041 | NCBI WGS metagenome assembly WFLX01 (sample SAMN12857096, study PRJNA449069) | gut metagenome | isolation source: stool from male and female vole | host: Microtus ochrogaster | place: USA:Florida | collected 2017
AGTCACACCTTGATATAGTGTCACATGATTGCCTATTATGCAAGTCTCTCCAATCACTACCCCTGTTCCATGGTCAATGGCGAAATATTCTCCAATAGTAGCTCCCGGATTGATGTCTATCCCTGTGTCGGAATGGGCGAGTTCTGTGATAATACGAGGAAGGACAGGAACGCCTATCTTTAGCAGTTCATGCGCAAAACGGTAATGAATCATGGCATGCACCACGGGATAACTGAGAATTATTTCTCCAAAATCCTCAGTAGCAGGGTCATTATCGAAGATAGCTTGCACGTCTGTGTAAATAAGTCGTTTGATTTCGGGCAGACGTTCTATCAATTTCAAAGCTAATTCCAAGCCTTGCTCGGCGGCAATATTAGAGCCGCAATCCGGATTTTTTTGAAAGAGACTATGTCCGATTTCCTTTGATAGACTCCTGAAAAGTCTCTCCGTGCTTACAGAAAGACGAGCTTCCTCCATGGCTCGGGTTCCATGATATCGGTCGATAAATTCCGGGAAAATCACAGTTTTCACAAGATTCAATATCTCGCGTACTATCTCAACTGAAGGGAGAGGACCACATGAGGCTGGTGTAATTCTCTTTTCATCAGCGGAAAGACATGACAGTTGCTCCACAGTATTGTGAATCACGGAGCCAATTCTACCTGTCAGTTCAGCCCTTGAAGAGCAAATATAATCATATTCCATATAGTTGTCAGTGGAGTTATAATAATCATTAGTTAATCTGATTAATACAACACCTTTCCCCCTCATCTTGTTTGTTATCTGCAGTACAAGTCGAGTCTTTCCGTCACTATAATTTTCAATCCCTCACTAATTTTCTTGTTAACTTCTGACTGATTCCATTTAAACTGAGCTGCAAATCTGACCGTTACCGCATTCGTTCCATTCTCAATTATAAGTGTATCAAGCAGCTCTATGGGATTCATAAAATTTCCATATATTCCCGGCTTTTTTATACAATTATCAAAATTAGCAATAAGTGTCCCAGGGTGGAACTTAAGTATGCTAAGTGGAGCACGATTATCAGTCATTTTTTGTCTACTTCTGCCATTGCCTCCTTGATGGCTATATGTATATAAAGAAAGACGGGAGCCATTTACTTGCTCATTCCGCTCTAAGAGGCCTACCACAGCCCGATATAGTAGAACAAGCAATGGTAAATGACCCCGCGAAGTAAGAATATGCGGAAATATTGTTTCAATTATAAGTGATTGAAACAATAATACATATACGTACCCATAGGGCATCTACAATTGCTTTATTCTTGACTATATCTTAAGATTGTGGTAGTTTCTTAGAACCAAGAAATAAAGCGTGTAAACGCCTTTCATATGTCATGCCCCGCCCATGCTCGTGGCATATATTCAACACGAGTATCCTAACATCGCAGGGTCACTTCGCAAAATTAATAAAAAATTTTATCCTCACAAAAAAAATATAAAATCTCTTTTAGTGTCAGTGCTATACTAATCCATTATCGGCAGAAAAACTTACGATTATATAATGCGGGTTAGTTAATCTTTCCACCAAAAACTCAACTCACTTTTTCTGTTACTCAGACCGACAAACTGGAAACTCGTCTTCTTGCCTTTTTTCATAAGAAAGTTGAGTATATTGATAATTTTAATTAACTTTGCATCTCAAAGAGTTTTATATAAAATACAATGAAAAAGATTTTCCTTACCGGAGCTACCGGCGTCATGGGATCGAAGGGACTGAAAGAGCTTACTTCTGTTTCAGGACAATATGAGGTGACGGTACTTGCACGCGACAGCAAAAAGAATAGGAAGAAACTGNCNCNTTATATTANGAAAGGAGTCGGCGTTATTTGGGGTGACTTATTAGATAAAGAAGCAGTAAAAAAGGGAGTAGAAAAAGCAGACATAGTCCTTCACGTAGGCGGGATGGTATCTCCTNCGGCTGNCTGGNTTCCGGAAAAGNCAATTAAGACCAATATAGGGGCNATGAAGAATATTATTGATGCTGCTTTGCCTAAAAAAGATAAAGTAAAAANAGTCTATATTGGGTCAGTATCTCAATATGGAAACCGTGAGGTTCCAGAACATTGGGGACAGTGTGNAGATCCTCTTACTCCAGCTTTCTTCGATGCATATGCCTATTCAAAGACAGAGGCAGAACGTCTTCTCATGGACTCCGACCTTAAATGGTGGGTTTCACTTCGCCAGACAGGTATCCTTCATAGTGGTCTACTAATGAATGCTTCCGATCCAATCGCATTCCACGTCCCTATACGTGGGGTCCTTGAGTGGCTGACTGCTGATGACTCTGGCAGACTCCTCGAAAGAGTTTGTCGCGATGATGTGCCTGATTCTTTCTGGAATAAATGTTATAATATAGGCGGAGGTGCGTCATACCGCATGACAAATTATGAGTTTGAATGCGAGTTGCTAAAAGGGATGGGGTGCCCTTCCCCTGAGAAGATATTCGATGCTAATTGGTTTGCTTCAGGAAACTTCCACGGTTTCTGGTTTTCAGATTCCGATGACCTGGATAATATTTTGCATTTCCGAATTGGAGATACTCCTCAAGAGTATTTCAAGCAAATGAAAAAGGAGCTCCCTTGGTATTTCTCTCTTGCTCCCATTGCACCGGCATTTGCTCTTAAACTATTTATGGGCAGAGTTGCAAAGACTCCTAAACTTGGGCCAATGTGGTGGATTAAAAACGATGTGAAAGAACGGATTGAAGTTTCTTGGGGTGGACGCAAAGCATGGGAATCAATACCAGATTGGAAAGATCTTGATCTATCACGTCCTTCCGATGTAAACCCAGGAGTCAGGAAGTCAGAAGTGTCAAACAGTTCTGATTCGCTTCAATCTTTCAAATGTGAAACATGCGGACATGAATACACTATGAAAGCAAGAACTAAAGCTGCAGGACACGGATGCCCCAAATGCCTTAAATCAAGAGTAAAAATTCCATTTTAGTATTATGAGACGTTATTTTTTCATATTCACTTTTCTGTCTCTGCCTCTTTCTCTCTTTGCGGCTCCAGAGACAGTCTTATCGCCGGATAGCGATCTAAAACTAAGTTTTGAGATTCGTGATGGCAAACCGGTATATTGGGTTGATTTCAAAGGGAAAGAAATAATTGCACCATCTCGACTTGGATTCAGCTTGTTTAGTGAGACAGGACGCAACAGCTTCGAACAGCAAGGGAAAAAAGCTGGAGAGGATGCCCTGTCGCTAAAAGATGGATTTGAAATTTCAAACGTTGAAATTTTCGAGACTGTCGATGAAACTTGGTTGCCTGTCTGGGGAGAGGAAACTGAGATTCGTAACCATTATAATGAAATGCTGGTCAATCTTGTGCAACCTCAATTTGACCGAAAGATGAATATTCGTTTCCGTGTCTACGACGAAGGTTTTGGCCTAAGGTATGAATTCCCGGAACAAGCGAATCTAAATTATTTCGTCATTGCGGAGGAAGACACGGAATTTGCTATGACAGGTGATCACACAGCGTATTGGATTCCTGGCGACTATGACACTCAAGAATATAACTATACAAAATCAAAACTTAGCGAAATCAGAGGATTATTCCCAAGTAAGGTCAATCCGGACAATGCTTCCACTACACCTTTTTCTCCGACGGGAGTGCAAACAGCACTTCAGTTGAAGACAGACGATGGGATTTATATTAATCTTCATGAAGCGGGCACTATCGACTATCCTACAATGCATCTTAATCTAAACGACACCACCATGACATTCAAGGCGTGGCTGACACCAGATAATCAAGGACGCAAGGGATACATGCAGACCCCGACAAAATCTCCATGGAGAACCGCAATAATTACTGATGATGCCAGAGATATATTGGCATCAAGACTTATTTATAATCTCAATGATCCGACGGCATATGAAGATACGTCTTGGATCAAACCAGTGAAATATATAGGGGTATGGTGGGAGATGATATCAGGAGCAGGAACTTGGAACTATACTGATGATGTGTATTCTGTCAAACTTGGAGAGACTGATTATACAAAAACAAAACCTAACGGCCGCCATAGTGCCAACACAGAGAATGTGAAACGCTACATAGACTTTGCGGCTAAACATGGCTTTGATCAGGTGCTCGTGGAGGGTTGGAATGAAGGATGGGAAGATTGGTTCGGACAGTCAAAAGACTATGTCTTTGATTTCTTGACTCCTTATCCTGATTTTGACTTGAAGGCTCTTAACGAGTATGCCCACAGCAAAGGAGTTCGACTTATGATGCACCACGAGACATCATCGTCTGTACGTAATTATGAGCGCCATTTGGAGGAGGCATATAAGTTTATGAATGAGAATGGCTACAACGCTGTTAAAAGTGGCTATGTTGGAAATATCATTCCAAGAGGGGAGTACCATTATTCACAATGGCTCAACAATCATTACCTTCATGCTGTCAAAGAAGCTGCTAAACATAAAATTATGGTCAATGCTCATGAGGCTTCTCGCCCCACAGGACTGGCACGTACATATCCTAATCTTATTGGAAATGAGAGTGCCCGTGGCACTGAATATCATGCAATGGGAGGTAATGACAAATGGCATACATCCATCCTTCCGTTTACACGTCTGCAAGGTGGTCCGATGGATTATACCCCTGGTATTTTTGAATTTGATCTCAGTACATTTACACCCTGGAATAAGAGCATAGTGGCTTCAACAATACCTGGACAGCTTGCCCTATATGTGACTATGTATAGTCCTCTGATGATGGCTGCCGATCTTCCCGAACATTATGAAAAGNATATGNATGCATTCCAATTCATCAAGGATGTTCCGGNAGAATGGGAGANANGTGTCTATCTCGAGGCAGAACCCATGGAATATGTCACGATAGCACGNAAAGATAAGAATTCAGATGCATGGTNTGTCGGAAGCACGTCCGGTATGATTGATAGAATGNGCGACNTCTCTCTATCTTTCCTAGATCCGGGACGCAAATACGAAGCAACTATATATTCTGAAGCCCCCGACGCTAACACAGTCGACGGGCAGACCCGCTACAAAATCTCTAAAAAGAGGGTTACTTCCAAAACTAAACTCTCACTCAACGCTCTTTCCGGTGGTGGCTACGCCATCTCTATCAAACCATTAGACTAAAATAATCAAGAAGGCAACGGACAAATCCGCTGCCTTCTATTCTTTTATATCAAAAATACCAAACTGACAAATTACTGCTCTATTGCTTTCTGATAGCTTGATTCTCCCGCAGCTTCAAGGAAGTTACATACTGCATAGACAATCAAAGCTATGCCCGTGACAAGAACAATTGCATTCATCATTTTTATAGGACCAAGAACAAAGATTACCACTCCTGTTGCAACCAAAAGAATTGGTAAAATATAGAAGGCAAAAGGAAATCTTGCGTTACGGAATCCAAATCCTAACATGCTAATGTGATAAAGACCAGCCAACAAAATTATTGCTGCAAATACATAGACTAAAAGTGAACTGAAACTTGCCGGTCTAAGCAGCATCCATAGCCCAAGTGCACCTGTGGCCACTGCAGTCAAAGTTGAAATAATAGAANTTGAGGTAACCGACTTTTTTTCACCATTAACTTCAAGAGTAGCTTTGCTATGAATTACCACAATTAGATCTATTATGGCGGATAGCNGGAAGGCTCCTCCGACCACCATGACCACTATATTGATGGCAGTAGCCTGCATAAACAGCAATGCTACACCCAAAATCAGGGTGACTATACCTGTATAAGTCAAATTCTTGCTTTTCATAATATTAAATTTATAGATTTATTATGATATTATAACAATTTAATCACGCTATTGGTGCGAATAGAGTCTTTTTTCTCAAGATAAAAGTTGTTTTTTTGAGGTTTTTTTCTTAATTTTGTGCATAAAATTAAGAGATAAAGAATATGAACACTAAATCAATACTGTCATTAGGCCTTATGCTCTCAATGTCTGCCACAGCTTTTGGATGGGGACAGAAAGGGCATGACGTCACAGCATTTATAGCTGAAAAACATCTTACCCCTGCTACGAAAGCTGCATGCGACTCATTATTTGGTGGCAAGTCTATCGTTTATTGGTCGAATTGGGCGGATAATGCTTGTCATACTCCTCAATATGAGTATACTAAAACCTGGCACTACCGGAATATTGATAAAGGTCACGACTACGATAAGTTCCCAAGAAATGAAAATGGAGATGTGACCACTGCAATCAAATCACAATATGCTGTGCTAGCCAATCCAAATTCTACTATTGAAGAAAAACAGCTTGCACTAAAGCTTCTTGTGCATTTCGTTGGCGATATCCATCAACCTATGCATATGGGTCATCTTTCTGACAGAGGTGGCAATAATGTTAAGGTTAAATATTTCAATAGCGACAGAAACCTTCATGGAATTTGGGACAGTAGTCTTGTGGAATCTGCCCACAACTGGACCTATACCGAATGGCAAGATCAGATTGACCGTGCATCAAAAGATGAAGAAGCTTTTATTATCTCTTCTTCTGATCCTGACGACTGGGGGAAAGAAACATTTGCTTATGCTACAGAAATCTATGATAAGACTCCGGAAGGCACCAACATAAGCTATGATTACATAGCAGAATGGACTCCCGTGATTGAACAGCAGCTTCTTAAGGGTGGCTTGCGCCTTGCACATCTTCTTAATTCCCTTTTTGATCCCCATTATAAGTGACAGAACAACCCCCACTTAATCTTCCATTAATAGAATTAAGACTAAAAATGGAAGACAATATTCTTAAAGTTTTCGATACTCTTCGAGGTAGGTATGTAGCATTGACACCCGAAGAATANGTAAGACAACATTNTACAGCCTGGATGACCGGTNATCTCGGTTATCCGGCTTCTCTTATGCAAAATGAAGTGCCTTTGTCGCTCAATAATACTAAGCGTCGATGTGACACTGTAGTGTTTCGCCGCGATGGTAGTCCTGTTGTAATAGTGGAATATAAGGCGCCTACGGTCGCTATCACACAGACAGTTTTTGACCAGATTNCAAGATNTAATATGGTGCTTCATTCGCGTTTTCTAATTGTTAGCAATGGTATGAGTCATTTTTGCTGTGAGATGGACTACAATAATGATTCATATGTTTTTTTGCCTAAAATTCCATTCTGGTCTCCTGATTTATAATAATAAGGAAATAAGTGCTTTAAAGTATTGCAATGTCTGAAATAAATTATAATTATCTTGATCTTCTCAACGATCAGCAGCGTGAGGCTGTAGTGTATAAGGAGGGTCCTGCTCTTGTAATTGCTGGTGCTGGTTCCGGCAAAACCCGTGTCCTGACATATAAGATTGTAGATCTTCTTAGATCTGGATATGAGCCATGGCATATTCTTGCTTTGACATTCACAAACAAGGCTGCTCGGGAAATGAAAGAGAGGATCACAGATGTAGTAGGCGAAAAAGTCGCTTCTCGTCTTAAGATGGGTACATTCCATTCGGTCTTTCTCAGAATTCTTCGCCAACATGCTGAAGAAATTGGATTTAAACCATCTTTTACTATCTATGACACATCCGATTCCAGATCATTGCTTAAAAGTATAATTAAGGAGATGCAACTTGACGAGAAGATCTATAAGCCGGCTACAATCCATTCAGTAATTTCTAATGCAAAGAATGCCCTGATTGATCCTGAACAATATCTTCAAGATTCTGATAATTATAATGCAGACAAGAGAGCAAAGCGTCCGATGACTGGAAGAATTTATAAAGCATATTGTGAGCGATGCAAGAGAGCCGATGCGATGGATTTTGATGATATTCTTGTCTATATGAATATTCTTCTTAGAGATTACCCTGACATTAGAAGGCATTATCAGGAGTTTTTCCGATATATATTAGTAGATGAGTATCAAGACACCAATTTTGCCCAACATTTGATTATATCTCAACTTGCAGCCCTTCACAAGCNTCTATNCGTGGTGGGAGNTGACGNACANAGCATCTATTCCNTTAGAGGTGCTAATATTGGAAATATTCTCAATATGGGAAGACGATATCCAGAATTGAAGATTTTTAAACTCGAAAGAAACTATAGATCGACTCAAAATATCATAAATGCAGCCGGTAGTCTTATTGATAAGAATACCAGACAGATGAAGAAAAATGTCTATAGTGAGAATGAAGAAGGGGAGCGAGTAAAGATCCTTTCTACATATTCTGACATTGAAGAAGCATATCTTGTAGCTAATATGATAGCAAAATCCAGACTCAGCTGTCATGATTCTTATGAGGACTATGCTNTTCTTNNCCGCACANATGCACNGAGCCGAGCTTTGGAAGAATCATTGCGAAAACGCAATATTGCATATCGCATCTATGGCGGTCTCTCGTTTTATCAGCGTAAAGAAATTAAGGATGCAGTATGTTATTTTCGTCTTTCCATCAATCCTGATGATGATGAGGCTCTAAGACGCGTAATTAATTATCCGGCCAGAGGGATTGGAGAGACTACAATGAAGAAGCTTTCTGAGGCTGCCACAACATCTGAAACAAGCATTTGGCAGATACTGCAAAATCCGCTGGCATATGGAGTGGATATCAATTCGGGAACTGTAAAAAAACTTACTGCTTTCAGGGATATGGTGCAAGAATTTATTGACGATAATTCTAAAGGGTCAGATGCATATGAGTTGGGTCAACTTATCTTCAACAGAAGTGGAATTCTAACAATATTAAACCATGACAATACACCAGAATCTATAAGTAAGCAAGAAAATCTTAAAGAGTTACTTGCAGGCCTGAAGGATTTTGTAGATTCACGACAAGAAGAAGGAAATGAACGCTTGGGAATGCAAGAATTCCTTTCTGACGTTATGCTTGCCACCGATCAAGATTCAGCTGATGCAACTTCTGACGAAAAAGTAACCCTAATGACTTGCCATGCAGCTAAGGGACTTGAATTCAAGCATGTGTATGTGGTTGGTGTTGAGGAGGAACTTCTGCCGTCAGCCATGTCAATGAATTCTACAGATGAAGTTGAGGAGGAACGTAGACTTCTCTATGTAGCAATGACAAGGGCAAAGGAAACCTGCGCTCTTACATATGCTAAGACTCGTTTTCGCAATGGTCAGACTGTACAGACACGCCCATCACGTTTTCTTTCCGAAATAGGCAAGAAGTTTGTTCAGATAGAGACTTCTTCTGATTTCTCAGACAATTCTCAGTCTGCCACTTTTGTCAATCCCATGGATAGATATAATTCTTTCCGCACGGGCGGTAAGAAATCATTTTCATCTACATATGATTATCCTTATAAGTCTTATTATGGAGTTGCTAATAAAAGAATTTCAGATATTTCCGGTAATTCTTCTATCAAGCCAGCTGCCTCTTCTAATGAAAAATCACCCGGAACTCATAGTCCGGATGAAGTGCCTGTTGGAACTCGCATAATTCACGCTAAACTTGGCGAAGGGACTGTCACAAAACTTGACTATGTGATGGGAGAAGGTGTTATTACGGTCAAATTCTCACAAGCCGGAGATAAGAAACTCTATTTAAGATTTGCCCAATTCACAATCAAATAACTATCGACTACGAGACTGTAAAAATTTTAAAAATCAACTCTTGTTGAAGATCATATTCATTCTGAAAAGATCCGATTCCTTTACTCTTGCAGTCAAAATCGCGTAAAGCAGAGATGGCAGCAAGAGACTGTCGAGGAGAATACATTCTCAGACCATCTTTTATCTCCTTGAGAGCATAAGGAGACTTCAATTGTAAGGCTTCCATCAGGCCATTATCGGTTTTGTCTTGTGCATAATGTGCCACAATTAATTGGCTGAAGAACTTCTGAAGTATAGACGTAGTCATCACGGTTGGATTATTTTTTGGATTCTTCCTGAAATAACTGAGAATACGCATAGTCTTTGGATAATCCTTTGTAGATAACGCCTTTGTCAATTCAAAATTATTGAAATCTTTTGAAATCCCAATATTGTCTTCTACCATATTTGCAGTAATACGTTGCGCTCCAGGCCCGGCACTGACAATTAGTTTGTCGATTTCTCCAAATAATTTCTGAAGAGAATTACCAATATATTCAATGAGAATCTGCACTGCCGGTTCTTCTATTCCTATCTTTTTTTGTCTACAATAATCCTTAATGGGGCCGGCAAGCTGATAGTCTTTAATCTTTGGACTTTTAAACACTACTACTTTATCACCTGCTTTTGAAGCTGCCTTCATAAGAGCCGAAGTGGCTGATAGATTATCGCCCTTGAAAGCAAGTACAAATATACCCTGATCATTGGGTTGGGAGATATAGGAAGCAAACTTATCGAGTTGAGTCTTAGGACCGGAGCACGTCTGTGCCTCTTTTAAAATTACGAGCTGACGATCGCCCATCACCGGATATTGCCTCGCACTTGCAATTACGACATCAAGATCAGAGTCTGCTCCATAGAAAACGATCTGATCAAAAGCCTGATTTTCTTCTTTGACCACGTT
>WFLX010328768.1_pt1 | contig 10491 bp, 6 predicted proteins | sample 4967041 | NCBI WGS metagenome assembly WFLX01 (sample SAMN12857096, study PRJNA449069) | gut metagenome | isolation source: stool from male and female vole | host: Microtus ochrogaster | place: USA:Florida | collected 2017
ATCTGGTCTTGCACAGGAACGGGATTTTGTGACAGGGCTGGAACAGCAGGAAGTTCTAGTGGCACAGATTTTGGCAAAACAATTTTTTAAGGAAAAAAGAAAAAGATAAAATTGACGGCGCGCCTTGTGGCGCGCTTTCCGAACGAGTCTTTCGTTGGAAGCGACACCGCAGGAAAGATTTTTCGGCGCGCAGAAAAAACGCGCCTGATTTTAAAGAAATGGGGAGAGGGTGAAACTTCGCGCTTTCGTGCTCGTTGCGCCCTTCCTGCGCCCGCACTTCGTTGCGGTCTGCCCCCTCTGTATGCACGGCAATAGTCGTGTTGTCAACGCCCCCCTTCGCGTTTTTTGCAGCTACAGCGTGAGCGAATGTGTCCGCACGTTGTCCGCAAGGTAGGTCTTGAATTCCGCGAACGGCATAGTCTGCTGCGGTTTGCCGCTGTCGGCGCGGAATCGGACGCACACGGTGTTTTCGTCCTGTTCTTTTGCGCCGACCACCAGAATATACGGCGTTTTGTGTTCGCTCGTGATTACTTTGATTTTGCTTTTCATGTTGCTGTTGTCAAGGTAGGCGTTCGCGCGGAATCCGGCGGCGCACAGGTCGTCGGCGACGGTTTGGGCATAAGACGCAAAGTCGTCCCCCACCGGCACGACGGCGACCTGCTCAAACGCGAACCAGGCGGGCATGGCACCGGCAAAGTTTTCTATTAAAATGCCGATAAAACGTTCGAGCGATCCGAGCACGGCACGGTGCAGCATGACGGGATGGTGCTTCTGGTTGTCCGGGCCGATATAGGTCGCATCCAGGCGTTCCGCGCTCGGCAGGTGATAGTCCAGCTGAATCGTGCCGCACTGCCATTCGCGCCCGAGCGTGTCGTACAATTTGAATTCGAGTTTTGGTCCGTAGAACGCGCCTTCGCCGGGCTGAATTTCATAATCCAGTCCCGCCGACTTGCAGGCCTCTCCCAGCGCGGCTTCCGCGTGCTGCCAGGTCGCCTCGTCGCCCACGTGGTCTTCGGGCATCGTGCTGAGCTTGACGGCAACGTGCTTGTCAAAGCCGAAGTCCTTGTACACGTCGAGCAGCAGGCGGCAGAATTTCGCGACTTCCGCCTCAATCTGCTCTTCCGTGCAGATGATATGCGCGTCGTCCTGCACAAAGCCGCGCACNCGCATGATGCCGTGGAGCGTTCCGCTCGGCTCGTTGCGCACGCNGTGNCCGAATTCCGCCAGCCGCAGCGGCAAATCTTTGTATGAGCGCAGACGGGTCTTGAAGATTTCGAGNGCGCCGGGGCAGTTCATCGGCTTGACGGCGAAAATGCGCTTTTCGCTTTCGGTGATGAACATNTTCTGCTGGTAATGACCCCAGTGCCCGGATCGTTCCCACAGGCTGCGCGGCATGATTGCCGGCGTGTTCACTTCTTTGTAGCCGTCGGCAATGATTTTCTGGCGCATATAGTCCTGCAAGGTCACGTACATCTGCCAGCCGTTCGGATGCCAGAAAATCTGACCGGGATCTTCGCTGTCAAGGTGGAACAAATCCATCTGTACGCCCAGCTTGCGGTGGTCGCGTTTTTCGGCTTCCTCAAGCCGGTGCAGGTAGTCCTTCAGGTCGTTCGGCTTTGCGAATGCGACGGCATAAATGCGCGTGAGCATGGGGCGGTTCGAGTCGCCGCGCCAGTATGCGCCCGCCACGCTCATCAGCTTGAACGCCTGCGCGTTGATGTCTTTGGTCGTCGCTACGTGCGGTCCGCGGCACAGGTCGGTAAAGTCTTCTTGCGTGTAGGTGGAAATGACTTCGCCCGCGTCCAAGTCGCGTATCAGCTCAAGTTTGTAGGGCTGGTCGGCAAACTGCGCGAGCGCGTCCTCTTTGCTCACTTCCTTGCGCACGAACGCCGCGCCCGTCGCCAGAATCCGGCGCATTTCTTTTTCGATGGCGGGAAAATCANNTTCGCTCGNCTTGTGGTCGGNGGNNAAATCAAAATCGTAATANAAACCGTTTTCAATGGCAGGACCGANTGCGATTTTCGTTCCNGGAAANAAGTGCAGGNCGGCTTCCGCCATAACNTGCGCGCAAGAGTGCCGCATCATCTGAAGTTTTTCATCAACAGCCATTTCGTAAAAACCTACTGGGTAAAAAGATTTATACTATATTATAACGCCCGTCGGTCGGTGTCAAGACTTCCCCTGACTTCGTTTTGCATGGAAGGGCTATCCTGTTTGCCTGTGTGTTTCACGCCGTGAAACTGAGAGTTTTACGCCGTAAAACTGAGCGTTTTATGCCGCAAAACTGGGCGTTTTATGCCGTGAAACTGAGCGTTTTATGCCGCAAAACTGGGCGTTTTACGCCGTAAAACGCGTTATCACATTCGCAGCGAGCGCGGATGTGCGAGGTTTTTCCTTTTTGGAGATGCTGGCAAGGGGCAAGTGTTTTTGCAGACTTCCATAAATTCCGCTTTGGGTGTATAATTATGGTACAACTTTTTTCAGAGGTCGTTTTTATGGTTATTCTTACGTTGAACTGCGGGTCTTCTTCCGCAAAATATCAGGTCTATGACTGGGATAACAAGGATGTTCTGGCGACGGGCGTTGTTGAGCGCGTTACGCAGGACGGTTCGGTAATCACGCACAAGCCCAAAGGGAAGGATTCGTTTGAGCTGGAAAGTCCGTGTCCCACGCACAAAGAGGCGATCGAGCTGATTCTGAACGCGATTACGCACAAAGAGCACGGCGTGATTGCTGACATGAGCGTGATTGGTGCGGTCGGTCATCGGGTGCTGCACGGCGGCGACAAGTTTACCAAGAGCGTTAAGGTTACGCCGGAGGTTTTGGACACGTTCCGTTCGGTCATCGGGCTGGGACCGCTCCATATGCCCGCGAACATCATGGGCATTGAGGCGGCGCAGAAAGTCCTCCCGAACGTTCCGCACGTTGCCGTCATGGACACTGCCTGGCATCAGACGATGCCGCCGAGCTCGTTCATGTACGCAATTCCGCACGAATGGTATGAAAAATATGCGGCGCGCCGCTACGGTTTCCACGGCACGTCGTTCCTGTACACCGCAAAGCGCGCATCCGTGCTTCTGCATAAAGCGCCCAAGGACACGAACGTGATTATCGCCCACGTGGGCAACGGCGCATCCATGTGCGCGGTCAAGAACGGCTGCTGCTACGACACGTCGATGGGCATTACGCCGCTTGAGGGGTTGGTGATGGGTACGCGCTCCGGCGACATGGATCCCGCGCTGCCGTTCTATATCATGCGCGAGACGGGTATGAGCGCGGCGGACATGGACACCGCGATGAACAAGAAATCGGGCTTGCTCGGCATTACGGGGCAGTACACCGACCGGCGCGACGTGACGAGCGCGGCGGAGAAGGGCGACGTGAAGGCACAGCTTGCGCTCGACATGGAATGCTACCGCCTCAAAAAATACTTTGGCGCGTACACGGCGGCTATCGGTCCGGTAGATGCCATTGTCTTTACGGCGGGCGTGGGCGAGCATTCGCCGATTATCCGCGCCAAATCGCTGGAAGGCTTGGAATTCTTGGGAATCAAGATTGACCCCAAGAAGAACGCAATCGCCAATTCATCGAACTGCGAGACCTGCATCAGCGCGGACGACAGCGCGGTGAAAGTGTTCGTCATTCCGACCGACGAGGAGCTGGTGATGACCGAGGACGCTTACGCCATTATGAACGGCACCTATGATGTACATACCAATTTCACGTACAGCTTTCAGAGTCCCGACTACAAGAACAAGGCGCGCGAAGAGGGCTTGAAGAAAGACCTTGCGAAGAAGCCGGAACTGGCAAGCATTATCGTCAGGCCGTAGGCTTTTCGTATCCCCGCTGACACGCACCCGCGGCAACCTTGTCGCGGGTGTTTTCGTCGGTGAGTGTCCGCACGAATTCCATGGCGTACTGCTCAGCCGTGCCCGGACCGCGCCCCGTCAGCACGTTGCCGTCATGCACGAACGGCACGTCCGGGACGAGCGTCGCGCCTGACGTGCATTCCTGTGTCTTTGCCGCGCCGCCACACCATTCGCCAAGCGATTCCTGCATGCCGGGGTAGCAGGTAAAGCGTTTTCCCGCGAGCAGCCCGGTCTTTGCGAGCACGACTACCGGCGCGGCGCAGATTGCGGCGACCAATTTGCCCGCGACTGCGCAGTCGGCAATCAGGCTGAGCGCGTCTTGGCTTGCGCTGACGTTCGCCGCGCCGGGCATACCGCCGGGAACATAGATTGCGTCGGGGATTGTCCGCGTGGCGCGGTATGCGCTCAGCGTGGTGTCCGCAATGACGGGAACGGCATGCGAGCCGATGACCGTCGTTCCTGCCGAGTCGGCGGTCGGCACGGCAACCGTGGTCACGCCGATTCCGGCACGGCGCAAATAATCAATGATCGTAATCGCCTCGATTTCCTCAAAACCGGGCGCAAGCAGAACAGCAACAGTTTTCATCTGGAACTCCTTGTTGGAGATTTATTTTAGCAGAAAACGGGATAAAAATATAGACTATGCGCGGGGTGAAGGCTCATAGGAAGATTAACGCGCGGTTTCAGGAAATATCGTGGCAACAGAAAGGTTTGTACAAAAAAAGCGCGGGAAGTTGCCCGCGCCGAGGCACTCGTTTAGCAATTATCGGCGAACATAGCCTACTCCCCTGTGAACAAATGTGTGATCGCGATGTATTGGTTTTTCTGCGGGCCTGTCAGAACCAGTTGCCAATCGTTTATGTTACTATTTGAACAGACAATCTTTGTTTCAAGCGCATCGCTCACCGCCTGGTCAAACAAATCCAATCAGCATTAAAATCGCGAGTTCCGCCACCTTTGAAGTTGTTGTTATGCTTCTTGCGTTTATTTTTGACCTCGGCAATGAAGCCGTCATTTTCCGTGATAAAAACGTTTCCGGTGATGTTCTCATCATTTGATGTTCGGCGCGACCATGTTTTTGGCGCACGCCCCGATCCACGCCATGTTCATTACGTCAACGCGCCGTCCTCGTTGGAGATCGCAGTCATCAGCACGGGCAGCGGGAACAGATACGGCTTCATTTCTAAATCTTTCGACTTTTTATCTTTGACGGAAAAAGTACCTTTCAGAACTTTTAAAGGGATTCGACACGGCGAACGCCCCTGTATAGCTTCGTTCTCTTTTAAGAAGAGGCTTTTTGATTAAATCCATGAACCACCCACTTCAAATCCTGCGGCGGTTCGGGCGAAAAACCCTGTGTTTCTTCCAAAACGGCAANNAATTTTACGAGAATCAAGGATGTATGTCAAGTGAATTTTGCAAAAATATACGCCGTATNTTTAAAATTATACGGCGTGTTTTTAAAAAAGTACGGCGTNTTTTTGNNAAAANTACGNCGTACTTTTTTTGATTCGTGCGGAGGATGTGTCGGTTTCGCGCGGCGTTTTGGGCAGGTACGCCGCCGTCAGGACGCGGCGGAAATCCTCGGCGCGACGGTTTCCGGCTTCCTGAGCCATTTTCCGCTGAGCCAGTAGGCGAGGAACAGCGCCGACGTGGCGCACCAGGTGATGGGATAGCAGGCGAGGACGGCGGTAATCGTGTTCAGGCGCGGCACGGCAGTGAACAGCCAGGCAAGGCGCAGCGCGCACACGCCGAACAGCGTGATTATCATCGGCACGAAGCTGTCACCCGCGCCCCGGATGATGCCTGACAGCACCTCGATCGCCACGTAGCTCACCCACCACGGCGCAAGGAAGCGCAGGATTACCATGCCGCCCGCAATCACGCCGGAATCGGTGGCGAACAGGCGGAACACGTACTGCCCCGTGAGCAGGAACGCGGCCGAGCAGAACGCGGTCATGGCGAGCGTCATCAGCATTGCCTGCCACATGCATCGTCTGAGCCGGTCGTATTTCTGCGCGCCGTAGTTCTGCCCGCTGAACGTGGTGACGGCAACGCCCATCGTGCTGACCATCGTCCAGAACACCGCGTCGATCTTGCCGAACGCCGCCCAGGACGCGACCGTCGCCGTCCCGAACGCGTTGATTGCCGTCTGGACGATCATATTGCTCACGCAGTAGAACGTGGACTGGATGCCGCCCGGCAGGCCGATCCGCAGCATCTTCGCGAGGATGTGCGGCGTTATGCCCAGCCGACGGAAGCGCAGGCGCACCGCCGTCTTTGCGCGCGCGAGCAGCACGAGCGAGATGACCATGCTCTCCGCCTGCGACGCGACCGTCGCCCAAGCCACGCCCGCCACGCCCCAGCGGAACCGCACCACGAACAGCAGGTCGAGCACGATGTTCGTGCATACCGCCGCGATCAGCACGTACAGCGGCTTCTTCGCATCGCCGGTCGCGCGCATGATGCTTGATGCCATGTTGTACAGGAACATGGGGACCATGCTCACGAAAAAGATGTTCAGGTAAGTGAGCGACAGCCCCATGATGTCCGCCGGGGTCTTGGTGACGCGCAGCACCCACGGTGTGGCGAGCAGCCCGCCCGCAGTCATCGCCAGGCCGCCGAAAAAGCACAGCGTGAGCGCGGTATGCACGCTCCGCCCCGTCTCACCCTCGTCGCGCGCGCCGAAGAACTGCGCGATGATGATGCCCGCACCGCTCGTCAGCCCCACGAAAAAGCTGATGAGCAGGTTCAGGTAGACCGCCGTGCCGCCCCCGACCGCCGCGAGCGCCTCTTTGCCCACGAACCGCCCCACGATAACCGCGTCCACCGTGTTGTACAGCTGCTGGAACAGCGTGCCCATAAGAATCGGAAAGAAAAAACGGAGCAGGCTCTTCCAGATGACACCCTCGGTCATCGGATGCTCCGCCGGCGCGGAGCGGTATGCCTGCGCGCGCCGTGACGACGACATGAATTTCATACGGCATGAGTATACCGTTTTTCGGGAACGTGTGCTACCGCGCACAGACGAAAAAGCCGCCCGCAACGCGACGCGCAGGGAAGATTGCGGTTTTGCACCGCCCGCCAAAAGCGTCGTCACTGGCAAGGCTTTCGGCAGCCGTATAGGCACTCGTTGACACGGTGCTTTTTTTTTGTATAGTGAGCGTATTCCGACGTATCTCGGACAACACCACTATTGAGGAGGATGCTTATGAAAAGCATCAAAAAGTATCTTTTTATTATGATGGCACTCGCCGCCGTTTTTGGCTTCGTTGCGTGCAGCGACGATGACGATGACAGGGATTCAGTCGTGTATGAGGATGCAAGCGGTTACAACGCGTTTACGTTCTACGACGACGATACATTCGTGCTGAGGAATAATCTAGCCGATAGGGAGTTGTATTCAGGAACATATAGCGAAAGTGCCACATCTTACAATATCACGCTGACGGTCACAAAGATAAGTGGAAACTCAGTGTCGTATCCGACCACGCTGACTGCAAAGCTTTCAAGCGATTTGGAAAGATTGACATTTAACGGCACAACCTATTACCGAAAGTAAATTTTGCTGAACCAAGCCGCCCGCACCGGGGCGGCTTGGTATTGGATGTCTTACCTGCATGAACGCCGGCCGAATAGGTCGGCGTTTTTGTGTTCCGCCCGCAACGCGTTCTTCCCCCGCACCCCGCGCACCCTTGCGGAAAATGCCGCGCTGTCATATACTAGTCCTATGGGTGGAACAAAGCGTGGGGGAACTGCTGCCGCGGCGGCGGAAAAGCCGTCTGGCACGGCGGCAAAGATAGCAAAACGACCGGCAACGACGGCGGCACAATCGGAAAAACCGACGAGGCAACCGGCAACGGCAGAACGGCAACCGGCAAAATCGGCGGCGCAACCGACGACGGCAGAGCGACAACCGGCAACGACGGCGAAGCGTCCTGCGGCAAAGAAACCGGCGGCGGGCATGGGGGACGACGGCACGTTCCGCGCCTGGGCGAACGCGAAGACCGTGGCAAAGTCCTCGGCGCGCAAGGAAGCGGCGCAGAAGACCGCCGCCAAAAAGACGCTCGCCGAGTCGGAGAAGAAGCTCGCCGCGGCAAAGGCGGCAGACCCCGGCGCGCGCGCCGAAAAGAAAGCGGTCGCCGCGTATACCGACGACAAAATACAGCATCTTGACGCGCTGGAGCATATCCGCCTGCGCTCCGGCATGTATATCGGGCGGCTCGGCGACGGGTCAAACCAGAACGACGGTATCTATATCCTGCTCAAAGAAATCATCGACAACGCCGTGGACGAGTTCATCATGGGATTCGGGCAGCGCATCGACGTGGAGATCAAGGACAACCGCGTAAAGGTGCGCGACTACGGGCGCGGCATCCCGCTCGGCAAGGTCGTGGAGTGCGTCTCCCAGATCAACACGGGCGGCAAGTACAACGACGACGTGTTCCAGTTCAGCGTGGGCATGAACGGCGTGGGCACGAAGGCGGTCAACGCGCTGTCGTCCTATTTCCGCGTCATCTCCATACGCGACGGCAAATGCACCGAGGCANTCTTNGCGCAGGGCAAGCTCACCGGCCAGCGCAGCGGCCCGCTCAAGCAGCCGCTCCCCGACGGCACGTTCTTCGAGTTCGTCCCCGACGAGGCAATCTTCGGCGCGTATGCCTTCAACATGGAATTCGTGGAGAAACGGATCTGGAACTACGCCTACCTGAACGCCGGGCTGACCCTGCGCCTGAACGGCAGGGACTTCGTGAGCAAGGACGGCCTGCTCGACCTGCTCCAGCACGAAATCGCCGGGGAGTCACTCTATCCCGTGGGGAACTACGTCGGCGAGCATATCCAGTTCGCCTTTACCCACACCAACGCCTACGGCGAACAGTATTTCTCCTTCGTCAACGGNCAGTACACNAGCGACGGCGGCACCCACCTGAACGCATTCAAGGAAGGATTCATCAAGGGCGTGAACGATTTCTTCCAGGCCGCATTCAAGTCCGAGGACGTGCGCGACGGCATGACGGCGGCGGTGCTCGTGAAGGTGAAAGATCCCGTGTTCGAGAGCCAGACCAAGAACAAGCTGGGCAACACCGACATCCGTTCCTGGATAGCGGCGGAAGTGCAGGGCGGGCTCGACACCTGGCTGCACCGGAACCCGCAGGCGGCGGACCGTCTGCGCCAGAAGATCGAGGCGAACGAGAAGCTGCGCACCGAGCTTTCCAGCGTGAAGAAGCAGGCGCGGGAGAATGCCAAGAAGCTGAGCATCCGGATTCCCAAGCTCAAGGACTGCCGCTATTTCGTGCAGGACGGGGCAAAGGGCGCGGACAGCATGATCTTCATCACCGAAGGCGATTCCGCGTCCGGCACGATGACGCACTCGCGCAACGCGGACACCCAGGCAATCTTCTCCCTGCGCGGCAAGCCGGAAAACATGTACGGCAAGAAGCAGAGCGACATCTACAAGAACGACGAGCTGTACCAGCTGATGATGGCGCTCGGCATCGAGTCGGGCGCGGAGCATCTCAAGTACGCCAAGATCGTCATCGCCACCGACGCGGACAACGACGGCTTCCACATCCGCAACCTCGTGCTCACCTTCTTTCTGGGCTACTTTGAAGAGCTGGTGACCGGCGGGCGCGTGTTCATCCTTGAGACGCCCCTGTTCCGCGTGCGCAACAAAAAGGACAACATCTACTGCTACACCGAGGGCGAGCGGGATGCCGCGCTCAAAAAACTGGGCGCGGGCGCGGAGGTGAGCCGCTTCAAGGGACTGGGCGAGATCAGCCCCGACGAGTTCCGCCAGTTCATCACCCCCGACACCATGCACCTGACCCCCGTGGAGGTGAGCCAGCTCAAGGTCATCCCGCAGCTGCTGTCGTTCTATATGGGCAAGAACACCCCGGAACGCCGCCGCTTTATCGAAGAGCACCTGCTGACCAACGCCGAGATTGACGTGTAGCCCCCTCCGCCCCGGACGGCATGGACAACACGGAATGAGTGCCGGACGACGTGGAATGNCACTCGGACGACATGGAATGAGTGCCGGNCNACGTGGAATNGCACTCGGACGANGTGGAATGAGNNCTCGGNCNACGTGGAATGGCACTCGGACGACNTGGAATGAGTGCCGGACGACGTGGAATGAGNNCTCGGACGACGTGGAATGAGTGCCGGGCAACGTGGAATGGCATTCGGACGACGTGGAATGAGTGCCGGACGACGTGGAATGACACCCGGACGCGGTGAAATGGCATCGNTTTTGGCGGAAAGAGGGGCGGACGGCGCATTTTTTGCGCGGGCGCGGAAAAAAACGGCGTTCCGTGCTTGCGCCTGCGGCATTCCTGTCGTATACTGAAAAGACGGTCGGCGCGCGGCGGCGTTCCGCACCGGTGCTTTATGAGGAGGTATCTATGGCACAGTCATTTGCGCAGAGGGTGAGCGAGGGGCGGCTGATGGCGGCGGGAATCCGCGCGCACGCCGAGGAGCTGAAAGGCGTGAGCCTGGGCGAGGAGCAGGCGGCAGGCCTTGAGGCGATGGTCGCCGCCATGCAGGAGATTGACACCCGGCAGGAAAAACTGAAGGCGGAGCTGAAGACCTGCACCGCCGACCTTGCCGCAAAGGGCAAGGC
>WFLX010156668.1_pt1 | contig 10483 bp, 7 predicted proteins | sample 4967041 | NCBI WGS metagenome assembly WFLX01 (sample SAMN12857096, study PRJNA449069) | gut metagenome | isolation source: stool from male and female vole | host: Microtus ochrogaster | place: USA:Florida | collected 2017
AAAAAAAGCGCTTTTNCTCATTANCCCTGTCTNCCTTGCTNTNNTTGCTGCCATTGTACTGGTGGTGCTTTTTGCCACCGGCGCTTTTATGTCGCCTAAAGCAAGGGTTATGCTGGCCCTCTCCAGAACCTTTGGTTCAGGCAGCATCATTTCGGAATTTTCGAACAATACAGGTGGCTCCGAATACGGATATGCTCCGGAATACCTTGCTGATTTGTTGAAAGCCTCAGAAACGTTAAATGACATGATGAAACGCGGATATTCCGTTGACGCTTCCTATACCTTGTCAGATTTTGATTCATCGGCATCGAATAATCTGGGTTACATGGGCTACGGCTCATTCTCAAACTCCGGTATGAAAATCTCTGGTGATATTGATACCGTCAACCGGGTCGCCTGCTATGATCTGACCGCACAATACAATTTTATTAAAATTTCCCTCGGGAAATATTACATCAACGACAATGCCATTTCCATAGCAATGCCAAGTTATTTTGACGGGTATCTTACCCTCCCAACCGATACGTTCGGAACTTCCTATAATAATTCGGTATTCCCTTCCATATTCGGTGCGATTCCTCAGGAACTTGAGTCTTCGCTCTCTTTTTCAGCATTTGATCTGTTCTGCCCTATGGCTTCTGATGAAGATTCTTTTTGGGCATCCGAAGATACCCTTTCGCTCTTAAAAGATTTTTATGACAATTTAGAAGTGGATAAAACCGGCGACACAAGATCTATCATGATCGGTACAAAACAGCAGGAATGCGACGAATATATGATCACATTGGATAAAAAAGATATCCTGTCACTGATCGAAGCTTACGAAGACTGGTATTTTTCCTCCAATCAGGAGTTCCTCGAAATCTATGATGCATACTATGAGTATCTCTTCACTCTCGATAGCTCTCTCACGGGCTCTCCTTCCTCATATAGCGATTTACTCAAGGATATCTTTGACGCATATAAAGAACTTGTAGCTGTAGACCATGAGATATATGTATATCTGGATAATAAGAACCGGCTTGCTGCAGCATCCTATGAAGTTGAGTTGGATACCGGCAGTATCCAAAGTATGTTAGACGATGATTCCGCCGAAACAACTCTGCTCGACGAAATCAGTGACGATCTTGATTTAGATGATCTTTGGGGTTATGTTTATTTTGACGTTTTCAGCGGCAATTATCCTGATGTTGATGTCGATGATGATTCCACTGACGATTCCGACTTTCCCGACTCCTGTACCATATCCGCGGAGATCATATTTCATGGCAAGGATTATCTGCCAAGCAGGTATGAAGGCTCCATTCTGATTGATTTCGATAATGGATATTCCTGTGAAGTAAAATATACGGGTGAAAACAGAACTGATACCAAAGATATGATGCACAGTATTCTGAATGCTGTGCTCGATCTGGAAGTTGACGGCACTTCCTCCAGTTACGACATAGCATATGAGGCATCCTATCAGACAGAAGATAAAAACCTTACTGCAGAATTGACTGTAACTGATGAAAACCACATAGAGCTGTTCAATATTGAATCCGACAGTACACTATCGTTGGAGAACGACACCATAGAGTTTGAATTGGAAGAAATGACATTGAAATTCAACTCCGGATCCGATGAAACGAAGGTTACTCTTAATGCGGAAGCTTCCTTTTCTCCTTTGACAGACCGCGTACCTCTCCCTGAAGGAAAAGAACGCAACCTGCTTACCATGAGCATGCAAGATTATGACCAGTTTTTTGACGAGATTGCAAACGGTTTGTGGTGGTGGTAATAACCGCCCCACACTTTATTGCATCCATCTTTTTGTTGATTTATGGACTTTGAATCAGGAGAACATCTATGTCTGCATTTATAAAATGCTGTTCTGCAGAACTGAAAAAGGGAATCAAAGAGCTTCCTTATGCGCTTTTGGGAATGCTGGCGCTTTGCCTGATCCTTGGCACAGTTGCTTTCTGTGCCGCAAAGCTCCTTTATCAACAGGAAGAACTTTCCCGTTCTGATGTGGCAATCGTCACCGAAGATACAGAAGACGAATATCTGCAGCTTGCGTTAGGTCTTGTCGGCAATATGGACAGTGCTTCCCTTACAATGGATTTTCATGTCATGACTGAACCGGAAGCGCGTTCTGCGCTGCAGAAACGCCAAGTCATTGCTGTTCTGTTTCTTCCGGAGCAATTGATCAATGGGATTCTTTACGGAACCAATCCGCCCATCCGCGTTTTATTTTCAACACAGGATGCTCTCTCTTCAGTGTTTTTAACAGAAATGACCCTTGCCGGCGCAAGACTTTTATCCAGCGCACAGGCTGCCATCTACGCCACCGGCGAGATCCATACTGCACTGGGTATGCAGGATGCGCTTTCTAATACCTATGATAAGATCAACCGAAAAAATCTTAATTACGCGCTGAACCGCGAAAAACTTTTTGTCGAAGACGCCACCTCTTTACAAGGGACCAGTAGTACCGCGATCTATTATGCTGCAGCCGGTATCCTGCTTGTCCTGTTATTTATCACCACCGCATTTACGGCGATGCTCCGGCGGGAAAGCCGGGATTATTACCAGCTTTTATTCAGCCGCAATATTTCTTCCATCCAGTATCTGCTTGCAAAAATATGCAGCTTTGCCTTGTTCTTCTTTCTGCTGCAGATCCTGTTTTATCTGATTGCCTCATCGATTCCTGCATTAAAGGAGATTGAAGGACTGAATCTCCGTCCCCGAAACATCTTTCGTAACAACTGTCTGGTCTTCTTCCTGATCAACAGCTTTTTTCTTGCGACCTATGCCAATATGATTTTTCTTGCAGCAAAAGATGTTTCCGGCGGGATCCTGATCTCATACAGCGTCAGCAGCCTGATGGCATTCTGTTCCGGCTGTATCATCCCTGCCGCGTTCTTTCCAGGATCGTTGCAAAAGATATCATCTTATCTTCCTACGTATTATCTGCACAAAGGACTGATTGAACTGCTGGAAGGCTCACGGATCACTTTATCTGTTCCTATCCTGATCTATCCTGCGCTCTTCTTCCTATTCTGCATGATCATATTTAATTATCGCAGGAGGTATCACTGCTTATGAGATTTCCACGATTATTTTATATGTTATTAAAACAATATATCCAAAAACCGGAATGTCTGCTTCTGCTGCTTTCCCTGCCGGTACTGACCATCTTGTTCTTCCATATAGCTAAGACGGAAGAACAACCGATACAGGCAGTCTGCTTTATTCCCTCCGTTACCCAGGAAGATCTTGATGACCTTGCTGCTGATTCCGACACAGCGCTTCAGGCAAGTGCAGCTCTGACATCGCTTGCACGTAAGCTTTCTATGTATGATGGATTATACACCTTCCGGCTCTGCGCTTCTGAGCAGGAAGTCTATGATGCAGTTGCTGCCAACCGGGCCGAATGTGGTTATATCTTTTCAGAAACTCTCTACGAAGGACTGTTAGACGGCAACTTAAAAGGTCTGATCACCACAGTTGCCTCACCATCCACCACGATGCTGCCTGTCATTAATGAGACAGTTTATTCTTTGATTTTTGAAGATATTGCTCTGCTTTCCTTAGAGCAATATCTGGAAGAAGACAGTGCGGTTTCTGCAGAATATGATATTCTGTATGATAACGCCCAAATCGAAGAACTCTATCAAAAATATATGCTTGGCGATTCCACCTTCCATTTTGAATATGACGGCAGTCCTGAGGATTACCGGCTGACTACGACAACCGTACTCCTTTCCCCCATCCGAGGACTGCTTTCGATACTGTTGCTGTTGTCCGCACTGACCGGAGCTATCTCTTATTATCGTCTTGCCGAAAATCCGGTATTTGATACATGGAAAGTACGCATCGGGTGCATCGGCATCCCGGTTCTCTGCACGATTCCGGTCATGCTGCTCTGCATCCACTTTGCAGATCTTGGCTCCGGTCTCGGAAAAGAGATCTGCCTCCTTATTCTGTATGCCGCTGTCTGCGTAATTGCGACGTTTCTTCTCACTTTGATAATCAAAAAAAGGGTAATATTCACTTCCCTATTACCCCTTTACATCCTCGCGTGTCTGGTCTTCACGCCGGTATTTATTGATATCTCTGTATTTCTGCCGGCTTTGCAACCACTATCATATCTTTTCCTGCCGTACTACTATCTGAGATTTTTCTAAAGAAACGCCAATAAAAAGCGTTTCTTTTAACGTGATTCAGCAGCATCTACCTAAACGCGCTTCATCAGGATCTCCATCGCATCGTTCAGCCCCGCAACCGTCAGCGGCAGCATCGGGAACAGCGCCTTGATCCGCGTCTCGGCTTCCCGCCACGGCGCCGGAACCAATGACATCTTCGGATTGAGCCAGACGATCTTTTTATATTTTCTGCGCATCCTCATGAGCCATTCCTCACCGGAATACCCACCGTTCGGTCCGCGGTAGTTGCCGTCCTTCGCGTAAAGCTCCTCCGGAGCCATAGCGGCATCCCCGACAATGATTACCTTAAAATCCTTATCCAGATTGCGGAACATCCATTCTGTCTCGATCCAGTCGCCATTCTCGCATTCCGGAGTCTTATAGACATGGGAATAGATGCAGTTATGAAAATAATATGCTTTGACTTCCTTGTAATGATTGGATTTGTGTACCGCCTGAAACAATTCATTCAACAGATTACAGTACGGTATCATCGTTCCGCCGGAATCCATCAACAGAAGAAGTTTCACGGAATTCTTTCTCGGTCTGTCCATTACGATCTGTAAACATCCGCCATTGTTGCACGTCTTATCTACGGTCTGATCAATATCCAGTTCGGTCTTGGGAATATCCAGCTTCGTTGAAAACTGCCTGAGTTTACGAAGCGCCATCTGGAACTGCCGGTTATCCAGCATCCGGTCATCCCTGAAATCGCGGTATTTTCTCGCCCCGATCACCTGAAATGCCGACTGGTATCCGGTGCTTCCTCCTACCCTGATGCCGCCGATATTACCGCCTGTATTACCAAAAGAAGTTTTGCCCATGGTGCCGATCCAGTAAGAACCGCCGTTGTGCTCACTGTCCTGATCCTTTAAACGCTGCTTATACTTCTGCTCCACATCATCCTTATCAATCTGGATCTGTTCCACACGGTTTAAATACTCCTTATCTTCTTCATGCAGCATATCGTTCATTTCCGGTTTATCCAGCCACCGTAACATCCGGTTCGTCACTTCGTCATCGGAACGGATCCCTTTGAAACACTCGTCAAACGCCATGTCAAATTTATCAAAATCCGTCTCACTTTTGACTAAGATCATCCTTGCGACATAATAAAACTTTGTCAGGCTGCTTTCACACAGACCCTGATCCAATGCCTGCTGCAGCGTCAGCCACTCACTGAGCGTTACATCCAATCCTTTATTTTTTAATGTCTGAAAAAATATACCGAACATAATCCCCCGCACTGAATTTGTTTTTTAATGATGATTTTTCACTGTCTCCAGATCCTCATCTTTTTTAACGATCACCCCTACAAACGGCAGCTTTTCCATTAATGTATCCGCTGGAATGCCGCCAAGCTGCAACGCATTGACCCAATCAATCAGTTCTGATGTACTGGGTTTCTTGCGGATATCCCGGATCCCCCTGATCCAATAGAATACCTCCATGGCATTCTTCAACAGATTCTCCTCGATCTCCGGATAGTGCGTCTTTACGATTTCTTCCATAAGCTCTTTATCAGGGAAATCAATATAGTGGAAGATACATCTCCTTAAGAAAGCATCCGGCAGTTCCTTTTCTGCGTTAGAAGTAATGATCACAATGGGACGCTGCTTTGCCTTTACCGTCCGCTTGGTCTCATGGATATAAAACTCCATCTGATCAAGCTCCCACAACAGGTCATTGGGAAATTCCAGATCCGCCTTATCGATCTCATCAATTAAAAGTACAACCTGTTCATCGCTTTCAAATGCTTCGCCCAGTTTTCCAAGCTTGATATATCGGGCAATGTCATCTACACCTTCTTCCCCGAACTGTCCATCATACAAACGCTGGATCGTGTCATATACATAAAGACCTTCCTGAGCCTTTGTAGTTGATTTGATATTCCAGATAACCAGTTTTTTTCCAAGAGAGTTGGCAACCGCCTGCGCTAGCATCGTCTTTCCCGTGCCGGGTTCCCCCTTGATCAACAACGGCTTTTTCAGAGCGATGGCAACATTGACNCTCGCCATCAGCTGCTCGCTTGCNACATATTCCCCAGTACTTTTAAATTCTGNCTGCATTACATCCCCTAANCTTTCTTATTTTTGTATCACTTAACCTTTCATTCATGCACTTCCCCCGCCATCAAATCCGANNGNCACGGAAGTTTCGTATGCTCNTCCTTGCTTTCCCGAAGCATCAGCTCNTTCACGGCATCGCATGCCTTCTTACCTNCAAATAAGATTTCATTGACCTGCTCCACGATCGGCATCTCTATCTGGTATTTTCTGCCAAGACCAATTGCCGCTTTTGCGGAATATACGCCTTCTACTACCATCTTAACCTCGTCCATGGCCTCTTCCATCGTCTTTCCCTGTCCGATCAGGATACCCGCGCGGCGGTTTCTGGAGTGCATGCTGGCACAGGTAACGATCAGATCACCGATACCGGATAGTCCCGCAAAAGTTTCCAGCTGTCCTCCCATCGCCATGCCCAGACGGCTGATCTCTGTAATCCCCCTTGTGATCAGTGCCGCCTTGGTATTGTCCCCATATCCAAGTCCGTCCGCCATACCTGCGGCGAGGGCGACAACATTCTTCAAAGCCGCACCCAGTTCAATGCCGATCACATCCGGTGAGATATAAGCCCGGAACACATCGCATTTAAAAATATCCTGCACAGATTCCGCAGTTGCTTTTCTTTTTGCTCCCACTACTACCGTGGTGGGAAGAAGCTTGCCAACCTCCTCTGCATGGGAAGGGCCGCTAAGCACCGCAACTACAGACTGCGGAATTTCTTCCTCTATAATCTGCGACATCGTCATTAAGGTAGCTTCTTCAATCCCCTTAGAAACATTGACGATGATCTGTCCCGGCGTGATCAGTTCCTTCATCTGGCGTGCCGTAGATCTTGTATATACCGAGGGTACTGCAAGTATCACAAGATCCATATCTGTTATAGCTTCCCCCAGCTCCTTCGTAAATCTCATCCGTTCGGAAAGCTTGATTCCCGGCAGTTTATCCTTATGCTCATGTTCCGCCTGCAGCATATCGATCTCGCTTCCGATTGCCGACCACATCGTTACCTCATGACCATTATGATCCAATAAGACTGCGATCGCCGTCCCCCAGCTTCCTGCCCCGACTATACCTATTTTCTCCATATCGTTATCCTGCCTTTCCTCCATATTAATCCTGCTGTTCTCGCACTAATAAGCATGCCTTTCCGTAACCCGCAAACTTTGGGCCGCAGGTCCAAATTTGCGATTGAAAAATAAGCTGTCAAGCTTATTTTTCAATCTAATCCTGTTCCCGTTTCTTCTTTCCGAGATACGTCTTTCTTTCTTCACCCTTCAACAACTTTTTAATATTTTCATGGTGACGTAAAAATGCCATGACGCTAATTATAAAAGTCACAATATACATCTCCAGAAGCACATTCTCCGGAATCGTAGCAAATACCCCCATCTTAGCAATTCCGAAGATCAGCATCTCCGCAAAAAATCCGACGCTTAAAACCAGCGATGCCAGTGACACATAATGAGAAATAAAGAATGTAGTGAAAAATATGATAAAACCCGTCAATGCAAAGATTCCATGAAATCCTAAAATAGTGCCGCCCATAGCAGCAATGCCTTTACCGCCCTTAAATTTCAGGTAAAACGGATAATTATGCCCCAGAATAACCCCCAGGCCGGTATAAAGCTTGAATAAGTACAGAAGCTCCTGATACTCTCCCCCAAACAAAACAGGAATCAGATAATACGTTAAGGCCACAGCAGCAAACGCTTTTAAGATATCGCATAAAAATACGATCAATCCCGCCTTTCTGCCCAGCACCCGTAGGGTATTGGTGGTTCCTGCATTACCGCTCCCATGCTCCCTGATGTCGATCCCGTTGATCCTGCCTAAAATATAAGATGTCTGGATCAATCCAAACGCGTACCCAATCACCAGACAAACGATACGGATTCCAATCGTCTGTGCCATACTAATCACCCTGCCTTTCCGTAACCTACTAATCTAAATGCACTTTAGTGCTATGCCTCAGGCACATTGTTTTATAGCTGTCATCATCCCTGCTCTTTCCGCTCACGAATGATAAATTTTAATGGTGTTCCCCGAAATCCAAATGATTCTCTGATCTTATTCTCAATATATCTTGTATAAGAAAAATGCATCAGTTCCTTATCATTGACAAAGATTACAAACGTTGGCGGCTTCACACTGACCTGTGTAATATAAAATAATTTCAGCCGTTTCCCTTTATCCGTGGGCGGCTGCTGCAATGCCACCGCTTCCGTCATGATTTCATTTAAGACGCCGGTCGCCACACGCATGGAATGATTTTCGATCACCATATCGATCATTTCATACAGTTTTACTAATCTCTGCCCCGTCACAGCCGATACAAAGATCATCTCCGCATAAGGCATAAAGGATAATACCTGAGTAATCTTCTTTTTATACTCATTGATCGTCTTATCATTCTTTTCAACCATATCCCATTTATTCACCGCGATGATCATACCTTTTCCGCGTTCATGGGCAATCCCCGCGATCTTGGCATCCTGCTCCGTCACACCCTCCGCCGCGTCAATCACCAGTACAACCACATCGGCACGCTCCACAGCGCTGACCGTCCGAACGATCATATATTTTTCCAGTTCTTCCTTGATCTTATTCTTGCGGCGAAGACCAGCCGTATCAATAAACACGTATTCCCTGCCCTGATACTTCACCTCCGTATCAATGGCATCCCTTGTTGTACCGGCAATATCCGATACAATCACACGGTTTTCCCCCGCCAGCTTATTCAGTATTGAAGATTTACCCACATTCGGCTTTCCTACGATAGCAACCTTGGACCGCTCATCCTCTTCCTCCTCAGCCGAAGATTCTTCAAAATGAGAGATCACCTCATCCAGCATATNTCCAANCCCCTGCNGCTCTGATNCGGAGATCGGCCATGGCTCCNCGATGCCAAGATTATAAAACTCATAAACATCCGGCATATATTTTTCAAAACTGTCCACCTTATTCACTGCCAATACAACAGGCCTTCCGGACTTCCTNAGCATATCAGCCACCCTGAAATCCGCATCCACANGTCCCTGTTTGACATCCGTCATAAACAGAATCACATCCGCCGTATCAATGGCAATCTGCGCCTGTTCACGCATCTGTGAAAGAATGACATCCTTACTGTCCGGCTCAATGCCGCCGGTATCAATCAAGGTAAAATTGGTATTCAGCCACGTTACATCCGCATACAGCCGGTCCCTTGTGATCCCCGGCGTATCTTTTACGATCGCCAGCCTGCTTCCTGCCAGCGCATTAAATAACGTCGATTTTCCTACATTGGGTCTGCCCACCACTGCAACGATGGGTTTCCTTTTCTTACTCATATACTGACTCTCTATACTTTCCTATTTTTTATCAAAGATTTTGATCATCCAAAATCCTGCTTACAAAGTTCATACCGCTTGATTTTACAATATCTACGGGAACTTGTAAAGCATTTTGCACATCCTCCACGGTAACGTCATCCAAAAAAACTTCTTCTCCGCTTCGAAACATATTCTCCGGAAGAAGAAGACATTCTCCCAGCGGCTTACCTTTCAGCTGGGCGATCAGATCCTGCCCCGTAATCAGACCGCTCACCGTAATCATCTCCCCAAAGAAATCGTTTCTGATGGGATAGACCGTGATCCTGATCATGGGAAACGCCTCCATGATCTCCCTGCATAACATACAGATCGTTTCATAAGCCAGCATCCCTGTAGCAATGGAAAGATTCCTTGAGGGCCGCATGATCCGCATCCTAGCAAAATTAGTTATCGCTTCTCTGGTCTCGTTGATCATCAGCCGCAGCATCCCGACCCCATTTTCCAGCTGAAGATATCCGTCATACCGTTCTTCCTCCGGCAGTTCCCTCTCAGCGAGGATATACCACTCATCACTGGCATGTACAAAGTGAAGCTCTCCGGCTGCCAGCGCCTTCTTCTGATACTCCTCGATCAGGTCGATCACCTCACAGGCATCCTCCTTCGTAAACGGCTCCAATGGGTAAAGCCCCTCCCTGTACTTCGATAACCCCACCGGCACCACCGAGACGCTTTCCAAAACCGGAAGGTAGGAAATCAGCCGGTCCAGACTATAGCAGAGTTCTTCGCCGTCATTGATCCCCTTACATAGAACGATCTGACCATTCATGGTAATCCCCGCCTCATAGAGTCTGTCCACCTTTTTCAGGGCATCTCCCGCAAATCTGTTATTTAACATTTTACATCGAAGTCCGGGATTCAT
>WFLX010250149.1_pt1 | contig 10483 bp, 16 predicted proteins | sample 4967041 | NCBI WGS metagenome assembly WFLX01 (sample SAMN12857096, study PRJNA449069) | gut metagenome | isolation source: stool from male and female vole | host: Microtus ochrogaster | place: USA:Florida | collected 2017
AGCGTTTCACGTTCCTGACCCAGCGTAGATAGCTCTTGCCTTTATCCATGGAGATGGGCTTGCCGTTTTGGTCGACGTCGCCCCATGACATGAATTCCACGACGTTCTCAATCTGAATGTAGTCGGGATTGATGGCTTCGATGTAGCGGAATAGGTGTTCGGCGAGGGTGCGGCTGTCGGCGTCACGGGGTTGCCCGCCTTTTGCGCGGCTGAAGTTGGTGCATTCAAGGGAAGCCCACAGGACGGTAAGGGCTTCGGGATTATCGGCGCGGCAGCGTCGCAGATGGTTGACCAGCGGGGTCAATTCCAGTGTGCGGATGTCCTCGGTGAAGTGCATGGCATCGGGATGGTTGCTTGCGTGTGACGCGATAGCCTTAGCGTCGTGATTGACGCAGGCGATGACCTTAGCGCATTCCTCGCCGTCGAGACGGGCGGTGTTGACTCCTGTCGAGGTTCCGCCGGCGCCGCAGAAGAGGTCGATGTAAAGCAGGTTGATCATGAGCGGGNAATTTTAGAAGTGTTGATGATGAAGCCGTCTAATCCGGCAAGGAGGGGCAGGTTTTCGTAGTCGATTTCCATTGTTGTTGATGTTTTTAGGGGGTTGTGTTATTTTGGGGATGAAATGCGGAATTGGTAGGGTTTGCCCTTTTGGAGATTGGGGGAGTAATAGCCTTTGGGCGGGTATGTGCCGTTGCGCAGATGGCTCTCCCGGGCTTTCTTTGAGGTGTGGGCTTGGACTTCTTTCATGAATTGGGGAGTTTTTTGCAATCCCAATCTTCGCGCTTGTCGAACTACGGAACGCAGACTTATTCCGAGGAATAGGGCGCAGATGCAGTTGGCAACGTGGGGGAAGTTTTGTTTTAGCCATAGCTCTTGCTGGGGGGTGATGTGTATAGCGTTTGGGGGTCTCANTCGCTTGATTCCCATTTCGCTGCATTTTTGGGCTATCGCTGCGGGGGTGGTGTCGAATATCTGAGCGAGCTGGCGGTTGGTTTTGAAAGGCTTGAGGCGACGTAGCTCGGAGATGTGTTGTTGTGTCCAGCGTTTCATAATCTTTATACAGGTATTATCGGCGGCTATCGCCGGTTATTGGAATTACATTGTAGGTTTTGAATCGGTCGACTAAGCGACCATATTTGTCGCTTTTGGTGAAGCGTTTGATAAGCGCTTTCTCGTCGAGGTTGGTGGTGATGTGGGCGAACTTATCCCAACCTGCCCAGATGTCGTTACGTGCCAGCAGGAAGTCATCGGTGAGGACTGCGGTGTTCATGCCATAGAAAACTTTGTCATCATTGAGACCGACATCGTTGAGGCAGATGTTTTCGGGCTTGGGCATGAAACCGGCGCTCCCCTCTTCAAAGAAGGTGTAGCGGTCGAAGTTGTTGTGAATGGTGTAGTAGTTGACCATCTGCGTGACTGACAGGTTGTGGAAGAAGCGGGGGGAACGGATGCGCCGGAGGTATTCCGAGAAGCATTGCATTATCATGGTCTTGCCGACTCCCAGACCGCCTTGAAGCATTATGTTCTTGTGGAGCTTGTAGCCACGACCGGGGAATACTTCTTCAGCCAACTTGCAGTTGTTGAAGTAGTAGAGCAGGAAGCGGATGACGCGCTCGTTATGCTCGTCGACGATGAACTTGCGGCGTTGGGGCTCGATTACGATCATATTGGCGATGTGGAGGAATAGCCGGGAGTGCAATTCGTAGACGGCAGGGTCGGTGAGGTCGGGATAAGCCTGTTGTGCCTTTTCCTTATCCTCGTTGGCTTTCCTGATAACATTGGCGAGTTCCATGCCTGCATAGATGGCTTTGTCGGAACTGCGGCGCTTCATTGCATCAAGCACACATTTATCCCACTCCAGATCGCCGGTAGGTTTTTGTCCGTACTCGGCAAGGGAGTTGATGAGGCATTGAGGATATTTTGACAGCGGGGTAATCATTGCAAAGTATGTTTAAGTGTCCATTCCACCGAAGCCGCCGTTGAAAGTGTAGTCACTCGGCGCAGGAGCGGATGGTTGATTGTTTGTTGGTTGTGTGTCTCGGTTCTTAATTCTCATTGACGAAATGAGATGCCTTGACCACTCGCTATAGTCCCGATGTTCGACACGGGACAATTCCCATTCGGCAACAACAGCCTCAGCCAATGCCCGGAGTTTCTTTGTTTCACCGCAGCCCAATCCAAAATTTTTGCAGAGTAGTTGCAGATTCTCCTTGTGGTTGGATGCAAAAAACTCATTGAGCCATTCGGCGTTGCTTCCATTTGGTTTGGCAGGAGTCTTTGGCGCAGGTCGTGGCGCAGGTGGTTCCGGTTTAGGCGTAACCGCCGGTTTGGGCTGCTTGGGTGTCTTGGTTGCTTTCTTAGTCCGGGATGTATACGCTGATTTCGTGGGCATAGCCAATAGAGAATACTCGTCAATTCTGCTCATACGTTTGTTGAGGCGTTGAATGTTGCAGTAACGGACTTGAATACCCTTTGATGTCAAGACTTGCTGATTGTCGAATAATTTTTTATCAAATAACCCCAACGCAAGGCAGGTAGTAATCACCTCCGATACATACGCCTCGTCAAAGCCCGACATTTCCGAGCCAATGAAAGGCAACTCTTTGTCCCACTGCATATAATACCCATTTTTATAGATAAGACAGAGCAGGAGAGCATATACCGTGACAGCTTTGCCGCCTTGTCGCTTGATTAGTTTGCGGATGCGGATGTCCTGAAAGAAGTCGATGTCAAAGGGGAAATATTCAAGCCCCGATTTTGCTATTCGTGCCATAGAACGTAATGATTAAATTTCAACTATTGATATTCCGTGAACGTGGAGCATCAATTTTCGTTTTAGTTTATATTCTGGAGTGCGAACCCCCTTTGTGTCCTCGACCACCGTAACGCCGTTTTTCGTATAGACGAAATCTGCGTAGTAGGAACACTCTTTTTCCAAGAGGTTGCCGTCAGCGTCTCGCTGCGTAGGGATAAGCACATATTTTACTTGCTCACGGAGATTGGAAATAAGACCTGCGCGTTGCATCATCTTCAACTCGTTGGCACGGCTGTGTTCTTTCCGGGAGTCATAGCCGCCGGATTTCTTTGCACCATACTTGTTTTTCTTCTTAGATGATGCAGCGCACAGAGACTTATATTCCTCGATTGTCATTGTCCCGGCTTCGTTTTATCGACGACAACTGTTTCCGGCACCACAACACCCTCGGCAGTGTGAACGGACATTGATATTTTCGTGCCTTCAGGAATTGAGTCACGGAAATTTTTAACAGCACGCTGCACCCGCTTGTTGCCGGTCGCTTTATTTGCAACCTCTTCGACATCTACATTGCCGGTTGTGGCTGTGTCATCAGTCTTGGCTTGATAGCGGTAGACCTCCACAATCTTTGTTTCGGTGATAGCCTCAATCTCATAGTCAGCCATTGTGCCTTTCATTCCATCATGGAAATTCTTCAGCGCCTCGTCAAAGGTTGAGGCTTGAACGAGAATGTAAGATGCCGTGCGCTTCTCTGCGGCGGTTTTCTCATCGAGGGTGATGAAATTGACCTTGACCTTGTAGAAACGGTCGCCGCTCTCATTCCAAAAGATTTCAGAGATTTTTGTTTTGCTGACGTTGAGNACNTTAAACTCTGAGGTGAAGGGANTNATCNCCTCGACAACACGAGCCTCCGTGCAGAAGAGCGCGTCCACAAGGTAAGGTTCAGTAACCTTGACCGTCTTTCCGGTTTCCGTCATCTTCTCTTGACGGACTTTTACCTCAATCCACAGTGCCATTGTTGCCCTCCTTTCTTAGACATTCGTCTGCTATGCGTTTATTGGATGCCTCTTCTGCTATGTTGAGGCGCATACGCAGTATGTTGAAGTATCGTACCATTGCATCTACCTGCACAGACAAGAGTTCGCGTTCATTGTCTGACCTGGGCACACAAGGCTCATAAAGATAATTGGTTGCTCGCTGTATGCGTTTACCAAGTTCGATATACTCTAAGCGCATTCTCTCCTCATAGGTTTCAGAGGGTCGATAGGCTTCTTCAAAGACAGGAGCCGGAGACCAAGAGCGATAGCCATCGGGGTATTCTACGAGATAACCGTCATTACCGAGGTTCTTTTTGACAACTTCATCGGTGAGGTTTGCGCCACACCTCTTTGCTTCCCCGGCTCCCATGAACATGGCTTTGACGGTCTTGGTGCCGGTGTACTGTTTGAATTTNNTTTCCANTGTTCATGCGGTTTTTNNGTTGCTGNCTGNTTCTGAGNTTCACAGTACGNCCGNCAGGAACNACCACGNTAGTACCGNCATTGNTGTTGCGGGCTTTCTTTTCCTTGGTGGCTTTTACCTCGAATGTGCCGAAGCCACGGAGGTAAACATTTTCTCCTTTGACGAAAGCGTCAGTGAGAATGTCTGACACCCCCTCAACAACGTGCAGAGCTGTTGACTTGGCGAGGTCGGGAACACGATTGCAGAGTGCATCTGCGATTTCATTCTTTGTCATCTTTGTTTGATTTTATAGGTTTTTTGTTTTACGAGTTTTTTGTGTAGCATTGACAGCATCCGCAGAGCATTGTGAGCTTTTAAGTCGGACGTTGTTATGTTTTCTTTTGCGCACTGCATGACAATGGGCAGTTTGTCCATCAGCAGAGAGAAATCTGAGTTTGAGATTGACTTCATACACCATCATCGCCATTGAGGAATTGAGTTACAAGTTCATCGAAATACATCTCATCGGTCGGAATGTCATCATCAGATGCCATTATCTGACTGGCTATGCTCCGCTTCTTATGAATGATGTTGTAAAGCACCGGGTCGATGGTGTTGCGACCTATGAGGTAGTAGCAGTTCACATTGTTCTTTTGCCCGATACGGTGTGCACGGTCCTCACACTGGCAGCAGTCGGCATAAGTCCACGGAAACTCCACGAAAGCCACGTTTGATGAGGCTGTGAGCGTAAGACCGACACCTGCGGCTTTGATCGAGCAAATGATTAACTGAGCCTCGCCGGACTGAAAGGCATCAACAGCGGCCTGTTTGTCATTGAGACTGTCATCGCCGGTCACTCTCACAGAATCGGGGAATTGTTTCTGCAGAGCCTTTACTACTTCTTTAAGAGAGCAGAATACAATCAACGGCTTGCCATTGGCGAGGAAATTGCGGATAAAGTCAGTCGCTTGCTTTACCTTACCCTTTGAAGCAAGTGAGCGCAGGGTCATGAACTTCACCAAAGCCTCCATGCGCATCTTGCGGCGTATGTCGCGGTCGGTACACTCGGTGTATTCACGGAGATAGGCGGCGAGGTCGGCGGCGGCAAGGTTGTATTCGTCACGGTTGGAAATATCAACATGGAGGTCGGTGCGCTGCTTGTCGGGCAACTCTGTAAGCACTGTACGCTTTTCGCGGCGTATCATGCAAGAGGAGTATAATTTATCTGACAACTCCGAAAGGTTTTCATTCTCGCCGTAGTCGGCAAGGAACTTACCACGACCGCCAAAATCAGAGAGCAACCGTCCCATGATGGCGAGTTGTGCCACCAAGTCCTGAGCATGATTGACAACCGGAGTACCGGACAGCAGTATACGCCACTCCTTACCCTCAACAATGCCACGCGTGAACATTGTCTGTTGTGCAGTCGGGTCTTTGAGGCGGTGAGACTCGTCCATGATTACCGACTTGAAGATGTTGATGTCACGATTGAAAACAACATCACGCAGTTGGAATGTATTCTTTGGCTGTTCGCCAAAGCGTCCTGGGGACGATGAGCCGCCCTTGATGTTGCTTTCGGACCGATTTTGGCTGCACTCGGCAAAGCTCGAGCAAGCTCGGCTTTGCTCTCGTTGGCTCAAAATGTCCCATACAAAGAACTTTTTCAAGCTCTCATAATTGACAATCGCCACATGGAACATACCCATGCCAAGAAGATAAGGCCACGAGGTGCGGGTAGCATTATCGAGGACAAGAGCCCTTTTGTCGGTGAACTTCTCAAACTCACGTTGCCAATTTATTTTCAACGAGGACGGACAGATTACCAGGCAGGGATAAGCGTTGGCAGTATCCACAATGCCTATACTTTGCAGGGTTTTGCCAAGTCCCGGCTCGTCACCGATGAGAATACGGCGACGGTCAAGGCCGAAACGGATACCGTCTTTTTGGTAGTCGTATGGATCAACTTTGAGGTTATGTTTCAATTTTGTCATAAGGCGAGGCACCAATATTGAAATGCTAATTCAAGATACTTATCACGGCCACGGAGATATACCGGGTCATCACGGCGAATGCGAGTTGTGAACACGTTGAAATTCTTTTTGCTGATGGCATAGATGAAATCGCAGTCGGATTTGGCGATGTCCATGTACCATGCCCGGCTTCTGTCCCAATCGAAGAAGTCAATAGCATCATCAAATTCTTTNTGTGTTGAGGCTGCACAAGTTTTTAGGTCTCNACCAAAACCATATTTGGCAAGCCACCAATCCCATTTACAGCGAGTCGGGAGAGTAAAAGGGAAACCACCATACTCANACTCTTGCGAGGCATTGACCATGAACCGTTGTGTTTCGGCCTCCTCCAACACTTTTGCGAGAAAGGGGTCGCGCCGGGCGGTTGTGCGCAGGGAACGGTACATTTCTTTTGCCTTGCGGAATTCCTCATCACTGTATTGCTCATCATCGACCGTCAATTGGTAGTAGTTCACACGTTCCGGCTCCGTGATAATAGCGTCCACGAGAGAACCGAAGCGGAATGCAGCCTCCTTGACACCCGGCGGCATTGGCACCGGGTGAAGGAGATTTTTCAGAGCAGTGAGGTCTGAGTTGCTGACCTCACTGCGGCNGTAATATGCGTCCGGATTCATTGCTATTGGTAGTTAATGTTGAGCAANGCGTTTCTGCGAAACGATGAGTANCTCATGTTACTTGGCTTTTACCTCGTCCTCATAGCGGACGTTGGAAATGAACATAGGATTATCCTTGGAGTTGGCGGCGGTATTGGCAAAGGTGATTTGCTTCTTGAATTCCTTGGTAAGCTCCTCCATTGTCAGAGTGCAGCCGACCTGCGACCACCAAAAGGCAACGATTGTCATGATGTCATCGGCAGATTCTACCACGACTTTTTTCTTGACCTGGGTCTTGGGCTGATAAGTTGTTGGAGTAGCTACCGGCATACCGAAAATGCCGTCCATTTCCTGCTTTTCAGATGCAAGTTTGGCAGCAGCGGCTTGCTCTTTTTCACGTTCAAGACGCTCAGCCTCCTTACGAGCAGCTTCTTCACGTTCTTTAGCCTCCATCTGAGTCTTGATTTTGGCGGCTTCCTCGGCAGATGCTTTTGCAATGCGGTCGAGTTCTCTTTTCTTTGAGGGCATACGGTCGAGAATGTCATCACGTGTGCTTGCCACCTCAAAGGGAAATTGTTCTGTGAAACGAGAGACGAGGCCGGCCATGACGTTTGCTTGGATAGCACGGCACTCCTCCGGCGACAGTTCGGCAGGGCGGTGTGCGTCGCTGACAACGGTCTGACACCAATTGGCTGGGAGTTCGCAGTTGTAGTTCTTGATNCCGNCANAGNTGATTTCGTAGTTGTCGNNGCTTATCTGNTTATCCNTGTCNNTGAGTTCGTTGATGCTCTTATTGACAAGGGAGTTGAACTGACGGACATAATCGTCCTCGACATCGGCACGGTAGCGAGTCTTGGCGTTTTCCTTTGCCAATCGTGCCGCCTCTTCACGGCGGCGGCGTTCCTCTTCCTCATGTTTCTTTTGGGCGAACGCATTGCGGTAGGCTTGGAGCTGACCGGGAACTGAGGCTGCTTTGGTGGGGTCTACCTCATTCTCCATAGTTGTGTAGACCTTGCGGATTTGGTCGAACAGTTGGGTAACAGGCGTACGCTTGCCATTCATTTTCTTAACCGTCACTTTGGCTTTCTCGATGAACTTGGCGATTTCCATGTCGAGCGCATCTGACATACCCTCTCTTTTGACACGTTCAAGAAGGGATTTTCCGGCCTCGATGCAGCGGAAGTGAGAAACTTGGTTTTCTTTGTAGGATTGAGGCGCGAGTTCAGCGAGCGTCTGAACATTCTGCGGCTCAAAGACAGTTAAAGCTTGGTTGTTATCTGCCATGATTGATATGTGTTTAGGGGTTACACGGTTTTTGTTTTGCGTATTCGGTGATGATGCCAAGCCTTGTGCAGTAGAGTCCGTTGAGGGTGTTACGCACAAGCGGACACCCGCTGCACGGCTTGTCGGAATTCTTAGAAGCCTTCATCATCATCTGTGTTTACTGTTACACCCTGTGGCTGTTCGTTATCGCCAAAGGACTGCGGAGCCGGTTCAGATTGGTCGAGGACTTCTCCCGTTTCCGGGTCAACTGTTGTTCCGTCTGAAAGGCCATAGAAATCCTCATCTTCAGTAGTGTCAGCTTCCATGACAGTATAGCCGCCGATTTTTACTTTCGGGTATGTTTTGAATGCGTGTTTGATACACTTAGCTTTCAAGAAGCCAGTGTCAATAGAACCACCATTCAATGTGTAAAGGGCATTGGCGTCGCCAGTCACACGCTGTCCATCTTTGTTGTAGTAAGAGTTTTGTCGAGCGGAATATTCNGCAAGTCGACCCCAATCTTCAGGGAGCATAACAGCATAGTCGATAGAGCNGTCAACANGAGTTATANGCATAAAGNAAGCTGAAATTCCCTGTCCATCATGCGGAAGGTGACATGTGTAATCAACCTGTTTGCGACCACCCTTGTCTGTGAAGCTAAACTCATCGTTCGCGTAGACGATAATGGGATTATCGGCATGACGGATTTGTCCGGCTCGTTCACGCATCACAAGTTCACCATAGCCGGAAACCGTAAGGGTGACGCGGTTTTCATATTTGTTGCGCTTCTTGCCGTCACTACCCGTAACTTCTCCGATTTTGGTAGACCGTTTGAGTAAGTAGCACTGAGGACAAGAGCCTTGATGCATCGAGAGACCGCAGACGGCGAGGTCTATGAACGCAGAAAAGATTGAGAAGTTAGTGCAAGTCTGCAGGTCGGTATTCTCCGAAAGAGCGCGGGTGAACGCGATGCTCTCATGCTCGTAAACTGCTTCGGCTTCCTTTTCATCGCCGCGTGTCCAGATTTTTGAATAGATGAGAATGAAGCGTTGCTTCACGGCTTCATCTTTTACGATTTGGAGAGGCTTCATTTCGTTGAGCCTATCCAACGATAGAGTGAGGTTGCCCATGATTGAAGGTGTTAAATTGTTAAACTTTTGCGGGTTTGCCATGATTGAAAAAATGGAGGCTGCACAATCGGCTGACAATGCAGCCTCCGGGTTATCAATCATGTAGCAACTAACCGCTACTTTGTAGCCTCTGCGGGAGTCGAACCCACGCTCCAAGAACCAAAATCTTGTGTGCTGACCATTACACCAAGAGGCTGAACCGTTAAAGTTTCGCTATGTAGAAGCGTATTCGTTCTTTTGTATTGGCAATCGTCATGTGGTCGTAGGAAAATTCATCTTCCTTACTGCCATCGGCATTATTGCCGTATGCGTAACCCTGCTTGACAACTCTTTGCCACATTCCAAGGAGTTTTGCCTTTGCAGCTTTCTTCGCCTGGTGATTGCAATCCTCCTGCGTGAAACGGTGGATTACACGAGGATGCTTGCCGTCATTGGTTTTGTATATTGCGTAGTCCATTATTGTCTGCTTTATTTGGTTAAGTAATCCTGCTCTGTCCGCTGAAGCAACCGGAGGTCGGCCATGCAATACTCGACTTTCCCCGGACGCTTATAGACTTTGATTTTTCCGTTCCGTCTCCAACGGTCTATATTCTTGCGCCCGAAAATGGAGTAGGCTGTACGCTGCGACACATATTCCGGGTCGGCTGCATCGCTTTTCATCATTCGCACAACCCTCGCCGAGAGGTCGGTCATGAATGTTTCATAGCTGACGAGCTTATCAGAGAATTGTATGTGAACTGTTGGAGGCATATTGCTTAATCTTCCTTGCAAAGAGGGTTAGGTTCTTCCATTGCCTCATCACACATTTTTTCGTATGCCATAAGCCAAGGGTCAATCTTGCTCCAACGCTTGTAGAGCCGTCCGGCATAGAGAAAGGCAGCAAAAGCCAAAGCCTTATCCACGCACACGTGGAGCAGGAAAGCAAATATGTTTTCGTCTTGTTCTTCGCCAAAGAGGAACACCATAGCGAACATTCCGAGGGTGAACAGAATGACTATGCGGATTATTGAAACTGATTTTTTCATCGTTATATGTGTTACAGAGTTTCTTGAACTGAGTCGCGGCGGCATTCCCGGATATTGCTAAGGATGTCGCGGGCTTCGCGGGTGTCGGCGATGGAGATGAGCACGTCGATGTCGCGGTAGTGCCAACGGCTGATTTTCTCAGCCTTTTCAATGAGTTGTTTGTCGAAGTCGGTCATGGTGGCGTTTTTTATGGTCATGCTATGCGGGTGATCACTGAGTACTCGGAGCCGGAGTTGTCATAGGAGAA
>WFLX010392030.1_pt1 | contig 10483 bp, 3 predicted proteins | sample 4967041 | NCBI WGS metagenome assembly WFLX01 (sample SAMN12857096, study PRJNA449069) | gut metagenome | isolation source: stool from male and female vole | host: Microtus ochrogaster | place: USA:Florida | collected 2017
ATGAAACATCCACCGGCCTAAAGGTACCTCCATAACCAGCCCAATGTTCATCTATGTAAGTGCATCCATCTCTGTTCGTCATTGCAATTTGACAATTTGAAAATTTCGGGGAACCATAACATTCATCTACAGAATAATATATTCTGCCAAGCTTCCCGACAGCTTCCGGCAATGCTGTCAGATTCGGACTCATGATAATGAAGCGAAGCGCATAGTCGCTCCATGCAATATCTTCATTTTCCTTTATGAATTTTGGAGTACCATAAAGTTTGTGAGTTGCAGAAATAGAATTTTCAAGTTCAATCATTCTTGACTTATCAAACTCCATCTCTTTAGGTAGACTGATATTAAAAAATATAGCACTCGGAGCTTCATTACCCTCAGAAATACCAAACTCCATCGAATAGTGGTCGGTGCTTTCAGTTTTCGGGTTGCGCATGTAGAAACGAGTCTCCTCCCCGCTTCTGGTATTGATTGCAGGAGCCTTGACAGTGCCGCCGAAATCCTCCCCTGAATCATCCCAGCCACCGATTCCGACATTCATACCGGAGTCCTCAGTCAATTTTCCTGAGATGATAATATCAGCCAACCGTTGGAGGTCGTAGTCATCGACACTTCCGGAGGCGTTAACATCGAGAGCCTTGTCTGTAGAGCCAGCCTTTATCGCCTTAGCCAGATAGACCATATCGGCAAGGTCGACACGGTCATCTCCGTTTAGGTCCCCCCTATAGCGGGCTTGGACATCAAACGACAGACCAATCAGACATGCTAATATGGAAAGCTTTAAAATTAGTTTCTTCATTGAATTATGAATTATGCATTATTAATTATGCATTAACGAAATTAGTTCCAGCCGCCAATAGAGCCGCCAATCTCAATCTTTGTCTGAGTCGGATTTTTGGAAAGAGTCACAACAATAGTATGGCTATATCCCTGCTTGAAAGAAAGTTTACCCTCCATCAAATAGCTGACACCCTGAGTCTCTACCTCGATAAGTGGACGACGGCTTTCGATATTCTGCGGAACCACAATCGCCTGATACTCTGTATTGGAGATCTTCTTAGCAACTATAGTAGAAGTCGCAGAATCAGTTGCTTTCGAGACACCTCCTGTTGAGAGATCTACAGAAGCTGTAGTAGAAGTAGAAAGCACTGAAACCTTACAATCCGAAGGAATCTCACCTTCATAGTCATCACTCTTCTCAAGTTTGATGACCGCCTTGCTCATACGATGAGAAAACTTGAGAGTCACGGGAGATACAGAGGCTTTTACGCCTGAAGCAGAAGCCCATACAAAGTCTGCAGAAGAGAAACCAGCAGCTGTAGACTGGTCAAGGGGAAGATCAAATGTGTAGTCTTCTGTATCATTTACTTTAGCCGCATATGGATAGTATGCATACACGTCATGCTCCCCGTTATCCCAGTACACCTTCCGAGCTGCAGTCCAAGCAGAACCACTGTAACTAAACTTTTCATTGTTGAGTTCGTTGCCACCAATCTGGAGAGGAGTATCCTTAGCAGTCATATAGACACCGATAGCGTCATTGGTCTCGAACTTCGTGTCTGTCACACGTGTCTGATCATCATACTGGCAGATGAATGAAATTTCATTGTTAGAAGAAGTTGCTACGGGAGCGTCTTCGTTAGTGCAGCTCGAAAAGATAGCTGCGGCTCCAAGGAGGAGCAAGGAATAATATGTTTTCATTTTTCAATATTTTTTCGATTTAACAATTCTTATGGGGTTATGTATCCCGGAGTTTACATAGGCGTTTGATAGGTCAGGCGTTGCAGCGCGTGTAGTTCCTGTCAAACCCCACTTGTCGGAATCAGTAGCATAGAACTTCTCCATAGTGAAGCCATCTCCTGAGTATTCTAAAATGCGGCGCATGATATCAAGGCGAGCTGGAGCACTGAAATACGGAATGCCATAATTCATGCAAGAGTTGATTTCAGCTCTGAAGACTCCTCTTGTCGCGCCATATCCCCCCTCAAACACATCAACTTTATTGCTATAACGAGGGTCAAAAATCAAATCTGCCCAGTTAACTTCATTATGCTTCCCAGTCAATGATATATTTTGATACCAACCATTATCAAACATCTCTTGAATAAACAGTTTTTGTTTAGTAGTTACATATTTATTTTGAACTACTCTCTCTTCTGCAAGTTTGCCAAAAGCGTGTCCACAGGCTTCATGTTGTACCATTCCACGATTATCCATGGGATATGGATCGCAGCTTCTTCCAACAATTGCTATCGCTGATCCATTATCTGTCAGAGTAGTCATACTACCATATTGATCTGAATTTAGTGACATGATTACAAGAGATTTATACATTTTTTCACGAGTCAATGGAGAATGAGCTACAGCATACTCGAAAACCTCATCGGGATCACTGCACGCTAAACCTCTGACACTATTTTCTGAACCATTGTCAAACCTGGTAGAAAATCGAGTATTTTTTCTTAAATTCGTAGTTGTCACTCCAACTTCTTGAGAAAGTGAGATACAAGCATAAACATTGAAATAATCTCTATAAGTTGAATAAGGCTCAATTCCGAAGAATGCTTCCATCTGCTCGTAGACTAATCCAAGATACTCATCATTGACGATCGAAGCTGCATCAAAACCATCACCAACAAAGAGTATATCAATACCATTACCTTTTGAAGCTTTCTGAAGAGTAATGCATTCATCTTCCTTATAAGTATAATCCATCTGGTTAAGAGAGCATCGCGCTGTATCATCCGTTCCCTTCATCTTAATTACAATAGAGTCTTCTCTATNGCCGTTTCCACTTGGCATTTCTGAAATAGAAACTGTANCTTGAGTTTTACCACTACCTGAATTTGCAGACANTTTACNCCACGAAGNGACATAGCNTATCTCCCACTCCCCAGTGCAATCTATAATAACAGCTTCCTGTAATGAACTATTAAGAGCACAGATTTTAGACGGACGACAGCTGAAACCATTGTAAGATGCTTGATGACCAATATTCTTCCATACTTCAGCACGAGAATATGAGTCTCGGGCATCTTCAGGGATTTTCAGTGTTATATTACTTAGAATAACATCATAAAATGGATCCATATCCGATACGATGCTGATATAAGGAGGATTCGAATTCTTAACTATTATTTCTGAAAGATTAATGTCTCCAGCAAATGCAGCTCCGCCCACAAAAGATACATTTTCATGCATCTCTATTTCTGAAAGCAATACACAGCCAGCAAACACATATTCATTTAATCGATTTACATTTTCAGGTATTATCACTTTTTCGTTGAGATAAACGCAATTCATAAAACAACCTTGTCCAATACTTGTAAGTTCATTATCGAACACTATGTTGTTTATTCTTGTATTGCTAAAGGCAAAGTCTCCTAATGAGCGGACAGATTTAGGCAACAATAATTCTCCTCTGAATTTACAACCATCAAAAGCGTTCTTTTGAATTTCAAGAACACCTTCAGGAAGAATCAAAGAGCCTGAAAATGAAGCATTCTGAAATGAAGATTGATTTATGACCTGAATACCATTAGGAATTTCTAATGAACCAGAGAAATTTGTTGATGCGAACGCACCTGCACCAATATAATTTAAGGATTCAGGCAATTTCAATTCTCCTGTAAAATTATTACGGTTAAAGGCATAGTTACCAATAAACTCAAGATTTTCAGGTAACATTAATCCCCCTTCTAATTTATCAAAATTAAACGCACCATGCTCTATCTGCTTCAATGTAGAAGGTAATTCAAGATTACCCAAGAGATTAGGACAATAAGAAAATGCACCTTGTGAGCCGTTTGCTGAATCACCAACATAAAAACCTGCATCACTGAATGCTTCTCCAATCTTCTCTACACCTTCGGGAATGATCAAGTCACCCATCAATCCAGTTCTATGAAAAGCATCAGAACCTATTATCTTAAGCTTTTGAGGAAAAATGATTCTTTGAAGCGAAACTTTCTCATACATTGCTCGCGCAGGGATTACATCAATACGGTCTTCATAATAAACGCTAACATCCTTCAAGTTAAGAGACTTAAGTGAGTTCATTTCATCTCTCATAAAATAAAAATCACTCTCATTAATCTCGCCCGTCAGTTTTAGATTTGAAATTTCCTTAAAGTTAAATCCTCCTTGAATTAAGGATTCCTTAAGAGATCCTCGTTGAGGCACATTAATAGTTGTATACGAACGTATTACACCATCACGAAACTCCGCTTCATCCATCCATTGGATAATACCTTCGTCCGATAGAGAAAATTCATAGTTTCCATTCGATTTCTTGTCAACGGTAATCGTAAAAGTGTGCATTTTCCCACCTACAAATGAGACAGACTCCTGTTTAATCAAGTTATAGCCAATACCATCAACAGAAACTGATAACAAGGATGCTCCCGGTGCCACTGATTGAGGAAATACAATGGCTCGATAATCACCATTGTACTCCATTGGCACTATAGATTCTGGTGATGATGAACCACCAACCGTCACTGAACCGTCTCTAAGATTTACATACCCACTTAATACAGTAGAAGGAATAACAACATTTTTATCAACTGCGGACCATTCACCAGATCCAAAGCCAGATCCTTCTTGAAGAGTAATTTTTACTCCGGCAAGGATATGTTTTAGAGTAAGCTCAACCTTCCCATCATTCGGCATCTGTTTTTCTGCAACTCCCCACAAGAGGTCTGATGCTTCATAACCTCCGATTGATGAATCTTTAGTTATAGTCTCTTGATGTTGTCTCACACTAAAAGTCATCTTCTCCGGATCACTTACTCCTGACACATAAGGATAATAACCAATTATTTCTGCTGGAGTGTTTCCGTTTTTCCAATAAACATCCCTTACTCCAGACCAGCTATTGTCAGAGCCGTGAAAATCAAATCTAACATTTGCCGCATTTACATCATGGTCATTGATGTCCTGAGGAATCCCATCAATATAATCAAGCACGTACAAACCCATGTGATCCCCATCCTCAAAACCTGCATCAGAAGCCCTTGTTACGGAAGGGTATGAAGCAGAAAGAGTAATGGGCAATAAAAGGTCTCGGCTTTCTTCATATGCGATATTATCGCTACAACCAATACCAATAATGGCCGGTAGCGACAACAGGATGTATTTATTGATTTTTTGATATTTCATCTTTTACCTCCTTTCTTTCCAAACTTATAGTCTTTAATAAACACGGGAGGATTTCCATGAATAGAGGCAGACGCAGTGTAATCAACGCTCCTGCTTGTAGTGAAATCGCGACCCATATCTCGCTTGTCTTTGGCATAGAAATTATCCAAAGAGAATTGCTCACCGGCAAGTTTCATGATTCGTTGAACAATAAGTTGTCTGCTCCAAGAGGAATAATAAGGCACGTTATTATTCATACAAGAATTATATTCTGACCTATATACACCTCTTCCGTGGAAATATGCACCTTCATATACATCCACTATGTCTCCATACGAAGGATTAAAAATCAAATGAGTCCATGGCACCTCTTTATATTTACCATTAAGAGAAACATTTAGACCATATCCCCATCCCTGCTGTTCAAGAAGTTGAGGTACATGTTTACAGCATGGACAATCACATTTTTGTATGAAATCGTCATGATTGATGTATTCATCTGCAAGCCATCCTATACCATGGCCACCTGCCTCATGCTGCACAAGTCCTCTTGCATCCATAGGATAGCGAGACTCACTTTTTGTAACTAATGCACAAAAAGAATCATCTATCGTGTAGGTTATACCATCATAACCATTATAGTTAGCAAGCAGAATTACTCCAACTTTAGGATCAGGCTTCGAAACTATTGGAGGACATATTTCTGCACAATAATCAAGCGCATACCTCCAATCAGCGGAAATCCTCATACCGCATGTTTGAGGTATAACAGTATGAAATTTTGTATTTCGCCACTTATTCAACTCTTCCACACCGCTATTTTCCGATAGTGCGATGCCTGTATAGACATTAAAATATTCTTTATAAGAGGCATAAGGTTCAACTCCGAAGAAATATTCCATAGTTTGATTCATGTCCTTAATCAAAAGACCAGATGATATGTCAATAGCATCATAGCCATCACCTACTATAAATAAATCAATACCTTTTCCTTTTGTTGCTTTACATAGCTGAATATAACTGTCTTCTTCGTACTCATAATCATATTGGCCTACATTTATGGAAGTTGTATGTTCACTATTTCCTTTTAGTTTAAATACAACTTTACCACTTCGCATAGGAGACCCCTTTGCCATTGCATCGACTGTAAGAGTCAAAGTTGCTTTTTGGGAACCGCTAGTCTTATCAATGTGACACCATGTTGGACATTCAGACATTTCCCAATCTTCGTCAGAATTTAGTATAATCTCCTTCTTTCCTCCCTTATTTAAAACATTATATTTAGAAGGTCTTGCAACAAAATTTTTATATGCAGAAATCCTTTTAAATTCTCGCCAACCAGGTGCGTTGCGGTATGCGTCAACACTGCCATCTGGAACTTCAACAGTGAAATTATCTTTTTCTATTCCCATAAAAGAATTATCGGAGACAACTGGAGGCTCTTTTGCCTCACAATGAATATATTCGAGAGAAAAACACTCATAGAAGGCCCCATCTGAAATATGCTTTAACTTCTCTGGTAATTTCAATGCTTTAATACCTCGACACCCACTGAATGCATTGTTATCAATAACCTCAACATTTTGCGGAATAATCAAACTATCACTAAGATTTTGACAATTTTCAAATGAGTGTGCGTTTATGCGAGTAAGTCCATCAGGTAAAGAGATGGATGTGGCATTACAGGAATAAAAGGCATATTCCCCTATGTTTATCACATTAGCTGGTATAACAATTCCTCCTTTAACTTTAGATTCAAAGAAAGCATATGGACCAATTTCAATGGCTCCTTCAGGTAAAAGGACCTGAGATACATCTATCCCACCAAAACCATTTATTATTTTAAGATTTCTCGGTAATTCCATTATACCAGTAATTCCTGCAGTTCCATAGAAAACTCCTCCGCCACCAAAATCAGTCTCCTCTATTTCAGTAAGACTCTCTGGAAAATGTAACTCACCGGTAAAATTTCTGCATCCTGAAAATGCATTCTTTCCAATATATTTTAATGATTTAGGAAGTATGAGTTGACCAGTGAAATCACAAGCTCGAAAAGCNTCATAACCTNTATATTCCNATGTTGAAGNGAGNTCAAGNGTTCCCGTAAGATTNTTATGAGCAAGTATTTGGCCTCCACCAGGAANAGTAGNCGNAGCAGCCATTTCAAACTGATAATTTGTAAAGGCNTGGGNGCCTATATATTTAACACCTTCTGGTATTTTCAAAGAGCCTTCTATTATGGTTCCAGCAAAAGNCAGACTCTCAATTCTTTCAAGTATATCAGGAAGGACAAGGTGTTTGAGTGTGACACAGTTGGTCATAGCGACATAAGGAATACAGTCATTTTCGTCTCGCAATCCAACAATTCTCGTTTCTTTAAGATTTAGAGACTGAATCTTTCTCATATTATCACGTATGTAATAGAAATCATCCGAATTAAGAAATCCCTTTATCTTTAAATTAATCACATCTTTTGGATTAATATTAGATGCATCAAGAACTTCTTGTAATCTCTGGCCCTTATTTATTTCAACAACTTGGTAAGCCTTACATAATCCATCATGGCTTACTGGATCACTTTCCCAAACGGTTACAGCTTCACTAATCAGGTCAAAATTATATGTACCTTCCGGTGATTTCTTTGAAACTTCAAAAGTAAATTTATGAAGCTTACCTGATAGATAGGACATAGTCACATCTTTCTGGTAATTATAAGAATCTGAACCAATGTTTATAGTCACCAAGTTCGTAGCAGAATTCACATTCTGAGGCAAAACAACGGCACGGAATCCATTATCCGTAGGATTGGCAATGATTGCTTTTCCATCGAATGCTCCCTTTACATCAACATAACCAGCAGCTATGTCAAACAGACCTTCTCGTATAGTTCCATCTATCATGACAGACTTTTCCAGGCTACTCCATTCTCCATTGTCAAACCCATCGCCTTCTATAAGATTCACCTCAATACCGGCAAGAATATGATTAAACGTCAAGTTTATTACATTAGACGTTGGAGAAACATTTAATATACTAGCCCATAGAAGATCAGAACTTTCATATCCGGATAGGCTGGTAAAGGTTGCCTCAGTCGATTGGTTAAGCTTTACGCTAAAGGGAACAGCATTTACATCAGCCACTTGTCCAATGTAGGGATAGTATCCGTAAAAATCTGCAGGCGTGGTATTATCTTTGAAAAAAAGTGATACCGAACTATTCCAACTTATAGAATTCTCATCATATGAGAATGACTGGTTGTCAGCATGATTTCCATCAGATTTGAGTGAAGAAGGCATACCATTCTCAAAATCCACCATGTATACACCAATTCGATCCCCATCTGCAAATCCAGAGTCACTCGCCCTTGTCAGATTCAGCTGATCTATCGTAGCCCTAAAATTGACAGGATTCAGTCCATTACTCTCCAATGGCGTATACATACGGTCGTCGGAGCAACTGCCTACAACCACTCCTGCAATAGAGGTAATTAAAATAATATGTTTAGTTTTCATAATTATGGTAGCTCAATTTTATCATTGGCGATGAAATCTTCAAGAGAGTAGCTCAATCCGGCGCGTCGCATTATTGCTTTATATATCGCATAGCGTGAAATTGTATTATAATATGCAACATACGTACCCATTACACTTTGCGATTCTGAACGCCAAACACCGAAATGTTTGTATCCCCCTTCCCACATATCTACCAATGAACTGTATTTAGGATTGAAGATAAAAGCGCTCCAAGGGCAATCTTCCATTTTACCAGAAAGAGTAACATTCTCAAACATTCCTTTTTCTTTCATTTTGTAATATATTGAAAGGGAATTGCACACAGGACAAGTACATCCTTTAATATTCTCGTTGTGAGTAGTGTACTCCACTGCTAGACCTGCAAATGCAAGCCCACCAACGAAATGTTGGACAAGAGCTCTTTGATCATATGGATATAAATCTGTCGAACGCGAAATACAAGCTAAAGCACACCCATCATAATCAGCATTTGCGTCTCCTGCGAATGCCTCCATATTTGAAACTAAGATAATCAAGGCGTCCTTAATATTTGCGGAGTTTATAAAACCGGAGGTTTNCTTNNCATATTCTATTACTACNGGTGTATCCATATNTACNCNAAAAGTATTTAAACGATCAAGCTTTCGNTTNTGTAGAGTAGCCACTTNGTTANNAGGAGCCATAGCAATNGATGTGGAAACATTAAAATGATTACGATACGACTTATATGGCTCTATGGCAAAGAAATGCTCCATGGTCTCATTCATGCACTGGAGATAGTTTCCATTAACAATCTCCTCTGCACCAAAACCATCACCAACTATAAAAATATTTATAGGATTGCCTTGTGCAGAAGCATTTTGAAGAATAATCTGACTGTCTTCCTTTTCTTCATAATCATATTGAATGAAATCACATTCTGTAGTATAATTCTTACCTACCAGCTCAAACACGACAGTACCTTCTCTATTTCCTGCTCCCATCTCAAGAGGATCTACTGTAAACGTTATATCTTCCTTATAATCTGCTTCAGAAGGAGTAACGTGTACCCATGAAGGCGCACTCTTTACTCTCCATTTTCCTTCAGAATAAATAATAGTAGATCTGGATAACCCTTCATTCAAACATTTTTGTTCATGAATACCTACAGAAAGTTCTCTACATGGAGAGATAAACTGAAAGTTCTTCCACCCATCAGCATTTTTATATAATTCTAAAGATTCTTCAGGTACCTCAAGTCGGCAATGACTTGAATCAAAATTTCTAAAAGCATCCCCATTTATTTTGGGCGGTTGCGTAGCCTGACAAACTACATTCTGAAGACCTGGACAATCACCAAAAGCGTTATCACTAATTCTTGTGACGTTTTTACCAATACGAGCTTCCTTTAAATAAAAATTCTCCGCAAACGCACTCTCATCTATAATCTCAACATTATCACCAATATTTACTTTTTCTAATCTTGTAGCAGAAAAGGCGCGCTCAGATATTATATCGACATTTGACGGAATTGTCAATTCCCCTCTTAAATCACTTCCTTCAAATGCTCTTGCACTGATTATTTGCAGTGATTCAGGAAGTATAAGGTCATCCACAAAATGACAACCCCAAAAAGCACCCCAACCAATCTCTCTCAAATTTTTTGGAAGATTAAAGCCAGGTGCAAATGAAACATAATAAAACGCACTTTGTCCAATTTTTGTAATGCCATCATGCAAGGTAACCTTTGTGCCTCCTTTAATATTAACACTCCCGAAAGCCCAATCAGCTATTTCAGTTATTGTAGGTGGAATCACGATTTCCCCATCCACCTTATCGCCCAAAGTCAA
>WFLX010174033.1_pt1 | contig 10479 bp, 13 predicted proteins | sample 4967041 | NCBI WGS metagenome assembly WFLX01 (sample SAMN12857096, study PRJNA449069) | gut metagenome | isolation source: stool from male and female vole | host: Microtus ochrogaster | place: USA:Florida | collected 2017
ACGCTGGGAGAGGCGCAGCGTGTCCATACAAGAAATGTGACCGAATATAAAACGTACATGAGTGGGGGCAATATTCAGAATCAGATCACCGTTTATAATGGGTTGGTTGTCGGTGACGAGGTAGTTCTGTTAAGGCAGCAGGGCGGACAAAAATATATTGTGGCGGACAGGGTCGGATGATACCGGCGACAGCTTTCCTTAAACAGGATTTTATCATTGAGGAACAACCAACCCATACATATAAAATGGATCCTGCAAATAAGGAAATAAAAGGGTATACAGACGGAAGGGAAGCAGTAGAACAGGCAATCTATAAGATTTTATCCACAGAGAGATACCAACATGTCATGTATTCGTGGAATTACGGGGTTGAATTGCTTGATCTGTACGGCGAGCCGGTTTCTTATGTCTGCCCGGAATTAGAACGCAGAATTGCGGAAGCGCTTACGTGGGACAAACGGATTGAGGGCGTGGACAGTTTTGAATTTGATACATCAAAGAAGGGGGAGATCAGGGTGAATTGTATTGCACATACCATTTTTGGTGAGGTGACGGTTGAGAAAGGGGTGAAAATTTAATGTATGAGGGTATAACCTATGATGTCATCCTTGAACGGATGTTAAGCCGCGTGTCAGATAAATTTGACACGCGGGAAGGGTCAGTTATTTTTGACACCCATTCGCCGACCGCGATCGAATTGCAGATTTTATACATAGAACTTGATGCTATTTTACAAGAAGCATATGGCGATACCGCTTCAAGGGAGTTTTTGATCAGGCGCTGCAAGGAAAGGGGAATTACCCCCTATGAAGCAACACACGCTGTTTTGAAAGGNAAATTTNCCCCCGCAGACATTGATGTTACCGGACAGCGATTCAATATCGGTTCGGTGAATTATGTTGTAATCNAAAAGANTACGGACGGTGAATATCAGGTGCAATGTGAAACGCCGGGAGTGATCGGCAATCAGCAGCTGGGAACAATTATTCCGATTGAATACATCAACGGACTGGAAACTGCGGAACTTACGGAAGTCCTGATCCCCGGTGAGGAGGAGGAAGAAACGGAAGAGCTGCGGAAGCGCTACTTCGAATCTTTTAATGAGAAAGCGTTCGGTGGCAACATGCAGGACTATTTGGATAAGACAAACGCGATTCCGGGTNTCGGGGGTACGAAGGTTACAAGGGTTTGGAACAATGATCTTCGCCCGGCAGATATGATACCTTCTGCGAAAGTAAAAACGTGGTATGAAAACATAATCGGAACGCTGGATGAGGAAGTTGCCCTTTGGCTTTCTACCATTTATATGGCTGCGCTGGAAAAGAAAATGACGACCGGCGGGACGGTGCTTCTGACAATCTTAAACTCGGATTTTGAGACAGCATCCGACACACTGATTCGATCAGTTCAACAGGCCATTGATCCGGATGAAAACACGGGGGAGGGTTACGGGCTTGCGCCGATCGGTCATGTGGTGAACGTGAAAAGTGTGAAAGCATGCGATGTGACAGTGAAAACCAATATCGTTTTTGATGAGGGATATAGCTGGACAAATCGAAAAGGTCTGATCGAGGACGCTGTTTCTGAATACCTGCTGGAACTGCGGAAAGCGTGGGCGGATTCTACGCGCTTAGCGGTCCGTATCAGCCAAATCGAAACCCGCATTTTGGGTATCGAGGGAATTGTGGATATCGGCGGCACGGAGCTAAACGGAAGCGCTGAAAATTTGATCATGGAGAAAGATGAAATTCCTGTGTTTGGGGGTGTAAGCGCATGATCAGAGAGGTTGACCTTGTTTCGTACTTACCACAGTATTTACGGGATTATAAAGAGATGGATGCGACACTGGAAGCGGAAGACCCTGAATTTGTGTTGGTTTGGAGAGCCGCTGACCGGACATTGCAGAACGAGTTCATTGAGTCGGCTGACGAGTACGGGATTGCACGATTTGAAAAAATCATGAAAATCCTGCCCTCAACAGAAGATACCATTGAAAGCCGCCGTGCGAGGGTCAAGAGCAAATGGTTTGCTATGATCCCCTATACGCTGAAGATGCTGATCACAAAGCTGATCGCGTTGTGCGGGAATACAGATTTTACGATCATAAAAGAATATGAAAACTATCGTATTGAAATCATGACGCACCTTGGCTTGTTTGGCCAAGTGGAGGAGTTAGAGCGGATCATGAAAGACATGATGCCCTGCAATATGGTAGTAGTTTTAGAAAATCAGGTTATTTGCAGGTCGGTCGGGACTGCTCTTACGATGGGAAATGTGTGTTGTATAGAGCAGAATATGATCACAAACGACTTTAACGGGCAATTTCGTGTGAGCGGTACGGGTTCGGTCGGAGCCGGGACCGTTATATCTGAAACATTTGAGATGGAACAGAAAAATGAAGGAGGTAAAGCATAATGGCAGAATTTTCACAATTAGTCATCACAGACACAGGGCGGGCGCTGCTTGCAAAAATGATCGCAGGGAGCGGCAATATTCGTTTTACGAAAGTATCTACATCAAGTATGGCGTATGAGGAGGTGCAGCTTCAAGGACTGAGCGGTCTCTTTGATGTGAAGCAGACAAGTCTGATTTCCGGAGTGTCCCGCACAAGCGAGACCGCGATCGAAATCGAAGCGGCGTTTACGAATGCCGATCTGATGGAAGGGTATCATATGCGATCGTTAGGGCTGTATGCAGTTGACCCCGATGCAGAAGAAGAAATTCTCTATGCGGTTTCGACAGAACTTTCAGGCTGCTGCTACATGCCCGCTTATAATGGCGTGACGCTGTCTGGCATATTACTCACGTTAGTTACGACCGTTGGAAATGCAGAAAGCGTGTCGTTGGAAGTCACACCTGCGGGAATTGCAACATTAAAGGATGTGCAGACGGTACAGGCGGACATTCAGACGGTTAAGGCACAATTGGGTGAGCATACCGTAGAGTCAGACGTGCCTGAAAATGCCATATTTTCAAATATGATCGGAGCGACAGAGACAGCAGCAGGACAAGCCGGATATGTCCCTGTCCCCGTTGCGGGAGCGCAGGAGAAATATTTGCGCGGTGATGGGACATGGCAGCCTGCGATTGAGACATTAGCCGACGTTAGAACAAACACACAGAGCGGATACATAGTAGGAGCGCTTGCGCTCAAAGAAATGCTCGGAACGGCCTTGGAGCAGACATTGGCAGCAGGCGCAACGACGCTGACATTTACAAATGATGCGATCACGGACGACAGTATGATCGATGTTTATACCGATCCATACTGTAGCGGGTTGACTGCGGCGAGGCAGGACGGAAACACACTGACGCTGACGTTTGAAGCGCAAGAGGCTGATATGCAAGTGAAAGTGAAGGTGGGATGACGTTAATGCCCGTTCAACTATGAAAACGCATGCTATGAAATGCTACGGTCAAACTGTAGTGAAAGCGTGTCTATGGAAGTTAAATGAAGAAAGGAATCGTAAACATGTCATATTTTTTATGTAATACCCAAAAGGATGGGGAACAAATCTATAATAATGTTAAAGAAGTTGGATTTCCATACACAGTACAGGATGGTGTAAAAAAATGATACTTGTTGCTAATGCATCCGTGTTTGGTACCGCCGATGTACAAGGTGGCAATAGCAACAGGAGAGTTACCTCCACTACAACAATAACAAAAAATGGAATTCAAGTATGTAGTGCATCTGCATCGCATACAGTGCCACAGGGTACGTGTCATGAATCAACAACTACCGCTAAAATAGTTGATGTTGAAATTGGGGATGTTATAAGTACATCAAATGGAGTTAAATCAGAGACTGGTAGTGGCGCTGGATTTAGTAATAGTGGAGCAAAAGGTTCGTCGAAGGCATTCGTTTTATAGAAGATGAAGGGAGGAATAATCATGGCATTTATCAGATGTAATTTGAGTGGGGGGGGGTAAAATTACCCGACAGCATAACACTTAGTGGGAGTTCATCAGCAGTCTTGAATCCATCGGTAGTAAAAAAAACAGATACATTACCGACAATGTATGCGATTGGCAGTTGCACTATTCCAACATTTGGATATCACTATGCTAATGTAATTGGTGGAACCATTGATCAAAAGTCAGGAAATAATATTGATATTTCCGGTAAAAACAATTTTATATTCAGTATATCATCTGCTTATGTATCATCATGGAATATACATTGGGATAGCAATGGTGAGCATCCATATGGTAGCGTAGCTGCTCAATGGACTATTGTGTTACATAATTAAAAGAAATGCACGGTCAAAATGAAGGGAGGAATAATCATGGCATTTATAAGTTTTAATTTGAGGGGGGGGGGGGGTAAAATTTCCCGAAAAAATCACAATCAGTGGAACTATGAATATATACTGGGACTCGACTTCAAATTCGGGATCAGGTCTTAGCAGCACGAGCGTTAAAATCCCAACACTCGGCTACAAAAAAGCAGACGTTACCGCGGTAAACAGTACCGTAGGAGTCGGGGGAAATCGTGATATTAGTGGTGTTGACTCTATAACAATTTCGCAGCAAAACAATATTGTGAAATCTGATATCAAATATAATCCGAATGGGTTCTATTACACAAGTCACGATTCAAACTATACAGTCGTATTGCACAACTGAGTTGTTAAACGACGAAGGCCAACAGCTGTCAGCTTCCAAATGACGGTGGCGTTATATTGCACCGCCGCCGTCTGAACCTGTGCCGGAGCCGGGACTTTCGTATTTACATCCGGTCACTGAAAAAAAGAGAATGTGTTGGCGGTATATTACGGTATGCCGATTCCAACGGAATATCAGAGCTTACCTCAGAAAGAGATACTCACTTAAATGTCATAAGGGTCATCAAGCCGTCGATGCTGTTTGGTATTGGCGGCTTGATTTATGTCATGATCGGATTGATTTGGCGCGGTTATGGACATTGGACGATGTTTTCAGATGATTATCTGCGTTACTGGTTCTTTAACGAGGAAAGGCCACACTATATATCATTTTAAGAAAAAGAAAGGAAGGTGCTGAAATGAAAGGAGAAATCTGCACAACAATCGGGATTATGGGCGCGGTTATCGCTCATTTATTCGGAGGATGGGACGCAGCGCTGGTCACGCTGTTGATTGCTATGGCGATTGATTATGTTACCGGGCTGATCGTCGCAGGAGTGTTCCATCGTTCTGCAAAAACAGAAAATGGGGCATTGGAGAGCCTTGCCGGATGGAAAGGACTGTGCCGCAAGGGAGTCACGCTGCTCATTGTGCTCGTCGCATGCAGGCTCGATCTTGTGATGGGATCAAACTTTATTCGGGATGCCGTCGTGATTGCATTTATCGCTAACGAAACAATCTCTATTATCGAAAATGCGGGATTGATGGGAGTGCCGATTCCACAGGTGCTTGTCAGGGCAATCGAAGTATTAAAGGAACGAGCGGAGTAAGCAGAAGAGAGCATGGTGGAAATATCAGATTCCGATGATGAACCGGGATCCAGGGAGGATGATGGCGATGACAGAAAAACAGATATGGGATAAGCTGAAATCGTTTGGTTTGAATGACTTTGCAGCAGCCGGGATCATGGGAAATCTGTTCGCGGAAAGTGGGCTGAAAGCAGATAACCTTCAAAACAGCGGGAACAAAAAACTGAATCTGATGGACGTGCAGTATACGGCGGCCGTGGATAGCGGAGTATATCAGAACTTTGCGCATGACGGCATGGGATACGGGCTGGCACAATGGACATACTGGAGCCGCAAACAGGGGCTTTTTAATTATGCGAAGGCAGCAGGAACATCCATTGGGGATTCCGGCATGCAGCTGGATTATCTTTGGAGCGAGATACAGGGGTATCGGAGTGTGATAAGTGAATTAAACGATGCAGAAAGCGTACGGGAAGCATCAGATGCCATACTCATAGGCTACGAAAAGCCTGCGGATCAAAGCGAGGCAGTACAGAAAAAGCGCGCGCTGTATGGACAGGCATATTATGACAGATATGCAGGAAAAGGTCAGATAGCGGCAGGGCAGATAACAGAAGGAGGAAGCACAACGATGACAGAAGCAGAAGTAAGAGAAAAGATCGCAGCGGTCATGTGCGGGTGGATCGGGTTGAAAAGGGCGGATCAGAGCCATGCACCGATCATTGATACATACAACAGCCATACGCCTCTCTCGCGGGGATACAAAGTAACATATACGGATGATTATTGCGCGGCAACAGTGAGCGCAGCAGCGATCAAAGCGGGATACACGGACATCATGCCGGTAGAGTGCTCATGCAGCAAATTGATTGAGATTGCCAAGAAAATGGGTATTTGGCAGGAGGACGATGCATATGTGCCGAGTCCCGGCGATCTGATCTTGTATGACTGGCAGGACGGCGCAAACTTCGGTACAACAGACAATAAGGGAGCACCGGAGCATGTGGGTATGGTGGAAAAAATATATGGAACCACGATCACGATTATCGAAGGTAACATGTCTGGCGGCATCGTTGGGCGGCGGACTATTGTTGTCAACGGCAGATACATCCGTGGATACATCTGCCCGAAGTATGCCGCAAAAGCATCATCCACATCGACAAACACAGGCGCNGTATCGGGAGATGTCGCAGGANCGGTAAGCGCATCCGGAAACCATAAAGTTGGTGATATTGTGAAGTTCAATGGCAGCAAGCATTACACAAGCGCAAATTCCGCAAGCGGATCAACAGCACGTTCCGGATCAGCAAAGATCACAGCTGTTTCCGCCGGTGCAAAGCACCCTTATCATGTCGTGCACACTGATAAAACAAGCAATGTGTATGGCTGGGTAGATGCGGCGGATATATGAGCAATGCAGCATAAAGGACTCAGTCCTCACCCCTGTCTATCTGACCGGGGAAATGCGCTTCAATCTGTTCCTCAATGTGAAAAGCCTCGTCTAAAGAACGGTAAACAGTGAGCATTGCCAGAAACAGGATATACCAAANTCNCAATAACNGNATCAGAAATGCGGTCNAGGGCAAGAAAAGAAATGCGACGNGCCACCATATGACTTGGATTGCCGANGCCTTCAAAACCGGTCCAAGGTGCGTAATGATAAAAAGAATACAATTTTTTACCTGTATAAGTGGTTTTTGGTCAAATAGCACTACCTGAGGCCACCAGATTGTCAGAAGCATCTCCATGACGAGCGAAGAAAGAATAATAAGCGCCACGGTACCCCAAGAAAATGTACCTTCTCCCCACCAAAGAAGTCCCCCACTGAACACTACGCATCCTATAAACAGGCATTGAATGATGCCGGGGAGCAGGGAAGCGCGGAAATTCTGCCGCATAGATTTTTTGTAGCAGATCCACCAGTCACTCCGGTCGTCTCTGAGTCGGCGGAGAATGAGGTCATACATGCATGCCAGACCGGGGCCGACGAGAAGGCCGCCTGCCAGAGAAGAAACCAGCATGACAAGCAGGCTTTGGGACAATATGGCGTATCCCAGTCCTAAACCGAGGGGGATAAAGTAGAGAAGTGTGATGAATCCTACCAATATGAAATCTTTCCAGTCACGTTCTATAATCTGCCGATAACGGGCAAAACCGGTGTAACGTACACCGGGACGAATCTCTGTTTGAGGAAAAAAAAGTCCCATATCATATACGTCTCCTTTCTATGGAATTGATTATAACCCATTGCGCATACCTTGTAAATAGATCTACACACAATTTAGAATAAATACGAAACGTTTCACACATGAATATATGTTCAAAATATATAAATGCGAACAAACAACACTGTGAAAAATAAACAAATAATAAAATTATTGCAAACGATTTATAAATAATTATTGACAGTTTTAGCAACGGTGTGATACTGTTATTGACAAAATCAAAATAACGTTTCACGAAGTGCTCTCGGTGTGTACTTTGGAAAGGCGCACAGGATGGAAGAGCAGCAGTCAAACCAAACAATCCCGGTCGGTTATCAGGCTGTTTCCGGGCAGTTCATTATTATTTAAGGAAANGGGANTTTAGTATNANTGATTCGTCAACCNCGGTGGAAAAGGNGAAAAAGTCTCCGCCGCACAAACAAGCGCTGCAGGGGAAGCCTCTCAGCAAGCGTATCGCCGAATCATGGCAGCTCTATCTGCTGCTTTTGATTCCGATTATCATTACGATTGTTTATAAGTACGTTCCGATGTATGGTATACAGATCGCGTTTAGGGATTATAAGCCCAGACAGGGCTTCTTTGGAAGTGAATGGGTTGGTTTGCAATGGTTTGAGAGATTTTTTACCGCTCCGAACTTTAAGCGTATGATCATCAACACGGTGAAGCTGAGCGTGTATGGGCTTCTTTGGAGCTTTCCGGTGCCCATTATCCTGTCTTTGGCGATCAATCAGCTTAGGTTCAAGCGCTATAAGAGGGTTGTTCAGACAATTCTTTACGCGCCCCACTTTATTTCCATTATGGTCGTCTGCGGTATGATCCGCATTTTCCTGAGCCCTTACGGCGGTCTGGTCAATCTTCTGACCGGCGGGCAGGTGGATTATATGACGATACCGCAGGCGTTTCGTACCATCTATATCGCATCGGGTATTTGGCAGGATGCGGGGTGGGGAACCATCATTTATCTGGCAACGCTCTCTGCGGTTGACCCGGGGCTTTATGAGGCTGCAAAAATAGACGGTGCTTCGATGTTCCAACGGATCATACATATTGATCTTCCGGAACTGCTTCCCATGATCATTCTGCAGCTCATCATGAGTGCCAGCGGTATCATGAGCGTTGGGTTTGAGAAAGTGTTCCTACTCCAGACGGAGCTGAACAAAGCGACATCGGATGTCATTGCTGTCTATGTTTATCAACAGGGTATCGTCGATCATATGTACAGCTACTCGACGGCCATTGGTCTCTTTAACACGGTCATCAATATTATTTTGCTGATCATTGTCAATAAGATTGCCAAGAAAGCCGCCAATGTAAGCTTTGTGTAGGAGGTGTAATCGATATGAAACAAAAAATGAGACATGGTCTCTCCGACAGAGCCAGCGATATCGTGCTTGTGGCACTGACTGCAGTGATTCTGCTCATTATCGCCTATCCTCTTTATTATGTGGTTGTGGCCTCCATTTCCGATCCCTATGACGTGTATGCCGGAAAGACCTTCCTGCTTCCAAGTCAATTCACTCTCGAGGGATACAAGGCGGTTTTGGGCAATGATGAGCTTTTACGGGGCTTTGTAAATTCCGTAAAGTACACAGTGATCGGAACCCTTTATTCTGTGGTGACGATTTATATAACAGCCTATCCTTTAAGCTGCAAAGAGCTTCCGGGACGCAAAGCGTTCAGTATCTTTTTTATCATCACCATGTATTTTGGCGGCGGACTCATTCCTACATATTTGGTGGTGCGGGATACGGGACTTCTCAACAATATGTGGGCGCTGTTCCTTCCCGGCGGTGTAGCGATGGGGAATGTGATCATCGTCAGAAATTTCTTTGAAAATAATGTACCGAAGGAACTCATTGAAGCGGCGCAGATTGACGGTGCAAACCACATGACAGTATTTACGCGGGTGGTGGTTCCGCTGAGCCGTTCCATCATGGCCGTGATGGTGGTATTTTCCATGGTGGCATATTGGAATGACTGGTTTACTGCGTTGATCTATCTGAATGACACGCAGGCGCCGTTCCCTTTGGTGCTGCGTGGAATTTTGATCACAACCTCCGCCATGAGCAGTTTTACCAGCGGCGCCGGATACGCCGAGGCGAACCGGATAGCGGAGCTTGTAAAATTTGCTGCCATGATCATCGCGGCAGCGCCGATGCTCATTGTCTATCCTTTTGTGCAGAAATATTTTGAGCAGGGCTTTATGAGCGGTGCTGTCAAGGGATGAGAACAAAGAAGCAATATTTCGATCACAGGAATGATTCATTAATGAAAAAACTAAGATTTTTTAATCACGAGATTTGTGCTTACGCGCAAGCTCGCAGGTTAAGTGAGAAAGGAGCATGAAAATGAAAAATAAGTGGAAAAAAGTGCTGTGTCAAGGACTTGTGGTCTGCATGGCGGCTGCGTGCCTTTCAGGGTGCGGCAAGGGCGCTGATAAGCGGGGCGACGAGAATCAGACGGACTTTCTGATCGTGGGAGGTATGTCTCCTCTGAGCGCCGGCAATGACAGTAATCCTGTTCTTTTAGAAATGGCTGAGAAAGTAGGCGTTGACATCGAGTGGGATTTGATGAGCGATTCTCTCGGTGAAAAAGTGGGCGTTCTGATCGGCGGCGATCAGCTGCCGGATGCGTTCATTGCCGTGAACTTTAGCATGAATGATATCAATGAGTATGGTGAAGATGGTGTATTTATTGACTTGACGGAGTACATTACCCCTGAGATCATGCCAAACCTCAGTTCGATTTTGGAGAATAATCCAGAAATTACATCCGGTATAAACGTGGCTGACTGTAATATTTATGGACTGCCTGGAGCAGACATGCTTCGAAGCGGTG
>WFLX010011270.1_pt1 | contig 10477 bp, 7 predicted proteins | sample 4967041 | NCBI WGS metagenome assembly WFLX01 (sample SAMN12857096, study PRJNA449069) | gut metagenome | isolation source: stool from male and female vole | host: Microtus ochrogaster | place: USA:Florida | collected 2017
TAAGAAGCTGTCAGTAGAGGCGGGTGAGGGTGGTGGAGGGGTAGTAGTGGCGGAGGATTTCGGCGTAGGGGTAGCCGCGTTCACCCATTATGGCCGCCCCTATCTGGCATAGGCCGACGCCATGCCCCCATCCGGCGCCGGGGAGTATGAATTTTTTGGGAATATCACGGGAGAAACTCGCGCCCTGATTCGCGCTGTCATCACCGAAGATCTTCTCGACAACAAACGCCGAGCTGTAGAGGTGTGACTCGGAGAGGGCGCGGCGGATGGTTAGCTCTTTGCCGATGGTTATTTCCCCTTTTGTTCCAACTATTTTCAACTCTCGGACGCGGCCTGAGGAGCCTCTGACGAGTGGGATGAGGTCGATGATTGCGCCGAGGTCTTTGCCAAGCCTGTCGGCGATGAGGCGCGCAGCTTTGGATTGGGAAATCTCTTCGGTCCACCGGTAGAAGTCAGGGGTCTCGCGGTCGTAGCCGTTGAGCACCTGGGCAAGGACTCTCTTATCCGAGGTGTTGCAGAAAGCGGTCGGGGATGAGAGGATCCACTCGCGNNCGGTGGCTTCNTCNGTGAGGTCGGGGAAATCCGTCTCCATAGTGTCGTCGCGTCGCGCACGGNGGTAAGGGCGCGGGGAGTCGTCCCAGCAAGTCTCGAAGAGTTCCATGACACCTCCGCAACATTTTGAGAAACGGGTGTCGCAGATGGCACCCTCGAATGTCAATACTTCGCCGCGCGTATCGNCCACGGCACCGGCAGCAACATAGNAGGAGACGCGGCTCACTCCCTGNTAGCGCTGACAGNGGTCGTCGGCACNGACGTCGANATTGAGATGATCCTCGCGGTCGCGGTAGGTAATGAGTGAGGGACCGGGGCTAAGGGCGCGAGTCATGGCTGCGGCACCGTCGGGAGGGAGCGGCGCAGAGGAGCGATCAATCATTGAAAGCACCCATCCGCGGGAGATCACGGCATGTGCACGCAGGAGGTTTAGCGACGATGTGGCGCTCATCTCGCTTGAAATAACGCTCACGAGATAGTCCTCCACATCAAGGATATTTATCGCCGTAACCTTACCATCTTCCACGATAAGCCTCAGAGCGCCGCGAAACCGCTGATTCTCTTTGCGCTGCCAGTGGAAATCGACCCCTATGGTTACCCCTTCGATCTCAAAAGAGTCGCCGGCGTAGGAGGTTGGAGTGAGGTCTATAGAGGTAAATATGGCGTCATCAAAAAATAGAGCCATTCCCGAGTCGCTGACGGTCACCACTTTGTCGCCTGAGATAAGGGTGCCGTCAGGGAGTGTGAAAAGTCCTGTGAGTGTGAAATGGATAGAGGGGGCAGAGAGGATGCCGACTCTGACCTGGGGGGAGGAATGGGTCATAATTCGTTTAGGATTTGTTGGAAAGAATGAGGTGGGAGCGCAACCTGGCTGTAGATGTCGAGGAGCGTTGGGAGATCAAGGCGGGCGAAATCCTCCTTGCGCGAGCACACGAAGATGCCGAGCATTTCGATGGTGGCGGGGCTGATGAGAAGAGATCCCGGGGAGGTGCCGTAGCAGTCAGGGCGGTGGGCTTTGCGGGGGAAGATGAAGGCGCGGAGGCTGTTACCGACGGGGATCATCGCTATGTTGAGCATCGGCTCCGGAGAGGCTGCCGGAAGGGAGGCGATGAGGCTCTCGCAGGCCGCTGCAAGTGACTCAGCCGAAGCGGATTGAACCAGGAAAAATGGGAATGGAAAATTCGGTGGCTCAGCTGCAAATAACTCTGAGTCACCCATTGATGCGATAGGACGGAAGACTGAGAGTGGGAGGTGGAGGTTGGAAGCCGCCGAGGCATCGAATGCCTGAAAATGGAAATGATCCGGGGCAGAGGCTCCGCATCGCGGACCGTTGTAGAATACGCATTTATCCTCAAGGAGGAGGGCGAGAGCAGCCATGTCGGCGAGACGTCCGGCCATAAGCTGGGGCGAATGGGAGCGGAGGGGGATGGTGAGATGCCCGGGGGCTATGGGGTAGGGATTGACGAGAATTTCATAGTCGCGCCAGTTNACAGNCCGCTGCACATCCGGCCGGTTGGCCTCGCAAAGGAAGCAGGGACGNGCGGCAATGGATGCNGAGTCAATTTTTGCCGAGAGGGAGGTGGNCCGGTGGTTGAGACAGAGCGCAGAGATGGTCCACTCCCCTAAAGAGCCGATTGATAGGGGGAACGTGCCCTCGAGGCGAGAGCAGTTGGCCGCGAAGAGGGGCCACTCGAGCAGCTGGTCTTTGAAAAGTGACTTGACCGACTCCCGAAGTCCNGATTCCTGCGATAGATTGGAGAGCGANGGCATTGTTTTGTCAGTTGTTAAAGATNGGGGTGATTTTTTCCGAATCGGGCAAAAAGTTCGATGGTGCGGATATGGTCTTTATAGAGATTGTTGGCGTTGATGCGCTCCGGGGAGAGGGCGTGGTCAGAATTTCCCTCCCACCGGCGGCAATTGTAGAGCGACTCGAAGATACGGCCGATTCGGTGGCTGCGACTCACGGCCAGCCCCATGGCATAGTCCTCGCCATAGCTCGTGTCAGGGAAACCGATCTCGCGGGCCACAGGGGTGAAGAATGCTCGTGGAGCCCCCAGCCCATTGATGCGCAGGGCATTGTTGGGACCATTGGTGTCGGTCCACTCGGCATGGTCGATAAGACCGGGAGGGATCATCTTGCCGGAGAAATCGGTGAGCGTATAGGAGCCAATCACCATGGCACACCCCTCGGCGCGGAATTTCTCGACAATGAGGCTCAGGGCGTCGGGGCGACTGTAGATATCGTCGCTGTCAAGCTGCACCGCAAATCGCCCGCAGTGGGGGGAGTTGAGGGCGAGATTCCAGCAGCCACCAATGCCCGGGGCGATGCCGTCGGCCGGAGTGGGGTTTATGATATGTAGCCGCTGATCTGTGGCGGCAATAGAAGCGAGTATTTCAGAGGTGCCATCGTCGCTGCCATTGTCAACGACTATTACATTCATCGGCGCGTCGATCTGTTGAGAGAGGGCGCTCCTTACGGCATCGGCAATGGTGGAACGGCGATTTTTTACAGGGATCACCACCGAGACTTCGACCGGGAAAGTGCCCTGCGAGAGGTCGAGAGGCGGGTAGGAAGTGGTGTCGACGAGGGCGCCGAGGGCACGGAGGTGGGCTGTGGCAGCCTGCTCCATCTCAATCTGCGAAGAGCGGTTGCGGGGGTCAACGTAGGAAAACTGTGCCTCGCCTGCGCCTTCAGAGATTGAAAGCCGGGGGGCTGTGGCGGTATAGAGCGGCTCCGGGAGATGAAGTATCTCACCTTTCCGCGAAAGACGAAGGCGGAGATCATACCACCCGGCGGCTTCATAATCATCGGTGGTTTCCTCTAAGACTTCCCTCAGGAGCGCTGTGTCTACGGCCACGCAATGGCCGAAATCGAAATCATCGCGAATGGCTCCCTTCAGGCAGTCGATGAGGGAGTGGCGCTCCGAAGGAGCAGTTGTGAAGAAGTCGGAGTAGGCTATAGCGGCACCTGACTCAGTGACAGCTCTCTGCAATCTCTTGAGCCCGTCAGGCCGGAATGTGATATGGAAGTTGGAGAGGGGGATGATAGTGACCGGGCCGGTGGCTTGCTCGGCTGCGAGACGCATGGCGCGGGTGGAGAGGAGCGAAAATGGGGCGTGATTTTCCATTGAGGGGTGGCGGGATAGGATATTTTGGGTTTTATTTGATAATTTGTCGGGGGTAGGGGAGAGGGAATCATCGCGAGGTGGGTCGCGAGGCGAAAAAGTCAAGTATCTGCCTCATGAGTTTGCTGCGCGAGGCTTCGGAGGTGATGGTCTCGAAGGGGAAGCCGAGAGTGAGGGCGCGGTGGGTGGCAGGGGAGAATGCCACGGCTGCGATGTAGTCGCTGTCGGTATAGCGCATCACTGCGGCTGCCGAGGAATCGGCGAGGGTGAAGGATTCAGGCGCCTCCACAGCATATATCTCAGAGTTGAGATCGCGGCAGAATTTAAAAGTTAACCCGGGGGAGAATTGCCCGAAGCGTGACTTCACCTCACTGACTTCGCCGGTGAGACTTGCGAGGGATAGGCCGGGGGCAAGTCCGAGGGTGGTGCGGGCAAAATTGCGGTCGGCTTCGCGGGTTTCACCATCGCTGAAGGGATTGTCGAAGAGGTCGGAGCCGATATAGCTTCCGGAGATGAAGAGTGCTCCCCCCCGGAGACAGAAATTTTCGAGATGTGTGCGCAGATCGGGGGTGAAGGGCTTGAAGCGGCGCCCATCGCATCTCCCGGTCGATATCTCTTTCTGCTTGCCGAGGATAAGGTCGACCACGGGAGTCTCGGGCATTGAGGTGATGAAAGCGTCGATGCCGGAGGAGATGAAGGGGTGACCGGCCTCGCGGATGGCTTTGCCATGGAGATAGACGAAGTCGAAGCTGTTGCCTGCTATGGTTCGGGTCTCGTAGAGAGCGTGGCTTGCGCCATGGCCGGGCGTATCGTCGGAGGTCCACTCTACGAAGGGGCGAAACTCGGTCTGCTGACCTGTGAAATGGATATCTGAGATGTAGGGGACGCCGAAATCCTCGTTGAAGTCAAACCCCACGCGGCCGGTAGCATAGACTTCGGCGGGCCCTGAGAGGCGGGTGAAGGAGTTGACAATGTTGACCTGAGGTTTGCCTCCGGTGAGGTGGCAGAGGGCGAGGGTCTCCGAAGGGAAACTGAGACCGCCATCATTGGCCGCCACTACCCTATAACTATAGATGCGCGAGTCTGTCACCTTGACCTCAAGGCGAGGAGCATCTGTGACGGCAAGTTCAGTGAAGGCTCCGTCGTCGACACGCTCATATACTATATAATAGGTGGGGGTTGCGGTAGGCTCGAGGGGGTCGTCTGTCCCCTTCCACGACAGGAGGTATTGCCCGTCAGCTCCTGAGATGGAGAAGTTATCCACAGGGAGAGGCTGCACCACATAGGGCCTGCCATCCTTTTCGCAGAGATATTTCAGCATACCTTTATAGATAGCGCGACTTGCATTGAAGCGAAATCCCGGGTCGAGCCCCAGGCGCATATCGGCATAGTTCTGGTGGCTGAGGAGCTCAACCAGCAGGGCGGGGACTTGAGGTTCCATGGCTTCGTGGTAGGCTTTGTCGCGGAGCTTCCGGCGCGACCATGACGGGTCGTAGAGAAGGCGGATGTCTCTGACAATCTGGTCGGTGACCAGTGTGGCATATCGCTCGGAGGTGGAGCGCGATTCGCCCGAACCGAGAGGAGCCCCCTTGGTGTAGATGATAGGCATAGTGCCTATGGTGGAGGTAGGATCNGATGTGGTGCCGGCATCGGTGTGGAGTGCAANNGAGAGGTCGNTNGGTATGCCGAGTCCCTTCACTCCCGGGNGCNGCGANGAGCCGCCGGCGAGGTAGTTGACCCAGAGGCCACGGCTTTTGTAATCGTCCTCGTAGTCGCTGCTGCCCTCCGTGATAGAATAGACACTGCGGGGCATACCGGCCCACTGGAGCCAATAGCGTGCGCCCTCGGTGAAGCGGGGGTAGCCGCTGACTTTCGCGCCCAAGGTGGATGTGCCGCGCTCCACATTCCCCATTCCGCCGCCGATTTTCACTGCATCGGCGGTGACTACAGTGCCTTTCGAGTCTGAGATGTTGAGCAATTCTACGGTAGGGGTATCACTCTTGCCGGCTGCGAAGGGGAATGTCCCGAGGTAGACCCATGTGGAGCCGCCGATGCGCTGATTGACTTCAAATTCCTCGCTTCCGGCCAGGGAGTTGACTATGTAGTGCGCATCGGGAGCGCTTTCAGGCAGAGAGGCGTAGCTGACATAGAGGGCATAGTTGCCTCCTGCGGGGAAGTCGGCATACCAGAGGGCTGATGAGGCCCGCGCCGGGTCTGTGACGGTGGCGACTTTGCGGAGAGTGCCGTTACGGAATGGGTTTTCGGTGCCTTTGAGAGTTGGGGAAGTCATGGCAAAACCGGTCACCCCCGGCAGGTAGCTCCATTTCTCTTTCCCTGCCTTTTCTTTATAGCCCTTCTGAGCTGCGCCTCCATCCATGTCGATAATCACCTCGGTGGTGGAGAGGTCGCGCTCGCGAGGAGAAAGGATGTAGGCTCCGGAATTTTCGAGCATGGGGATGAGGAAAGGAAGCACGTAGGATTGAGTGTAGAGATCCTCTACTGTGCCCAACAGACGTGCGCGCTGCCACCGCCAGCGATCCTCCCTGAGGTCGAAATATCGGCCGTGGCTCTGCCAGAGGGCAATGTTTTTGCCGGAGAGCCCCGCTTTAAACTCCGGAGCATCGAGGCGTCTCACGAAGGGCTCGCGCGGGGGGCGGGGTGAGTGGGTAGAGGAGCCCTTCGCCACTTTGGTGGTTTTGGGCTTCTTAGTTTTTTTGCTTTTCTGACTCTTGGGGGCTGCCCCTGCCGCGAGGGTGGCAATGAGCATTATGACGAGAAGTATCTTTTTCATCGGTGGTGCATGGAGGCTTTGAGGGTTCTCTCCTCTTTGGGTTTTATGCAGGTGACGGGATGTGATGCAGGCATTTTTTAATGGCCTACGGTTTCCTCTTGAGAGGCATAGCCGCTTGTTGGCGCGGNATGGTTTTGCAAAGATAATATTTTCAGGAGATTTTCAGGGACTCTTACTGTAAAAGATTTTCACCCAAAGTCATCATTTTTGAGCAACAAAGAGTGAGGCGCAGGTTGATGTGCGGCGAACCTCCGGGGTTGACCGGATGTTATAATCTTAAAGAATAATTATTATGAAAAATAGCTTTGGTTTCCACGGTGGAAATCGGAGCAAAAAACGCAATTGTTTATGAGAGGAATCAGCAGAAGGATTTTGAGCGCGGTGCTATTGGCAGTCTCGCTCGGATGGGCCTCGGAGGCTCGGGCTCAGTATTTTGAAATAGCAAATCAGTTGCCGGGACTCATTTCTCCGGCGCTTTCAGGCTCCTTTAAGTATAAGGGTTACCTTGAATTGTCGGGGACAGCCGGTTTTGGCGATAATAGGGTGAATATACTTGGCGTGAGCACATCGCAGGGATTCCGCTATGCCTCATGGTTTTTCATGGGCGCGGGTCTGGGAGTTGATGTGGCGATGAACAATACCGATATCCCCACACCGGCGACCGATCGCCCTTCGTTCTGGCAACATTCGTCGTCAAAAACCAAGGTGATGATCCCGGTGTTCACTGATTTTCGCTTCAATTTCGGAAATATGAGCGGTGTGTCGATGTATGCCGACCTCAAAATCGGTGCCATGTGGCTCATCGGCAACAGCTATCTGCGGCTGCAGCATGGATGCATGACAGGCGATGCTCAGTTCTACCTCAAGCCGTCGGTAGGCGTGAGGATCCCCATGGGAGCTGACGACTCGCGGCATGCCGTAAACGTAGGTATCACCTATCAGCTTCTGACCTCAAGCAATAACTATAATTATTGGCAGGACAACACTCTTACGCTCAACGGATTGGGCTTGAGCATAGCCTACGAGTGGTGATCCGGTGTCAGGAGCCGCTCTCCTGATGGCTTCTCAGCTATGGATGTTGAGAGTGAATGAAGCGCCTGATGCTGTAGGTGTGTCGAGCACCAGCGAACCGTTGATAGCAGCGGCGCGACCGGCGCTGATGGGGAGTCCCAGACCGGTGCCTTCAGCGAGATCCTGAGGATTGGCGAAGGCTATGAAAAGATTGTCGCGAAGTTCTTCGGCTACACCTGAGCCGGAGTCGGTGACGATAAACTGATGACTCTTGGCGCCGCGCTTCTTGTAGGCGAGAGTGATCTTGCCCCCTGCCGGGGTGGCTTTTGCAGCGTTTGTCAGAAGGTCGATAAGGATTTTTTCGACCTCCGGGCCATTGATGCGGGCTATGCCGCGCGCACCTGTTATTGTGAGCGATACCTCAGGTTTGAGCAGCGGGCGTATCTGAGAGGCGATATTCTCGCAGAAGGATTCGAGATTCACGTCGGATGCCTCCGATGCTTCGGCCTCCGAAGCATTTTCCACGTCGGCGAGCTCGCCGATGCGCTCCACGAATCGGCGCAGACTCTTGACGGTGGGGTTGGAGCTGTCGAGCCGGTCGAGCGCCGGGTCGATGCGCGACGACATGTTGTGGAGGATGGCATTTTTAGCCTCATTTCTGGCCAGGGCATCGTCGAGACGTCGACGCAGACGTTTGTTGACCACCATGATGCGTAGGTAGAGCAGCCCGAGGATCACGGCCACACCCACTGCCACTGCAAAGAGTATGGCGAAGGTCACGATCCAGCCCGTGCGTGCGGCTATGGTGCTATCTTTCTCCGAGATTGTGGTCAATGCATCAGTGTATTGGCGGCGGGCTTTCGCCAGTTCAGTGTCGGCATTGGCGGTCTCGATTGAGTCTGTCCATTTGATGTAGCTTTCGTAGGTATAGCCGAGCACCGGAGCGGCATTGTCGGCTATAGCCTTGTCAATGATGCGGCGATAGAGAGTGTCTGTAGCGGCATCAGAGTTTGATTTGCCGAGCATCGCCATGAGGCGCTCCATGCAGCGGGTGCCTTTTTCAGTGTTGCCGGTAGCGAAATATTGGCGCGCCTCATTGAAGAGCATGTCGGCGGTGATATCAGTTTTCCCTGCCTTACGTGCAAAGTTACCCATGCGGCCGAGTATGCGTTCGGCGGCGGGATTGTTGCCCATGCGGCGGTAGAGCTTGAAGCGTGCGCGTTCGAGCAGATATCTCACCTCGGGGAGAGAGTCGGGGGCCACTCCCTTGCCTGCCAAAGCCTTGTTGACATTGTTGAGGAAGTTGAATGCGCCTTCATAGTTCTGTCCCTGTGCATAGAGAGCTGAGGCGTCGGCGGCCGAGTTGGCTGCTTGCAGATATTGGTGTGCCTCTATCTGAGAGTAGTAGTTGGCGAGCTTGCGGCTTAGGTCGGTCGCTGCGGAGACATTCTGGGCGAGCAGTGCAAACGAAAGGGCTGTCAATAATGATAGAAATCGGCGCATGGCAGTAGTGATCGTGGTGAATTTTTTTATTGTTGAAGAGAAACAATCGCAAAGATATATAAAAATTTGATACAACATCCTCGCAGCGCCCCCAAAGTTGAAAAAAGTAAGTAGAAGTAGGTTCAAAGTGGATTTCTCCAAAATCCCTCCGCTACATGCGTCGGCGGCATTAACATGTATTATGGGGGAGGCTTTGAGTGAAAGTTATCAACATTTTCGATTGATTTGGCTGGGCATGAGGTGGATTTTTGTGGTAAAATGGCTTACTTTGCACCCGTCAAACAGGGGAGCGATTTTTTCTCCCCGATATCTTTAGATTACTATGGGTAAAATTATAGCTATAGCCAACCAGAAAGGTGGCGTGGGCAAGACTACCACAACAATCAATCTTGCCGCCTCGCTTGCTGCCGAGGGCAAGAAGACTCTCATTATCGATGCCGACCCGCAGGCCAACGCTACTTCCGGCTACGGGATTGACCCCAAGTCGATGGCCTCGTCGATCTATGAGTGTCTGGTCGATGAATATCCTATGGCGGGGTCGCAGGTGCCCACCTGTTGCGAAGGGCTCGACCTTATAGGCTCGCGCATCGATCTGGCGGGTGCGGAGATTGAGCTTATCAATAAGCCTTCGCGCGAAAATGTGCTCAAAAATGCTGTGGCTTCAGTCAAAAACGACTACGATTATATCCTCATCGACTGCTCCCCATCGCTCGGACTGATCACTGTCAATGCTCTCACCGCAGCCGATTCGGTGATTATCCCCGTCCAGGCAGAATATTTTGCCCTCGAGGGTATCACTAAGCTGCTCAATACCATCCGCATTATCAAGTCGAAGCTCAATCCTGAACTTGAGATCGAGGGTTTCCTCCTGACAATGTATGATGCCCGTCTGCGCCTTGCCAACCAGATCTATGAGGAACTCAAGGGCCATTTCGGCGATATGGTGTTTGACACGGTGATCCCGCGCAACATACGTCTGAGCGAGGCTCCCAGCCATGGACTCCCGGCACTCATCTACGACCCTGTGTCGCGCGGCGCTACCTCGCATGTGGCTTTGGCCAAAGAGCTGATTGCCCGCAACCCTTCTAACTGACACCGGAGATTAAGGTTTACACCTTTATTATAAGTAGACTTAAACTCACCTCCCAAGATTTCATCCACCCTCCAACACTATTGCCATGACACCAAAACGCCCGGCACTCGGCCGCGGATTAGATACGCTCATTTCGATGGACGACACCCCAGCCCGCGGTACTACTGCCATCAACGATATTGAAATCTCACGCATCTCTCCAAATCCCGATCAGCCCCGTCGACTTTTCGACGAGGAGTCGCTCGAGGAACTTTCCCGCTCTATACGCGAACTCGGCATCATTCAGCCCCTCTCGCTCCGCAAGACCGGGCCTGACTCCTATCAGATCATAGCCGGAGAGCGCCGCTATCGCGCTGCCATGAAGGCAGGCCTCACTACGGTGCCCGCTTATATCCGCACCGC
>WFLX010371563.1_pt1 | contig 10473 bp, 5 predicted proteins | sample 4967041 | NCBI WGS metagenome assembly WFLX01 (sample SAMN12857096, study PRJNA449069) | gut metagenome | isolation source: stool from male and female vole | host: Microtus ochrogaster | place: USA:Florida | collected 2017
GCGTTCCTTCGTCTACTTCCATACCATTCGTCTTTTTGGAGGTGTTGCGTTTCATACGGAACCTCTCGAAATCCGCGATATCAATTCGGAGGATGTGCTTTATCCTACTCGATATGACCGCGACAAGATATATGACNTCATCANCGATGANNNNGTGGAAACTATANAAGATCTNCCTNGGCANANCGNNGCTGGATATANANAGCGTCTCACCCGCAACAGTGCTTGTGGACTTCTTGCACGTATCTGTCTGCACGCCGGAGGCTGGTCTCTTCGCTGGAATCTTGAGACCAACGACCCTGCTTCCCTTCACATGGGACGCCGTCCGGATGAAGCCCGCATTCGTGAGATCTACAAGATTGCTGATGATGCCCTTAATTCTGTAATCACAAAGGGTGAGAACTCACTGATTCAGTCAGACAACACTATGTCTGGTTTCCAGAAGGTCTTCTACAACTTCTGCCAGCGCAATTTTGGGGAGGTTTCTTCTGAGATGATGTGGAGCATTGCTCGTCTTGGCCCGAATGTGGGTAATACTACTCTTGGTGTCTATGTCGGTCAGCCCGGTGGTAGTACGTATGCTATCTATGGTGCCCGTCGTACGCTTCAGGCAAAGCTCCCGACCTATTATCTATCATTTGATCCCAATGATACGCGACGCGACGTCACTTGCTGTAACTATAATCCTCGCTCCTTAGGGGCTACAACTGATGCCGAGGTGGCAAATGCTGGTATCACATTCTCCTCTGTAGGTGGAGGTAAGTATCGTATCCAATGGCAGGTGGAGCCTAATGCTGCTGCTAAGCGTAATGTTAATATTCCTCTGATGCGATATTCCGATGTGCTCCTTATGTATGCGGAAACTCAGAATTATCTTAACAACGGTCCGACAGCCGCTGCTCGCGATGCTCTCAAGCAAGTCCGCGAACGTGCAGGTATAGGCTCAATGGCAATTCCTGCTGGATATGATGATTTCCAGGATGCGATTCTTCAAGAGCGCAAGTGGGAACTTTCCGATGAATTCGTGCTTCGTACCGACCTTGTGCGTATGAATCTCCTCGACCGTGAGGTGAAAAAGGCACAGCAGGACTTGAAAGACCTTTCAAAGCGCGAAGGTCAATATGCCAACACATCAGTCTATCGTCTTTATAAGTTTACCAAAGACGAGAACAAGTATGGGACAACTTTCCTTACTCTCGATTATATTGACCTCACCGACCCCGATGAAATAGCTGTTGTCAATATCAAGACTATCCCTACAACAGGTGCTAATCGCGATGCATTGAATGAAAAACTGAAGCAGATAGCAGCTGCTCATGGTAAGGATGCCACTGCATCCTGGTATGTCACAAACATGTTCTTGGCGTGGGATAACGCATATAACAAGAATGGTCGCATAGCTGGAGGATTCAAGATGGGCAATGACAACAACCAGATTCTTTTTGGCAATACTATCGCCCAGAAACCTACAGGATTTGCTGAAAATAAGGATAAGTATCCCGACTGGATTGACGGCCCCTTTGGTCTANATTTTGGCTATGAACACAATAANTCAGAATTNAGNCCGTTNGCTAATCAAGCGGCAGGCCATCCATTGGTAGATAACCCNCGTTTGACTCAGCTCCCCGGTTACCCCGGATATNGTGGCATTACTGAATAATCCTATATAAAACCTAACCTTCGGCAGAAGCACTCTTCTGCCGAAGGAAACAATAATCAATAGATCTATAACCAACATTAATTAACCATTAGATTTTATGAAAAAATCTTTACTTTTCGCTGCTGCAATCGCATGTGCATGTGCAGCAAACGCTGAGGTTTTCAACTATGGCTTCGGCCNAGANTATGCTAANTTCCCCTTCCTGGGTGAGNTTNCCACTGAGGGTAGCGATTACTATTCCCCAGGCAACTATGACCTTATCGACAAATACGGCATTGCTATGCCTAACGCAATGGCCGTCAAGGTGCTTAACACTCCTGAAGGAGAAGATAAGGGTGTAGTGGATCGTGGAGTTGGAATCTCCATGCTTGATGGTATGGTCTATAAGCTGACTCCGGATGCATATGTAGGAAATGATGAGATAGAATTGGAAGAAATGCCACAGGAGAACTACAACTATCCGTTCCTTACATGGGGAGAGAAAGGCATGACTCGCACTATCTTCATGCCAGGTTGGGGCTCTGAAGAGGCTTGGGAAGACAAGGACTACAACGCTGCAACTGAAGCAGACTGGGTGGCTTGCAAGAATGGCGTGCAGTTTACCCGCCTCGGTACTCAGGGTATCGTTTCTCGCGGCGACACTTACTTTCAGTATCCTGCAGTTACTGGTAATGTTACCGTGACTGTTTGGGCTAGTACTAATACGGGGGGAACTGCAAATCCCGACAATATTCTCGAAGTGGCTGTGACTCCAGTTATCGATGGAGAAGCTGGTGAGACTATCATCCTTTCNAAGGAAAATCCTGTGACTANNCGCTACTATAAGTTAGACCCCATCNCAATNGATTGCACCGGCNAGANCGTANNGTTCCGCGTGGGNGCCAATAACTCCCAGCTCAACCTCATGTATGTCCGCATCGAAGGCGAACCTGGTGTCAACAGCGTAGATGGCGTAACAGTTGAGGCTGCAAACTCTGCTGCTTACAACCTCCTTGGCGTTCAGGTCGACGAGAACTACAAGGGTCTCGTTATCAAGAACGGCAAGAAGTACGTTCAGAAATAATTGACCACATACTCTTATAGACGCGATATATCCTCTTTCCCTGAGTAAGGGGTGGGCGATATATCGCGCTTTTCGTTTTAAAAGTTTCCATAATTAAATTAACCTATCATGATTTTTTCTAAGAGACTCGCGTTGGGCTTCTGCTCTCTCGCTCTTGCAGCGGGAGTCTCAGCTGCCGACACTTCCCTTCTCGCCTTCCCAGGCGCGGAAGGTTTCGGCCGCTTTACGCAAGGCGCACGCTCTGTGGCTAAGCCTGAGGTGTATCATGTGACCAACCTCAACGACAGTGGCACCGGTTCGTTCCGCGACGCAGTCAGCAAGTCAGGCCGTATCATCATTTTTGATGTGGCAGNCACCATCAACANCAAANGTCNTCTTGTAATAAAGNGCAACAACACCATCCTCGGCCAGACGGCTCCTGGTGAGGGCGTGCAGATCTATGGCGACCGTGTGTCATTCTCCGGAGCCAACAATCTTATCGTGCGCTATATCCGCTTCCGTATGGGCGACAGCGGCACGAGCGGCGCTGACGCATGCGGTGTGGCCAACGGCACAGATATGATTTTCGACCATCTGTCTGTGCTCTGGGGTAAGGATGAGAATTTCTCCGTAAGCTGGGATAATAAAAATAACCGCCCGGCCAATATCACAATCCAGAATTCTATCATAGGTCAGGGTCTTCAGTCGCACTCTTGCGGTGGCCTTATCCAGACTATCGGCGGCGTGACTCTATATCGTAATCTATATATTGAGAACAAGACCCGCAACCCGAAGGTCAAGGGTCTCAACCAGTATGTCAATAACGTTGTCTACAACTGGGGCAACGGCGGTTGCTACATCATGAGTGACTCGGAAGGTGACTCCTGGGCCGACATTGAAAACAATTATTTCGTACGAGGACCTTGGAACAGTGCTACCGACCCGTTTGTACGCGGCATCAAGAGTTTCCGCTATTATGGCGCCGGCAACTACTACGACGAAAACAAGGATGGTATTCTCAATGGCCATGAGATGACCGTCGACGAGATGAAGGGTGCTCAGGATGGCACCGCTCCATATTCCACTTGGTTCAGCTCGCTTGATGCTCTCAATGCCGACATCGAAAGCTACAACACTACTGCTTCAGAGAAGATTCAACTTATTCCGGAAATCTCTAATAAGATGACTGCTGCTGAGGCGCTCGAATGGATCACTAAGAATGTAGGCCCAAGTCTTCCAGCTTATGATGAGGTTGACCAATATCTGATTGATGAACTTCTGACCTATGGCACCGGTGGCACCAAGAACGGTATCTCCAGCGTCAAGCAGCTCCCCCACAAGGGTACTGGTGTCATCTCTGGCGGTGTGAAACCGCAGGATACAGACGGCGACGGTATGCCGGATGAGTGGGAGATTGCTAACGGTCTCAACCCGAACGATGCTTCCGATGCTGTTGCCATCAATGCTGACGGCTACACCAATATCGAGGCTTACTCCCACACTATCGACGCTCCATATCCTTATATCAAGAAACCCATCAATCTTGCAGTGACTGGGCAGCAGAAGGAAACTCTTGCGCTCTCTTGGGATCTCAACAAAAACGATAAGAATGGTTTTGAAATTGAGGTTTCTACCGATGGTAAGAATTTTACCAAAGTGGCAACTGCTGCCGCAGGTGAGACTTCCGCTACGATCGAAGGTCTTACTCCAATGACTGCATACTGGGTACGCATACGCGCCGTAGGTGCTGACGACCTCGCTTCAGACTATAGCAACATTGTGGCTACAGAGACCATCGGCGATCCGACAGCTCCTAATGCAGTTTCTAATCCGTTCCCTGCAGTTGGCGCAAGGGAAGGTGTGGCTGCCGGCCTTACTTTCACTTGGGAGGCTGGCGCCAAGACTTATGGTGGAGACGTGACTTACACTCTTTATCTTGGCACAGACGTTGCTGCTATGGAAAAGATGGCAGAAGGATTGAAGGCAACTGAGTGGACTTGTAAAGAGCTCGCCCCCAACAAGACTTACTATTGGCGCGTGGATGCTGTAAATACAATCGGCACTACAGAAGGTCCGGTGTGGAATTTCACCGCTTCTGCAGGTGGCGTCCTCTTCTATGCTGACTTCAATAACCAACCTGAAGAGTATGGCGCAAAATATGCCTCTATAGGTGACAACACCAATATAATCAATGCTGCTAACTCTGCTGTTACGTTCAATGGCATGACTATCGGCTCAGGCAGCGAGTCTTTGCGTATCATCGCGATGAGTGGCGCCAATAATTCTGATGACTTGACCAAGGATTACGGTCCTGCTTCAGAGGAAGACCGTGGCGCATCCAACCGTTGTGTACAGTTCTATACTACGAAGGCNGGTGGNTATATCGAGACTCCNGANGTNACTGGNCCATGNGTNGTNACTCTCTATCTCGGCAANCCCGANAAGTCTGCAAAGACTACNAANCTCTACACNATCGCNNGAGGAAAGGAAAGCTCTATCGACCTTGCTGCCGGTGCTTCTAAGAGAGTTTATAAGTTTACTTCCACCTACACCAACTCTGGTCCGGTGAAATTCCGTTTCGATGCCAATGGCAAGAAGATAAATGTCAATGATATCCTCATCGAGCGTTATGTGGCATCAAGTGGCGAGGAACCACTTACGATGACCGCAGGCGCTCTTGACAACAAAGTTGACTATACAGATGGTTCACTTTCTCTAACATTCAATCAGGATGTGACATACAATGGTGGTGCAGTGATTTCAGGTAGCCATCAGTTTGAGGAAATCTCAGTGGCTGCTTCTGGAAAGAAACTCAACATCACTTACGATGCTCTTGATGCAAACTCTCAGTATACTATCAGCTTCACTGAAGGAATGCTGACCGACCTTTCTGGTGAACGCAGCTTCATCGGCGATGTTAAGATTACTACCGGTGACTTCGGTGCCACCAAAGCAAGTGGAGAGACACACTGGGGCAAGGCTGCGGCTGCTCTGCCATTGAACTTCGCTCCCTTCACTGAGGTNGCTCCATTCGAGACTGTNGGTGGCCTCGTACAGACTGCNCAGAACGACTATCCNCACTGGTGNCAGGTAGGTGGCGGCGACAANGCAGGNGAGATTGCNGCNGANTATGTNGCCTTCCGTACNGCNACAAGCAGCGACAAGGTGATGACTTATTTCGGCTCTACTGCCAAGAAGATTTTCGTTGACCTCACCGCTGAGGCTGGCACCACAACCCGCGTGAAAATTCAGGAGACCCGCAATCCCGACGTGAAGGATGCTCCGACATGGCGCACCATCCGCGTGCTCACCGAGAAGGATCTTCCTTTCAGCGGCGAGTTTGAACTCAATCCCGAGGCTCGCTTCGTGAAGATTGTCCCGACTTCGATATCAGGCACTGTCAAGCTTAACGCATTCCGCGTTTCAGACGCTGACGGCTATTTCGGCGAGGACTACAACGCAGTAGAAAGCTTGGTTGTTGATGAAGACGACGCCCCAATCTACACTCCGATGGGTATCCGTGTAGATTCCAGCTATAAGGGCCTTGTAATAAAGAATGGTCGCAAATATATCCAGCACTAATACCCACTGCCTTATACGATAAAAAAGACGCGTCTCAGGAACTGAGACGCGTCTTTTTTATCGTTGGTATTGGCTTGATTTTCTTATTCAGGGTTTGACTCTGAAGCAATTCGGGCGTATTCAAGTATTTCGGGGCGGTATTCAAAGTGCATTGTGTCGAAATGATACCAGGAGCCTCCCCATATGAAACCATGCTTGCGGAAGATGTCTACAATCTGCTGAGGAATGCGATTGGCATATTNGATTTTTNCAGTCTCTTTGGCGCNTGCGTNTTTNNAAAGCCAANAGTCGNAATGGTCTNCTCCGNTGTCGANTGCTATCCCGTAGCTATGCGCGCTCNATCGTTTGGCTCCTCTTACGGGTCGNCNANAGNATGTCNCGCTGCNCTTGAGATNCTTTNTAAGTTNGGGATATTGTGCAAGTTCCTCAGCCACTTTTTTCAGTTGGTCAGCTGCCCCGTTGACAGAAGTAAACTTCACGGTTTGTCCAAACCATGGCACGTTGACCAGNTTTTTCTGCACACTTGCCGATGAATTGCCNTACATTTTNTTAAAGATTTCTTCATTGCGCGAGCGCCCTGCATCGGCAAGATATTCAGGTGATTCCCCCTCAGCCGGTTGCTTGTAGACCACGTAGAACATGTCTTCCAGGTCGCTGTCGTCGAGCATGGTTGCGAAGTCCTTTTCGTGTCCGTCGTCATAGATCATCGAGGTGCCGTCTGTCAGAAGAATCTTCCCATCTTCATATCCTTTGACAAAGTCAGGATAGGAGTTGATAAGTGCCTGTGCTCCTTGCGGCACATTGATGGTGGGTTTGATGCCTGTGGTAGCCGCTGTATCGTCACGGTTTCTTTCAATGGCATTCAGTGAGTCAGAGGAGCTTGAATCAGGGTTGTCGGATGATCCGTGGGCTGAGAAGCATGCAGTCGATAGGAATGTCACCCCTACCGACAGGATTGTCATTATCTTATTCAAAGCTTTGTATGAGATTAATATTATGTTTTTCGATGTCTGATAGCCAACTTACTGGAATTTCATCGTAACGTCCGTCATACCATGGGAAGGAGTTGAAATACTGCTGTAGATCCTGGCTTTTAAACTTCCTGCCATGTCGGGCATAAATTGTATTGCGGAGGATTCTCAGTTCACTCTTTGAGAGACCGTATAAGTCGCTGTCTGAAAGTTTGACGTAGCAAACTATGTCTGAATAGTCGTCTGTCAGTCCAATATTGTGCAGTCGCGCTTTAGCTCCAGAAGTTGAGGAGGAGTTTTTGGAGGGGTTGCCTTCATATTTTTGGATGAAGGCAATGTTCTTCTGCTCTATACCGGAGAGACGGTTAGAGACATCGGCATAACGCGGCTCATACCAATCGAATTCTGAGAAATATTCTTTCAAATCATCGCTCTTGAAAATATATCCATGTCGAGCAAATATGGCGTTGCGCATAAGCCGGAGGTCGCCAGCTGTCTTGCCTTCAAGGTCTGAGGCTTTGACAAGTCTGTCGGAGAGCCACGCATACTGGTCTTCCACGGGATACTCGTCTACTTCCTCTGTCAGGAGGATGTCGTCATTTTTCTTGTTTTTATCTGCAAAGATAATATATGCGACTACCCCACAGATTATCAAGCCTGCTACATAAGCGATAATGATGAGCAACGTGTTGTTTTTTCGTTTTGTGGGTGGATTCTGTTGGGCGACATACTGAACCAACTCCTCGGGGAGGGGTGTGCCGCAGTTCGGACAAAACTTTGTTTCGTCTGTCACATTGATCTTACATTTCGGACAAGTCTTCATTTAGATACTTTTTATTATGGTTTGATAAATTTTTTCGAGAAGAATTTTCCAGCACATTCCCATAAGAGAACATATGCTCCTGACGGAAGTGCCGACACATTGATAGGGTCGGATATCGGGCCTGATTTCATAGTCGCTCCGTTAAGGCCAGCGATCGAATAAGAGCCGCATACCGGCCCCTCTCCAATAAACCGTATTATCCCCTCTGCTGGAGAATAAGTGACGATATACTCAAGCGCCGAGTCATACACTTCCTTTACCCCGGTATTGTCTTTGAGCTCATCGCGGATGATGCGCCAATGTCGGTTCGGCTTGTTGGGATTGTTGGAGTCATTGTCCCAGGATATCCATGGGTTCCCATCGTTGTTGCTTCCTCCGGAATTGTTCCATGCCAAATTAGTGGCTGCATTCACTATCGTGTATGCCCCGCCTGTAGGCAATGGGTTAATCTGCCATAGCTGGCGCTTGTCAGATGCATCAGGATTGGTGAGTGTAAGCTGCGCATTGCGTTGATAACTGCCATTGACGAATGGCGCGGCTTCGGTGATTGCTTGCCCAGTCGTTCTGTTGATAATCATGCAAAGGCCGTTGCCCATATCCGTGATGCTCCATTGTTGGCTCTCGGTTCCTTCGATATAGGTGTTGCCGCATATTGCATTGCCATCCTTTGAGATGTCGGCGCATTTCATGGTGTTGGCGTTATGGATGCGGTAGTAGTAATTTTCTTCGATTTCAAAGGGTGGAGTAGGAACAGCACCTGCTGCTTCTTTCTCAAAACTATCTGTAAGATAGCTTACACGCTCCTTGACAAACTTGCGCAGAAAATCTACTGTCGCTGAGTAAGTCGAAAAGAGCATGTATTCGTCATATACTCGCGTATTGATTGGCCAAATCTTTCCGTCAAGATTTTGGGAGGTGGTGAGCTCTTCCTCTTTCTCATCTATGAATTTGAGCAGATGATTCTCTACCCCGGCTTCTACCATGCCTTTCCACTTTTCATTCACGGCATTTACAAACCATGGGTCTTCCCACATGCGACGCAGCCAGACTCCGGTGAGGTCGGCACCAAAACCATCCTTCAGTACCAAGCGTCTGGTCATGTCGCCCTTGCGTAGGCAGTTGTTGAAAGCGATGTCGTAATCCCACAGGGGGCCCCAGTAGATTTTGGGGTCATCTTGATTTTTGTAGATGTATGTGCTCCAGAAAGCATCGGGGTTGGCTGTCATCTCGGATGCCACATACCAACTCAGAAGGGTGTTCTCGTCTATGTATTGTCTGTATCCGGTCTCCGGATTGGTGAAGTCTGCACTGAAGAGGGCGTTCTCAAAACTTTGGATATAGTTTTTGATATAGCTTACCTGACGAGGGTCGATAATCTCATCGTCGGGAGATTTGACAGTGATTTTCACTCCGCGGGTGGTAGTGAACTTGCAAGGTTCGGAGTCAGCGAATCCATCTATCTCCAGCAAATATCCGCCAGTGATGTTTGAGGCGTCGGTCATAGGGTCTTCCTGCTCCACTATATCGACACGTTTGGCCCGAACCTCCACTTGGTCTGAAATCTGATAGTTTCCGATATATTTGCCGTTCAATACCACGTCAGCAAACTGTGCGGCTGCGGTAAAGGGTTGTCCTGTGAATTTACCCAACTCTGCAGCCAGCGCATTGCGCATAAGACTTTTGTCGGCATAATTGGCCAGCAAAGTCCAGCTCTTGGCCTTGGCGTGGTCGCTGCCCAAGAACTCCTGCTTCTTATCGAACTTTATCCTATACGGCTTTTTGGCAAGTTTCCAAGTAGAATTGCCACGTCCTCGAATCCCGAGGGCATCGTAGTATTTCTCGCCATTGGCATCCACATAGCGAAGAGTGGCTTTAATGTAGATTTCTTTGCTTGTTATAGCCTTGCTATTCTCCGTCTCGATATACACTGTAGGCACATCGGATTTCTGTGGGTATGTCTGTGCGAGCAAGGATGCCGGCAAGCAAAACGAAGCCACCGCCATGGCACTGCCAAGGTAATTGATAATCTTCACGACTGTTCGATTTAAGGTTGAAATAGAAAACATTCCGCAAATATAATAAAAAATTCCGATATAATCCCCATAATCCCACCAAAGAAATACCATTTAGATGCATAGTCAATGGGAAGACGGTTTCCCACCCGCCGCAAGCTGTCTTTTGGTAAAATACAAAAGAAAAGCACCTACACATATGTGTAAGTGCTTGATTTCTAATTTGTGGTCCCACTTGGGAAACCCCCTATTTCTTATATCCTAAAAATCAATTATTTATCAGCAGGCCTTTCCTCTGCTCCAACATTAGCTCCTACGGCACACTGCATCGCTTTTCATCGCTCTGCTCCGCCGAAGCCATAGGCATCACTCCTGTCGTCGCC